>Ga0100403_1002251_pt1 | contig 15745 bp, 11 predicted proteins | sample CryGeymet201501t_FD_83663 | JGI IMG/M metagenome (GOLD analysis project Ga0100403, IMG submission 83663) | Groundwater microbial communities from Crystal Geyser aquifers in Utah, USA - Crystal Geyser metaG 2015-01t | ecosystem: Environmental > Aquatic > Deep subsurface > Groundwater | place...
CCATTTGTCAGTTTTATCTTGGTGCCCGAGTTTCCGAGGTCGCTGGTCTACTGAGTTCAAATGTCGATTTTAAGAATCGTTCAATTGAAATCAAAAATGTTGCGATTTGGGAGAGAAAGACTAAAAAATTTCGAGAGCTAAAAGAATTACCTAAAAATGGAGAGGTTCGTTTTTGTCATATGAACGATACTTTGTTTAAAGTTTTGTTGGAACGAGAGAATCAAAGACCACCGAATTGTGACTTCTTATTTCAGATTGATGGTCAGCCAATTCAATATAGACAAGTTCAGTATCATTTCGACAAGGCACTGAGGAAGGCTGGATTGTATCCAGAATATTCAGGGACTCATTTCTTAAGGCATAGCATGGCCACAATTACGAGGAGAGTAACAAAGAGTTTAGAAGCCACTCAGGCTGTAACTGGCCACAAGGATCAAAGACTAGTTCAGCATTATGCGAGCCTACCAAGTGAAGCTCAAAAAACAGCAGTTTGCGAAGTAGAAGCATTTATCAAAGGGATTAGACTTGATCAACAAGAAGCTAAATTGAATCTGGTAAAATGAAGTGCGTGCGAGCAGATGCGAGCAAAACGTTTTAGGTAAAAAAAAAAGCCTGCAAAAATGCAGGCTTCTATAAACTTGGTACACCCAAGGGGATTCGAACCCCTGTTACCGCCGTGAAAAGGCGGTGTCCTAGACCGGGCTAGACGATGGGTGCAAAATTCTAAATATCGTCTGTAAGCGTTGAACGAAGATGGTGATCTCGGTGCGACTCGAACGCACGACCCTCTCATTAAAAGTGAGATGCTCTAACCAACTGAGCTACGAGACCATTCATTTTCGTAAAACGTAGGGGAGAAATTATCGGAGGGGGCTTTTTTTGTCAATTATTAATGTAAAAATATTATAGGCTTAATGGACTTTATTTGGCCCTCGCTTGCCAAATGAGAGTGGGAGAACTAAATTCCGCCAAGATTTAAAATCAAGAGGATAGGGGCTTTGGACAACATAACACCAGACAGCAAAGTTAAGCGCGTTGCATTCCATACGTTGGGATGTCGCTTAAATTTTTCTGAAACCGGTTCAATTTCCAAAGGATTCTCCGATCGCGGCTACGATATCGTCGAATTTGGCGAGGAAGCGGACGTGGTTTTCATCAATACTTGTACAGTGACCGATGGAGCCGATTCCACTTGCAGAAATTTGATTCGCAAAGCTTATCGCTCGAGTCCCGAAGGCAAAATCGTAGTTGCGGGTTGTTATGCTCAAATGGAAGCGCCAAAAATAGCGAAAATGGAAGGCGTCGATCTGATTTTGGGGACAAGTGAGAAATATAAAGTGTTCGACTATCTTGAAGAGTCTGATGATTTGGTGATTAAGGTTGATAAATCGGCCGATTTTTTTGGGGCCACGACCACTGATTCCGATCTCGGCCACACTCGATCTTTTTTGAAGATCCAAGATGGCTGCAATTATGTTTGTTCTTTTTGCATCATTCCTCAGGCCCGTGGACGCTCGCGAGCCATTGCTCCTGAGAAGGCCCTAAGTGACGCTCGTCAATTGATAGAATCTGGATATAAAGAGATCGTTTTAACCGGCGTGAATATCGGTGAGTATGAAGAAGCTTCGGGAACTCCACTTTGGAGACTGGTTGAGAATCTTTTAAAGCTTGATGGGCTTGAGCGCTTGCGTTTAGGTTCGGTTGAGCCCAATACGATTACGGATGAGCTTATAAGCGTTTTAAAGAGCTCTCCCAAAGCCATGGATCATTTCCATGTGCCAATGCAGTCGGGTGACGATCAGATCTTAAAAGAAATGCGCCGTCGTTATACAGTGGCCGACTATCGCAAGATTATCGATAAAATCATTAAGCATTTCCCTAACGCTGGAATTGGCGCCGATATGATCGTGGGCTATCCAGGTGAATCTGAAGAGCAATTCAAAAATACTTATAATCTCGCAAAAGATTTGCCACTTACTCACTTTCACGTTTTTCCTTATAGTCGTCGCAAAAACACCACGGCTTCACGCTTGGAGAATCAACTTCAGCATGCGGTGAAAAAAGAACGCACTCGGGCCCTGATGATGTTTGGTGAAGCTAAGCTTGGCATGTTCGCTGAGGACCAAGTGGGTCGTCGCCACCAAGTTTTATTTGAAAAGCAAAATGACAAAGGGTTTTGGGAAGGCTACACGACAAACTTTGTTCGCGTGCAAGTAGAAAGTAGTGCTAATCTTCGCAATACTATTCAGACTGTCTTTGCTGAAAAGCAATTGGGAACTGAACTCAAAGGTCAAATCCTTCACTAAAATTTTAGATGAACTTGAAACTTAATTGTGACTTGATTGGGATCGAGAGAAAATCGGTCGCGATTAAAGACGTCTTGCGCGCTTTCAACACCATGAAGAATAGGCATTTCGACACCTGTACTAATGTTCATACTTTGCCCACTCGGGACTTGGAAATCGCGAGAGAGTCCCATACTGAGCCCTAGGTCTAGGGATTTTTTATCATCTTTTGAATCCGATTCTTTAATCGTGTAATCAAGGGGCATTTTAGTTTTGCCATCGAGGTCAAGGCTGATTGTAGATTGTCCAGACGAGAGAAAGGAAGGAAGAATTTCATTTTCTTTTTTATCAGGAATTGTTGCAATTTGAGTAGTGTTATAAGAGTGACAGTGTCCTGTGTTGATGATTTCACCTTTTTTATTTTTTATTTCTATAACATATCGAGATTTTTTATCAGACAGTAAGGCCTTATCTGAATAGAGAAAATCTGATCGAAGTGAAACAATCAAATCTTTTGAAATATCAAGCTTTTCTTGTGGATTTTCCATAATGCAAGAGAGGTCTTGATAGGTAAAAACCTTTGAGGTGCGAATGGTCGTTGCAGTCTCAGGACAAGGATTGTGGTAAAAACTCAAATTGAGATTTTGATTTACTAAATTTAAAAGCGACAACTGATTTTTAATAATCTGATTTTGAACTTCAATTTCAGCTAAATACGCTTTTTCCAATTTGGTCTGAATGTCGGAATACTTTTTGAGCTTTGAATTTTTGGCGAGATCTAATTCAATAAGTTTAAGATCTCCATCTTTTTTAATGGCTTTTGAATAAACAATTTCGCCAAGTTTATAAAAAGTGACAGCATAGGGTTCAGCGCTTAGACATCCCTCGACTTTAATGGTGCCTTCAGGTTCTATCCAAAAACTCTTTGTTTTGTCTGGACAAGCCCAGGAATTTGTCGAAAAAAATAAACTCAATAGAATGACCAGTTTCATACTAACTTATCGAAAGTATTAAGGTTTTCCTTAAGCACTTATTTTCAACCTGATTCAATTCGCTTGTCGTTCCTAATGCCTTGTAATAACAAGGAGCTTCAAATATTTGATTAAAAAGGTGGATCACATGCGGATTAATATCTTAATCGCTTCATTTTTGCTTTTGACCTTAACGAGCTGTGGATCGGATTCAGGTTCAGATACTCCTGCTCAAGGTTCAACTGTTGTTCGTCAAACGTTAAGCGGTGAAGCTCTTTTCTATCCACAAGAGCATTTGGTTTGCAGAAACTCTAACAGTTACATCATTCAAAGTTTGGATAATATTTTCTTCCATATGGATGGGGCTATTGTTGAAGTAGATGATCTCTCTTTCAATCGCAAGATGATTGGCTTTCCAGAGCTTAAAAGCGTTGAAAGCTTACGAGTCGTTGCAGGAACTCAGTACAAATTTGAATCGGAATCAACCACAAAGAAATTTGTGAATACACAAGGCGAAGTCGTATCTGTTGAAGTTGAAGAAAAAGAAGCGATCGGACAATCTGTAAAGATTTGTGAAGAGCAAGCTATTTCCCGCAAGTCTGGTGAACATGTTGCTATTAACGTGATTTCAACTTTAAGCAAAAGCTTTCAAGCTTTGGCCGATATAGGAGAGTCTGCAGCCATGGGTGAAGTTGAAGTTTACTCTCATCCAAGTGTGGCTGAAATTGAGCAAGTTTTCGACAATGAAACAAAACAAATGAAAAGCAACAAGCTCGAATATATGACGGACAATGCTTTTTATTACAACAAAGGGATCTACTTCATTCCTCATAGCAAAATGTATATTGATTTTGTGGGGGAAGCTCACGTCAATTTTTGGGAAGTTCCTTTTATCGCATCCCATGAATATGGGCATATGGTTTTTGAAACATTTTTCCCGAGAGGAACAAAAAAACTTTCTTTAAGAGAACAAGCTAAAAAATTAAACTGCATTTCAGGCGATTGGCACAAAAGAAATGCTCCAGCGAAATTTGATAAAGGTCAAAGAGTTTTAACTCATGAAGAAATTCTAGGTGCTTTCAATGAAGGCTTCGCCGATATGTTTGCCTACTATACTCTTGATTCTAAAATGGTGAGTTTGAAGAATGTTCCTTGGTTTGAAGGAGAAAGAGAAGTAGACAGCCTTTTGTTTGGTAATGGAGAGCGCAAAGTTTATAATAAATATGTCGCAGACATTTTCTTTTCAACAGAAGAGTTGGGCTATAGAGACGAAGGTTCAACTTTTCAAGATGGACACACTATCGGAGCCATTTTTGCTGCGAATATAAATGATTTTATGGAAAAGACTGGAGTTGTGACACAGTCGTCTAAATTAAAAGTCACGATCAACTGGCTAAAGACATTGGAGAGCTTTTACCCAAAAGATTCGAAGCTTTCAACTTATGCTTTTATGTTTAGAGTGATTGAACGCTTTGTTGATCAAATCAAGCAAGAAATCGGTGTCACAAAGTTATCAGATGAGCAAAAAAACTTACTATCTCATTCATTCCCTATCTACGATTTTGAAATTAGACAAAAACTTTAGAAAACATAAAAAAAGAAGAGTATGATGGCGCCCTATGAGGGCGCTTTTTTTTTATTCATTGTTTCTCTTTTGTCTACAGGTCCAAGCTGCTTACTATGATGTATTGCCTAAGGGAGTTCGGAATTTTACCTACCGCTACATTCAAACCAGTCAGGTCGGGGGAAGCTATAACAGCTCTGGTAAATTTGAGGGCTATAACGTTAATGCAAATATCAATGCAGATTCTATTAGAGGAATCATCTCAGCCGTAGATACTTATCTTGATACATTAAGTGCTGCTGATTATGCGGCGTTTAGCTTTGGTACTTTTGAAGGTAGTGCTACATCAAAAGTATCTGCCCATGCTTTTGGTTTGGGTTACGGATTGACCAATCGTCTTACGGCCTATGCTTTTATTCCGTATTACATGGCTTCCGTTGATCTCAATTTAATCCGAACTGCTAAAGGCAGAAATAACGTAGGCACGGCGATTCAAATTGAAGATCTCCCTGAAGTGGACGCACGTCTCATTCAATCGATCTTCGTCAATTATTTTGGCTATAAGCCACTTGGGAAATGGGAAGCAAATGACTTCGGAGATACTGAAGTCGGAGCTATGTACCAGCTTTCAAAAGGCAGAAGAGGCGGTGTGCTCATCAATACCGGTTTGATCGTTCCATCAGGAAGAGAGGATGACGCCAACACTTTACAGGATATTGGTTTTGGAGAAGGTCATTGGTCTTCATTTTTTGAACTCGGTGGAGGTTATCGTTTCAATGCTTGGTGGAGTGCTGATGCTTGGGGTCGATACACCTATCAATTTCCTTTTACGCGAACTGAGCGATTACCTGATTCTTTGAGCTTTCCAGTGACCAGCCGAACGGGACAGGTCAAAATTAATCCAGGAAATAAATATCAGTTGAATCTTCAAAATACGCTTCACTGGTCGGATCAATGGACGACATCATTACTCTATACCTATGATAAAAAAAATCTTGACGATTACAGTAGTGCCTTTGCTGTCTCGGACGAGTATCTTGAAAGCAATACCAATGAAACAACTCACACGGCCAGAATCAATTTAGGTTTTTCGACAGTGTCGCTTTATAAACGCAAAAAGTTCGTTGCTCCTTTAGATATCAACTTGGCGGCTCAATCAATCTTTTCAGGAGTCAACGTTCCGAAATATGAACGCTATGATTTAGAATTTCGTCTCTATTTTTAAAAGGGAAGTTTGATTCCCACTTGTATTTCAATTTGTCCATCTAACTTCAAATCAATAATGTCTGGGATACTGGCAATTGCTAGTGTGGGTTTGAATTTGATTTGCTTCCCTGGTTTTAAAAGATCGAGAAGGTTTTCAGTATAAACTTCAAAGTCTAAACATTTGTTAAAGCATTTATTTTGTTTCTTACGATAACTAAACATTAAGGAATCAACATTTCCATAACCTGGTACAAATGTTTGACGAGACATTTCGAGCGAGTCAATAAAAGCAAAATTGGCTGTGAAGTCACTTCCAACATCAACTGATTGTGCAAATTGAAGAAATACTTTTCGAATTTTTACTGAGACTACCGTTTCACGATCAATATCTAATTCTGGAACATCAAAAACTAGCTCATCTATATCTACCTGACGTGGGCCAGCTGATAAAACGACACGTGTGATGATGGAGAGAAATGAGTTTCCAATTTGCTCAAAAGCATTAGGCATATCGGCCAGTTCAAAAACATCAATATCTTTGATGTTGTAACGAACGTTGAAATAAAAAATGGAAGGATCAGAACTTTGAGAAATACTCGTCGTGGTTCCTGTCGATAAATAGGCTCCGCCAGCTTGCAGTGCTAATTTCTGATACTGCTCTCGTTGAAGCTCTGAAAGGGTCATGGGCTCTGCTAATGGGGTGATCTTTTCAGTCTGTTTGAGACATGAAGTAAAAAGCAAAATGGAAAGCAGCATCCAATAAACCATGCTGAATCATAATGAAAAAGCGTGGCAAGAGACCTGAGTCCTTTAATATTAGGGCCTTAGCTGTTTCGACTGAGTTTGAAATTCTTGAAAAATTGCCTAAAAAACCATGGTCAGGCCGCCGCCGTAAGTTTGATTAATAAAAGATCGTGTTTCACTGGTGGTCTCGCTTTTTGCTCTTTGCCGTGAGTACTCATAAAGAAAATTGAGTTTCCAAAAATTACCGAGTCGGCGATTCAGAGTAATGTCTGCCTTGTAATAGCGGGCGGAATCGAATGGGGAGCGATCGGTGGGCTTTCTGGTTTTGTGCCATTGATAAGTGTAGCCACCACTCAGATCAGTTCGACTCAAAATGTCTTTAATAATTCCGTGAGCTGAAACTTCTTCGATCTTGTAAGCTTGACCTTCCCATTTTTCTCTTCGCTCGCTATGAAAGGCCGTCCATTCCATATCAAAATTGGCCCCCAGATAAAGGCGATGAAGAATTCCGGCATTATGAATGTTTCCGTGATTGGGATCTTGGTAACCAGAATAGCTTCTGATTTGATAGAAGAGTTCAAGGGTATTGATGTGGTTAAAATTAAAACGTTCAATTAACTTGAGCGAGGCATCCTCAGTGTAAAAATCAAAAAGGTTGCGTCTGCGATAATCAGTGTACTGAGTGGTGAACTCGACATCGGCAATAAGTCGAGCTCGTCTTCCGAAGAGATAATGCTTGCGATGAAATTCAATGCCTAACATTCCCGTGTATTGATTAAGCTCTTTGACTTCAGGGAGAGTTCTTTCGTGAAAATAGGCTTGAATAGAAGCTTTCGGATACCAAAGATAGCGCTGATTATGATAGAGCTGAAAACCACCGTGGCCCTGAAGGTCCCAGATCATCGAGGGTTGTCCTGAAATCTTTCTCCATTCTCCATAATAGTTTTCCATGGCATTCGTTTGATAGCGATAATTACCAACACCGTAAAGATCAAGGCGAGTTATTTGCTTTAAGATTGAAAGGGTTTGCGAGAGCTTTTCGTTAAAAGAACCTGTGAGATTTTTGAGCCTATCAAAGTTTTGTTTAAAATTTCGATCACTATAGGCTTTTTCATTGGCAACAAAACCATGAACAGGATCAAGTCTTACGCCAGTTGGAGGAATATATTCGCCAGTAGAAGCTTCAACGCCCCCGAGATCATCGGGCATTACATAAAGTCCTGTGCGCTTGTCGTAGCGAGAATTTGAAGGAGGAGAAATATAAATCCCAGAGTTGAGATCGACAATGCCGCCAGGGCGCACACCAGAGTTTTTGGCAGACTTGTTATTGTACTCATTTTGAGAAACAAATTTTATACCCCTAGGAGTCGGAACAAGAATATCATTTTTTTGATCAGTTAAGGATACGTGATAGTCTCCCTTGTAAACGGTCCCCTTTTTCTTGGAATCTGTTTCATAAAGGGCAACGAGTTGAGCATTTGAAATTCGAACAGGCTCAAGCGGAGCTTCGTAACTTGGAAAGGCGCCAGAGAAACTTCCCGGTGGTACTTTTATCGTACGATGATTTTTGAGTTTATCAGCAATCTCTATCCCGTCTTGCTCCTTGATGTTGATTTTTTGCTTACCACCATCTAGCTCTTCTTGGTGACGCTCGAGTATTTCTTCATCGTCATTTTTATAGAAATCGACTTTACCTTTGAGGGTAATATTGGAAGTAATATTGTTTTGATCATTGTGAACAATATAAAAATCAGTTCCCCTGACCCCAAGAGCGGCTGATCGAGTTTTAATCAGAACTTTGTGTTCAGAGTTGTCTTTTTTTAAATTTTCATCAACGACACCGCGGATCTGACCGTGAATGAGATTGACGATAGTTGGTTTTTTTAAATCTCGTGCACTTAATTCCATCTCACTGTTGGGGCCAACAGAAATTAAAGTACCATCAGGGAGCTGAATCTTTAGAATACTTTTCTCTTTAGTAGTGAGAACTGCAGCGGCATCAAATTGGTGCCCCTGTTTTAATTTATAAGTTTTGTTATTGAGAAGTTTGGCAAAGGCGTCACCCTTAATCATAAGAACTTTTATTCTTTCTGCCGCTTCAATCTGAAGAGAAAAGCATAAAAGCAAACTCGCAAACAGCAGTTTTAGCATTAGAAATAATTTTGTAAAAATTTAATTTCTGATCTCTCTGGGCCGTAGGCAATGATTCCTACTGGAATACCCACAGTTTGCTCAATTGTCTCAATATATGATTTAAGAGAAGGCGAGAGCTCTTTTCCATCAGTGAATGTGTCATGAAATGGTGGGACTTCTTTTAACACTGGTTCTACTTCTGAGAGATCAATTCCTGGATAAGCGCAGTCAATCACTTGACCTTTATATTTATAAGCGACACAAATTTTGAGAGTATCAATCCCGCAAAGAATATCTACCTTTGTAAGAGCGAGTGAGGTGATGTTTGATGCTTTCACAGAATATTTGAGAAGTGGAAGATCGAGCCAGCCACAACGACGAGTACGTCCTGTCGTTGCTCCAACTTCGTTTCCTTTGGTTTGAATATGCTTCCCAACCTCATCAAAGAGTTCTAAAGGAAAAGGTCCTTCCCCAACTCTCGTCGTGTAGGCTTTTGTAATGCCTAAGACTTCATCGAGATGCTTTCCTGAAACACCTGCACCAGTGTAAATACCACCAGCTGAAGTATTTGAAGACGTCACATACGGATAAGTCCCGTAATCAACATCGAGAAGAACGCCTTGAGCTCCTTCATAAAGAACTTTTTTATTAGCAGTAAGGGCTTGATCCAGATAACTAAATGTATCGCAAACAAAAGGAGCTACGCGCTCGCCAAGTTCAAATAATCTTTTAGCTTCAGCTTCAACGCTTGGATATTCAGTTTTGTATTTGGCTTCAAAGAGAACAATTTTCTCTTCAGCGTTTTGACGAAGTTTTTTAGTTAATTTTTCTAGATCTAAGAGATCTTTGATTTTGATTGCTTTTCTTGCGGCCTTATCTTCGTAAGCTGGCCCAATTCCTCTTCCGGTTGTTCCGATCTTAACCGGTCCCTTGCTTTCGCGTTGGATATCGAGAAGTTTGTTATAAGCTGTGATGACAGTCGCATTTTCTGAAATTTTGAGATTCTTTGGAGTGACTTCAACTCCGGAGTTCACAACTTCATCGAATTCTTTGCAAAAAGCTTCTGGATCAAAAACAACACCATGACCGATTAATGAAACACAGTGAGGATGAAGAATTCCAGAAGGAATAAGGTGCAAGACCGTTTTCTTATTTCCCACAATAATGGTGTGACCGGCATTATTTCCGCCTTGGTATCTTACGACTAAGTCGCATTTTTGACCAAGCAGATCAGTAATCTTGCCTTTGCCTTCGTCGCCCCATTGAGAACCGATAATCGCTAGTGTTTGCATTATTAAGCCTTTACTTGATTTACAGTTTTATTGTTGATGAAAAACTCTTTGAGTTGTTCAACGGCCATGGCACCGACACGATCTTGGGCTTCTTCAGTACTAGCGCCAAGGTGTGGAGTCAGAACGAGATTGTCTAATTTTCTAAGTTCTGATGAATCTTCAAGAGGCTCTTTTGAGAAAACATCAAAAGCTGCGCCTCTGATTTTTTTCTCTTTAAGAACTTTTAAGAGTGCTGCTTCATCAACGATTCCACCACGAGCAGCGTTCACGAGGATGGCGTGCTTTGGCATAGCATTTAAAAGATCAGCATTAACGAGACCGCGAGTCGCATCCATCAACGGAGTGTGAATGGTGATGATATCGCATTCTGAAAAGATTTTTTTCAAATCATCGCATTTCTTAGCGTATGAAAAAGGAGACTCTTTGATAAACGGATCGTAGAACATTACTTCAGGTTCAAAGCCAGCTAAGCGCTTACATACGATTTGGCCGATACGACCAAAACCAATGATGCCAATTTTTTTATTAGAGAGTTCAACACCTGTGAATGAGTTCTTGTCCCATTCTCCACGGGCCATACTCGCATGGGCCCAAGCGGTCTTGCGAAGAAGAGTCATCATCAAAGCAATGGCGTGTTCCGCTGCTGAATTATTGTTGGCTCCTGACGTATTTTCAACGATGCAATTTTTTTGAGCGCAGGCCTTCTTGTCAATGTTGTCAGTCCCTTCGCCAGCACGAATAACTAGTTTTAAGTTTGGTGCCATTTCTAAATATTCAGCACCAACAGAAGTAGCAGAACGAATCACCAAAGCAGATGCTTTAGGCAATAACGCTTTCAATTGATCTTGAGATAATTTTGCTTCAGGGTGGACGTCAAATTCAGAAATTGATTTTAAAGAAGTGAAGGCATTTTTATCCATGCCGTCAGTCACAATGATAAAAGGTTTCATGGTGGCTCCAATGGTGGAATGGGTGAGATTCGCCGCCATTATAGAGCGCGATAGACAGAGAGGAAAGTTAAAGGCTTCGCGTTAAGTAAAGAAAAACCCCTCTCCATCTTGGAGAGGGGCATCGTGTTGTGGATAAACTAGGCAACGTGTTGAATTTCGAATTTAAGTTCCAAAAACTCCAACGTTTTTTGAAACTGTGAAAGGGTTGGGAGATTCCCGAAATGGGTGTTCTCGTGCAGGTTGTGTGAAATGAAATCGTAGATCTCAATCGGGGTTGATTGATCTTCGCCTGACTTAAAAGCGCGCCAGTTTGAGCGGCCTGTTTGGCGATAGCAGTCGAAGAGATCTTTGACGAGCATTTCACGAGTCTTTACGCCGATTCCGACCACTTCCTTGCGATCATTGAGTTCGAGATACCAGACTTTGTAGTCGCTGCGTGAGCAAGGATGAGTAGCGGGTAAAACGGCAATGGCCAAAAAGGTAACCATAGAATGCCTCCCGGTTAGGTGATCGAGAAGGCCCTTTTTTTGTGTGTGTCATTCTCTTCGAAGTTCTCATCATGATCGCTTCGAGAGCGGCCTTCACTTAGTCTTAGTATATCGACTTAAACACGCTCTAGGAGCTGCTTTATGCTAATAAATACTTTCAAGTGTGACAGAGATATTGAGAGAATTAGAGTCGTTTTGACTCTGAATGAGTCTTATATATCGCTAAACAGTTGCAAAAGATGTCCATGCAACTCGTCAATCAACTCTTTTTTTAACTCGAGTTGTCGATATTGAATTCCGGTGAGATCAAAAATTCTTTTGGCAATTTTTGTACTTTCTTTTTCTTGATGCTTGTCTGAGAGATAAATGACTTCTTTAACTTTTTTACTCGCGATGAGTTTTGCGCATTCATTGCAAGGAAATAAAGTGACGTAACAACGAGAGCCTTCTAAAGATTTCGTGGTGTGAAGAATAGCATTGGCCTCAGAGTGTACGACATAGCCATATTTTTGAAATTCGAGAGGGGCCCTAGCATCCTTTCCCCATGGAAGTTTGGATTCATCTATGCCGGCAACAAAGCCGTTATAACCCATGGTGATTTGGTGATTGGCCTGATCAACGAATACTGATCCAACTTTGGTGCTTGGGTCTTTGCTTTTGAAAGAGGCCATCATGGCTTGTAGCATGAAGTACTCATCCCAATTTAATTTTGATTTTACGGGAATAAAATTGTCGGCCGGATTAAAGCTTTCCATAAGTTAAAAGTACCTGATCAAATCACCTTTTGGTAGAGGTAAAGACTTTTTAACTTGGAATATGTAAGGTCAGTGATAAACTATCTTTATTTTATTGGTAATTCATAATGCAAAGAGTCCAATGTAACACCTTAGAGGAACTGATCGATCGTTTTAACAACGATCAGCTACTTATAAATGCATTCGATCCCATGACGTTATCTACCAATGAGCAAGTCTTTTGGAGTAACGAAGCTTTTTCAAAAATGCTCGGTTACACCAGAGAGCAAGCTTTAAAAATGAACTTTAAAGATGTCACTCCAAAATCTCATTGGGAAAAGCATAAGAAATATGATCTCAAAAGCTCCATGGAGAAAGAAGCAATAGATGGAGTTATTTTTGAAAAACAATTTATTACCGCCCAAGGAGAACTTATTGATGTAAGTGTTCTTCCAACTCCGTTGTTTGATTCCAACAATAACATTGTCGCTTATTGGGTCGTTTTTCGATATATAAGAGAAATTAATAAGAATCAGGAAGAGCTTTTTTTATTTAAACAACAGTACACTAAGCTTCTTGAAAGCTTGAATATGATCGGCCTCAGGCTTGATGTTGAGGGTAATGTCACCGACATTAATTCTTCTGGGGCAAAATTAATCGGTTGGGAAAAAAATGAACTGATTGGGAAGAATTGGTTTGAAACCTGTATTCCGCTAGAGGTGCGAGGAGCATTGAAAGAAGATTATCTTCTCATCTCCGACAATTTTGACAAACCACATGAGGATTATTTAGGCCAAGTTTTATGTCGTGATGGAACAGTTTTATCTATCTTATGGAAAGGAATTATTCTTCGAGATGAAAATGGAGTCGCAACGGGATCTATATCAGTGGGTGAAGATTACACCGAAAAAGTTAAAATTGAGTCCGAAAAGGAAAAACTTGTTCAAAATATTGTCAATATCTCGCGCTTTGAGTCGGTGGCACAGTTAGTAGGCGGTGTTGCTCATGAATTCAATAATGTTCTCTCAATCATCTTAGGTTTTAATAAATTGGCGCTCAAAAGTGTTAACAACGAAGACGAAATGAAGACCACGTCTTATCTTGTCGAAGTTGATAAAGCAGGAAAGCGAGCGGCAAAGTTGATAGAGCAATTACAAGCTTATTCGAAAAAGAATAATTCGGCTTTGAACCCAACCGATTTAGAGAAAGAAGTGCAAGAATTGGCAAGCTTGGCCAAATCTATTTTGCCAACCACTATTGATCTTAAAATTAATGTTTCTTCAAAACTGAAAACGATTTTAACAGATGCTACTTTACTTCATCAGTCGTTGATGAATCTTCTGCTTAATGCTCAAGAAGCAATGAAGAGTAGTGGAAAAATAGAGATTAATGTTAAAACTCCGAAAAAATATCATGAGATCTGCAATTCCTGCCATCATGTTTTCGATGGTGATTACACAGTAATTTCTGTGCAAAATACAGGTCAGCCTATTCCTGATGGAGTGATTGCAAAAATTTTTGATCCTTTCTTTACAACTAAGGAAGTTGGGCAGGGAACAGGAATGGGTCTATCGGTCGTACATGGTTTTATTCATGGATCTAAAGGTCATGTTACCGTTAAAAACACTGGTGGGGGAGTTGAGTTTAATTTGTATTTTCCTACGGCATTGCAAACCCATAGCGAGGCCCAGCATTCTGCTCAATTAAAAACTGATTATGGTAAAATCTTAGTGGTGGATGATGAAGAGTCACTGCTCTTCTTATATAAAAGAATTTTAAAAAATATAGGATTTGAAGCTGATTGTTTTGCAGATCCAACTAAAGCCCTAGAGCATTTTAAAAGTAACTCAGAAGATTACTCACTGATCATTACTGATCAGACCATGCCAGGGATGCTCGGTTTAGATTTGATTGAATCAATGAAAAAATTAAAACCTAATCTTCATAGTATGTTGATTTCGGGTTACACAGACATCGTCGATCAAACTAATCAAAAGAATGTGGATGATTATTTTATTAAACCCGTCGACGTTTCAGTCTTAACGACCAGAATAAAAGAACTTTTTTCCAAATAAAAAGGCTCCTAAAAAGGAGCCTTCTCTTTTTATCATTTAATTTAAAAATTAAAGAAGTGGAGCGATAACCAGGGCCACGATACTCATAAGTTTTACGAGAATGTTCATGGCTGGGCCTGAAGTATCTTTGAACGGGTCACCAACAGTGTCACCAGTAACAGCTGCCTTGTGAGCTTCTGTCCCTTTCTTTTCACCTGGAATATGACCTTGTTCAATTGCTTTCTTAGCGTTATCCCAAGCACCACCAGCATTGGCCATGAAAAGTGCCATAAGAACACCTGTCACAGTTGCACCAGCAAGCATACCACCGAGAGCTTCTTTACCAAGAACGAAACCGACGAGGATTGGAGATAAAATAGCAACAACACCTGGAAGAACCATTTCTTTCAATGAAGCATCAGTTGCAATCGCGATACACTTTTCAGTGTCCGGCTTGCCTGTCCCTTCCATGATTCCTGGGATTTCACGGAATTGACGACGAACTTCTTCCACCATTTTTTGAGCAGCTGAACCAACTGAACTCATTGTATTGGCACCAACAAAGAAAGGAATAACACCACCGATGAATAACCCGATAACAACCAGTGGGTTCATGATGTTGATCGTATCAAGATTAACAGCGTGAGAGTAAGCAGAGAACATGGCGAGAGCTGTAAGAGCAGCTGAACCAATGGCAAAGCCTTTACCGATAGCAGCTGTTGTATTTCCTAGAGCATCAAGTCCGTCAGTAATCTTACGAACTTCAGGTCCTAGCTCAGACATTTCTGCGATACCGCCGGCGTTGTCAGAGATTGGCCCGTAAGCATCAACCGTCATTGTTACACCTGTAGTTGCAAGCATACCAACAGCAGCAATACCAATTCCGTAAAGACCTGCAAATTTGTTAGCGAAGAAAATTCCAAGAGAGATTAAAAAGATTGGTGGAATACATGAGTACATACCAACTGAGAGACCAGCAATGATGTTTGTTGCAGGACCAGTTTTTCCGGCCATCGCAACTTTTCTCACAGGAGCGAAATCACCACCAGTGTAATACTCAGTAGCAACACCAATGAAAAGACCAGTTAATGAACCTACAACCATTGCGTAGAAAGGTCCCATCGCATATGGAAATACTGTGAAGCCCATTGATTGAACGACGTAGTATGAAGCGGCAAAAAGAATGGCCAATGAAATAATAGGAGCAACTCTTAGTGCTGTAGCTGGGTTTGAGCCTTTCAAAACGTTCATTGAAAGAATTCCAACAACTGAAGAGAGAAGACCTAAAGCAATAACAATGATAGGAAGCATGATCGCTGAGCCC
>Ga0100403_1002253_pt1 | contig 15735 bp, 19 predicted proteins | sample CryGeymet201501t_FD_83663 | JGI IMG/M metagenome (GOLD analysis project Ga0100403, IMG submission 83663) | Groundwater microbial communities from Crystal Geyser aquifers in Utah, USA - Crystal Geyser metaG 2015-01t | ecosystem: Environmental > Aquatic > Deep subsurface > Groundwater | place...
ATGTGGATCTTGACGGCGATTGGGACGAGGATTAGTTTTATTTCTTATTTTAATTTTTTTGCATAATTGAGCTTACAAAAAATCTTTAAACCATTTTATTCTTGATTTAATATGTTAATTGGATTGGTGGGCAAGCCTAACTGTGGTAAATCAACTTTTTTCAAAGCTGCGACTTTATCAAATGTTCTTATTGCGAATTATCCTTTTGCTACGATTAAAGCGAATCACGCGATGGGTTATATAAAAGTTGAATGTATAGAGAAGCATTTTAAAGTTAAATGTAATCCGCGCGAGGGTTATTGTATTGATGGTCAGAGATTTGTGCCCATTGAATTAATAGATGTTGCAGGGCTCGTGTCTGGAGCTTCAGAGGGTAAGGGTTTAGGAAATTTATTTTTGAATGATTTGGCAGGGGCCGACGCGTTTATTCATGTTGTTGACGTTTCTGGCGAGACTGACGCTGAAGGTAAATCTACAGAGGGATATAATCCTAATGACGATATTAAAATGATTGAAGTTGAATTAGATAAATGGTATTCGGAAATTTTGAAAAAAGCTTGGAAAACTTTTGCTAGAAAAACAATGTCTGAAGACGCTGATTTCTCCGAGGCTATTGCTTCTCAGTTTTCCGGTCTTAAAGTTAATAGAGATCATGTTAAGGAAGTTATTTTGAAAGGAAATTTTGATGTTAAAAAAGTTACGCAGTGGGGAGATGATGAAATCTCTAGATTTGCATCTTTTTTGAGGAGAGTTTCAAAGCCGATGGTTATCGCTGCGAATAAAATTGATGCAGGTAATGGGAAAGAAAATTATGAGAAATTGAAAAAAGAATTTGATTATCCAATTTTTCCGTGTTCTGCTGAATCTGAATTAGCGTTGAAAGAAGCGTCTAAGTCTGGGTTGATTAAATATATTTCTGGCGAGGATAATTTTGAAATTGTAAAAGAACTTAGTGATAAACAAAAAAAAGCGTTGGATTTTGTTAAGGAAAAAGTTTTATTTGAATTTGGGAATACGGGTGTTCAGCCTATTTTGAATTATGTTGTTTTTGATTTGTTAAAATATATGGCGATTTTTCCGGCAGGTTCGAAGTTAGCAGATAGTAAAGGAAATATTTTACCCGATTGTTTTTACTTCCTAAAGGTTCGACAGCATTGGATTTTGCTTATTATTTACATACAGATATTGGTAAAAATTTCGTTAAGGCGATTGATTCTAAAACAAAACAAGCTGTTGGTAAAGACCATAAACTTAAACATCTTGATGCTATTGAAATTATGGTTCGGTAAAAAGAACATGACCTTTTTATAAAATTCTATAAAAAACTTTAAATAGTTAGTTATATCTCTTGATATACCATGAATTTAGCATTAAAACTTAGAAAAGATAATCCTCTTGCACGTTTCCCTAGACTTGATACTGTTTTAATGGTAGAGGAATTTATTCAAGAACACGATGGAGAATTTAAGAAAAAAGCATTGTGGGAAGCTCTTCCTAAAAAAATGATGTATCAGACCTATAGTATAATTATTGATTATTTACTCGAAACTGGTAAAATTTCGGTTGATGCTGATGGAAAAATTGGGTGGATTTATTATCCTGAAAGTGCTAGGAAGTGGTTAAATAGAAAAGATCTTGGAAGAAGATGAAAATTAAATCCACGATTAGATTTATAGACTTAAAAGTTAAAGATGATTTTTACAAATTAGAAAAAGGAGATAAATCTGAAAGAGAATTGTTTAAGATTATTAGTAATTGTTTAGATTATCTTGAAGAAAATGCTTTTTGTGGAATTCAACTTTCTAAAAAATTAATTCATGTAGAATTTGTTAAAACATATGGTATAAAGAATTTATGGAAATATGATTTGCCAAGAGGGTGGAGATTGTTATATTCTGTAATTAATGAAGAAGCAAAAATAGTTAGTTTAGTTCTTGAATGGTCGGATCATAAAAATTATGAAAGGAGATTTAAATATTGATGATAATCAATGTAAAAGTTAAACCAAATAGTGGTGAGCAAAAAATTGAAGAGAGCAATGGTGGATTAATTGTTTCTCTTAAATCTTCTCCAGAAAATAATAAGGCAAATATAGAATTGCTTAAATTGTTGAAAAAACATTTTGGAAAGGATATAAAAATAATTAAAGGGAAAAATTCTAGAAATAAAGTTATCGAGGTGAAAAATGCCAATTAAATATGCTTTTGATTCTGAATTGCAAAATAGGACTAATGAAATAGCTCTGGCTCTTTTTCCTCATGTGAAAATTAATCAAATGAAATGTTTTAGATCTATTGGAAGTTCTTCAAAAAATACAATTGCGCGTTGTCATACTATGGGGAAGTTGATGCAAATGACTGTCGGTGTTCCACCGCATTATGGAATTGAATTTTTGTCAGAGCAATTTGATAGGCTTTCTAGAGATGAACAAGATAAAGTTATAATTCATGAATTAATGCATATTCCAAAAAGTTTTGGCGGTGGATTTAGACATCACGATTATGTTTGTGATAGAAATATAGAAGAGTTTCATAAAAAATTTAAGAGAATTAATAATGAATTTGGGATAAATATTTTTCAAAATGAGGTTGAACAAAAAAAGAATGAGAGTAAAAAGTGGTGGTGATTTAAATGAAAAAAGTAATTTTAATTCATGGTTGGGGCGGATATCCGGATAATAATTGGTTTCCTTGGTTGAAAAAAGAACTTGAAAAAAGAAATTGGAAAGTAATAGTTCCTGCAATGCCTGATGCTAAGAAACCGGAGATAAATTCTTGGATTAATAAAATTAAAGAAGTTTCTGAATCTATTGACGAGGATACTTATTTTGTAGGTCATAGTGTTGGTTGTCAGGCCATTTTAAGATATTTGCAAACTATTGATGCTAAAATAAAAATTGGAGGGGGTGTTTTTGTTGCACCTTGGATGGCTTTAGATGAAGAGACAATTAAAGAAGGAGAGGATGTAAAGGCTCTTGCTAAACCTTGGATTGAAACGCCGATTAAGTGGGATAAAATAAAATTACATACGAATAACTTTTTAGCAATTTTTTCAGATAATGATTCTTTTGTTCCTGTAGAAGAAAATAAGAAATTGTTCGAAGAAAAACTTGGGGCTAAAACCATTATTGAGAAAAATAAAGGGCATTTTGATGATGTGGCAGATATTAAGAAATTGCCCGTTTTATTGGAAGCGTTACTAGTAATATCAAAATGGAAATAAAATTTAATAATAGTAAATTAGAGTTGAAGGTTAGAGAAGTAAAAGGTTTGGGGATTATTAGAGGTTTGATGTTTCGTCGACGGGAAAATGCACCAATTTTATTATTTAATTTGAGGGCTGATTTACATTCCTTTTTTGTGTTCTTTTCGTTTTTGGTTTTATGGCTAAATGAAAAAAATGAAGTTATTGATTGGAAAGTTACCAAACCTTTTTCATTTAGGATTAATTCTAAAACTAAATATTCTAAAATAGTTGAAATTCCAATTTCCCGTCGGTATAACTCTGAAGTAACATTTATCGTCGGGAAAAGGTTTAAAAAGAAGCTTAACTATTAATTACTATAATTTATTCAAAAAGGAGGTAGAAGATGGGAAAAATAATTGTAAAGAATGTTGTTAGTAGAAAACCAGGACATCTTTATTACGTTGACGGAAGCGGAAACGTTTGTGAAGCTAAGATGGCTCGTGGCGGAAGAAAGAAAAAAGCTGCTAAAAAAACAACAAAGAAAAAGAAAAGATAAATTCGTTTAACACTTTTAATTTTCTATTTTTATTCTATTTCTCTTTTATTATTTTTATTTTCATATATTTTATAAATTCCATATTTCTTTGTTTATTATGATAGTTGGAATTGAATCAACGGCTCACACTTTTGGAATTGGTGTTGTGAAAAATGGGAAGATTTTAGCGAATGTTAGAAATGCTTACACGACTGAGAGTGGAGGGATAATTCCTTTTGAGGCTGCGAAGCACCATAGAGAAATTTCCGACGAGGTTTTAGCGAAGGCTTTAGTTGATGCTGGAATTTCTTTGAAAGATGTTGAAGGAATTGCTTTTTCTCAAGGGCCTGGACTTGCGCCTTGTTTGAAAATTGGAATGGAATTTGCTAAAAAACTTGCTAAGGAAAATTCTATCCCCTTGATTCCCGTTAATCATTGTGTTGCGCATTTGGAAATTGGGAAAATTACTGGAGCGAAAGACCCTGTTTTGCTTTATGCTTCTGGTGCTAATACTCAAATAATTGCTTATGCCGGTGGGAAATATAGAATTTTTGGAGAGACTTTAGATAATGGCGTTGGTAATTTTATCGACGGATTTGCTAGGTATTTGGGCTTGGGTTTTCCGGGTGGACCTAAAATTGCAGAGCTTGCTGAAAAAGGAAAAAATTATATTGAGTTGCCTTACGCAATAAAAGGAATGGATGTTTCTTTTTCTGGAATGCAAACGAAGTTGAAACAACTTTATGATAAGAAAGGGAATATTAATGATTTGGCTTTTTCTTTGCAGGAGACGACTTTCGCGATGCTTGTAGAAGCTTCTGAAAGAGCTTTGGCTCACGTTGGTAAAAATGAGTTAGTTATTGGGGGAGGAGTTGGTTGTAATAAAAGATTACAGGAAATGTGTAAGATTATGTGTAAAGAAAGGGATTGTAAGTTTTTCGCGCCTTCTAATGATTTGCTCGTTGATAACGGAGCGATGATTGCTTATCTTGGAGAGATAATATTTAAGAAAGGAATTGTGGAAAAGAATTTGGATAAAATTGATTTTCTTCCTAGACAGCGAACAGATGAGGTTGATGTGAAGTGGAAGTGATGTTTTATTATCACAATAGTATTTATTAATATAATTTTATTCTAATTTTAATGAAATCTAGGTATGATACTACCGCTCAAATAAAGAAGAGTTCTGGTGCTAGACAATTGCGGGAGAGATGGGGATTTAAAGATTATACTCATGCTTTTGGCGAAGTTGGAATTAAGGGGTTGAATAAAATTAGGAAATATTTATCGAGAGAGGAGGGTGTTGATTTTAAGAAATTATCAGGTAGGGAAATTGCTTTTGGTTTAACTGCTTTTTCTGCGATAGTTATTGGAGAGGTATGGCATAGCCAGGGTCTTAATGAGGAGCAGGTAAATGAAATTCGTGAAAATTCAGCAATTAATACTGCAAATCGAATAAATCATTATCATCAAAATTTGATTAATGAAACATTGTTGCCTGGGCTTACAGAAAGATTTGAAAAATCTATTGAAAAGGCCGTCGCTGAAACTCGAGAAGAAACTCTTAAAGATATTGATAGAATTTTTGGATTAAAGGAATTAGGACTTAGTTATAAAGATTTGAAAGAAATGGAAGAGCAAGGTTTGGAACTTAAGGATTATAAAATTGGTCCTCGTGAAGAAGTTAGTCCTTCGAAACCAAAGTTAAGATATCCAGATGATTATAGTTAATTGATGCTTTCAGGAAGTTTTATAAAATGACAACGAGGTAAATATTTTCTAGAAAAGATTTATAAACCCATTTCTTCATCCTATTTTACCGATGACGTAAATCATCTAAGTAAATTTGCGGAGGTCCACATGACTGACTTCTATACAATTGTTGAAAAAGTAAAAAAAACTGGAAAACTTGAGAAGGGAACTAACGAAGTTACTAAAGCGATAGAGAGAGGAACTGCTAAATTAGTTGTCGTTGCTTCAGATGTTGATCCAAAAGAGATAACACACCATTTGAGTATCCTTTGTAAAGAGAAGGGTATTAAATTTGGCGAAGTTGATAGCAAACAAAAACTTGGAATAAGCGCAGGACTTCCTGTTAAATGTTCAAGTGTTGCAGTTATCGAATCTGGTGAAGCAGATAAAGACATTAATAATTTAAAATAATAAATTGTAAGTTTGTTTTCAAACTACATAAATCATAAACTAAAATGGCTCCCCCACCTAAAGATCAAAAACAAAAATCACAGAAGAAAGAAAGAATTTCTCTTAGCGATGCAGCTGGACCTGTTCCGGCAGTTGTTGAGATGATTATTGGAAGAACTGGATTTAGAGGAGAAATTACTCAAGTTAAAGCTAAGATTTTAGAAGGACGTAATCAAGGACGTTCTATGAGAAGGAATGTTAAAGGCCCGATAAGAGTTAAAGACGTTCTAATGCTTCGTGAAACAGAAATTGAAGCTCGTAGAATTAGAAGTAAAGTAACAAAGGGGACTTATACTTAAAATGAAATTAAATTTTAGTCCTAGGTCGTCCAGGTTTGGCCGAGCAAAGGGGACATATACTTAAAATGCCACAATGTAATTTTTGTAAGAAACAATATGAAATTCCTCGAGGATTGACTTTTGTACTTCTTAATGGAGAGGCTCTTCATTTTTGTTCAAGTAAATGTCAGAAGAATCATAAATTAGGCAGAGTTGGTAAAAAAACTAATTGGGTTAGAAAAGAAAAGAAGGTTAAAAGTGTTGAAGTTGCTAAAGAAAAACCTGCTGTAAAAAAGTAGATAAAATATTGTTAATCTTGGAGACAGATTTAATTGTTTATTTAATTAAATGTTTATTATTGTAATTTCTGAAGTTTAGATTGATTAAGGATTTGTTATTAAAAATTAATTTTTATGCGATAATTTTTATGCACACAATTTTTCTTTTTCTTCAGTTGTTCTTGGGTCTTTCCAATCTTGAGAATGTTGTATTTCTGAACCTTCAATAGGAATTATAGAAACTACTTTTTTTCCTAAACAACTTATCTGAAAATTTTGACATAAATTATTTTCATTGCACACTGATTTGGTGGAAGTTTTTTCCGCTAAAACAGAAAATCCGGTTAATCCACTCAAATCAAAATAAAAATAAGCGAAAATTCCTAGAATAATTAATAGGAAAAATATCTTCACCCAGCTTTTAAATTTCATATTTATACTATGTTTTTGGAATATTTAAGAGTTGCGATTGATTGAATAATTTTATGTTTATCGTCGATAAAACGAATTATTGTGGTAGAAAAGTTTATAAAGTAATGATGTCTTTTTTCTTCACAAAATAGAGATAAACCTTTTGACTTCGTGGAAAATTCCACGGCGTAAGGTTTCTAAAATTTAATATAAATTATACTCTATTCTTTGTGAATTATTAATCATCAAATGCGAGCAGTTTTAAATATCAAATCTTGGAGTAAATAAATCATGGCTGAAGAATATAATGCAAAATCTATAAAAATTCTTGAAGGACTTGAAGCAGTTAGAAAAAGACCTGCAATGTATATTGGTAGCACAAGTAAAACTGGTTTGCATCATTGTGTTTATGAGGTTTTGGATAATTCTATTGATGAAGTGCAAGCAGGAGAAGCAACATTAATTGAGATTGTTATTAATTCTGATGGTTCTATTAGTGTTAGCGATAATGGAAGAGGTATTCCTGTTGAAAAACATGAATCGGGTAAAAGTGCTTTGGAAGTTGTTATGACAAAATTGCACGCTGGAGGAAAATTTGAAAATAAAGCTTACCAAATTTCTGGAGGATTGCATGGAGTTGGAGTTAGTTGTGTTAATGCTTTATCAAAAAAATTAACTGCGAGAATTACTAAAGGAGGAAAAGTTTATGAACAGACTTATAAAATTGGAGTTCCGCAAGGAGATGTAAAAGTTGTCGATAAAGCGAAAGAAGATGAACATGGAACTATGGTAACTTTTTGGCCGGACGACGAAATTTTTTCAACTCTTGAATTTGATTTTTCAGTAATTGCGTCGAGAGCTAAAGAACTTGCTTTTTTGAATTCAACTGTTAAGATAATTCTCGAAGACAAACGTAAAGATAAAGAAAAAAAAGAAGAGTTTCATTTTGAAGGTGGGCTTATAGAATTTGTTAAATGGATAAATCGGTCTAAGACTGTTGTTCATAAACCGGTTTATTTTCATAAAGAGAGTAAGAATGCAATTTTAGATGTTGCAATTCAGTATGTTGATTCTTATCAGGAAAATATTTTTGGTTTTGTTAATACAATTAATACTGTTGAGGGTGGGACACATGTTTCAGGTTTTAAGACAGCTTTGACAAGGGTAATAAACGATTATGGAACTAAGAAAGGATTTTTGAAAAAAGATAAACTTTCTGGAGATGATGTTCGTGAAGGGCTTACTGCGATTATTAGTATTAAAATTGCGCAGCCACAATTTGAAGGTCAGACAAAAACAAAATTAGGAAATTCAGAAGTTAAAGGAGATGTTGATTCAGCTGTTACAATTGCTTTGACAGAATATTTTGAACAGAATCCTGATATCGCTAATAAAATTATAAACAAGGCTGTTTCTGCGGCTAAGGCTCGTGAAGCTGCGAAGAAAGCTCGTGATTTAGTTCGAAGAAAAAATGTTGTAGGATTTAGTGGATTGCCTGGGAAACTTGCGGATTGTTCTTCTAAGAAAGTTGAGAAGACAGAATTGTATATTGTCGAGGGAGATTCGGCTGGAGGAAGTGCGAAAGATGCGAGAGATAAAGAGTATCAAGCTATCTTGCCGTTGAGGGGAAAAATTTTGAATGTTGAAAAAGCTTCACCTGTTCGGGCTCTTTCTTCTGAACAAGTTATTAATTTAATTACTGCAATGGGAACAGGGATTAAGGAAAATTTTGACATTACTAAATTGAGATATAGTAAAATTATAATTATGACAGATGCAGATGTTGACGGTCAGCATATTGCGACTTTGCTTTTGACTTTCTTTTTTAGATATGTTCCTGAATTGATTGAAAATGGAAATGTGTTTATTGCTGTGTCACCGTTATTTAGAATTCGTAAAGGGCAGAAGATGAAATATGTTTATTCAGAAGAGGAATTAAATAAATCTAAGAAAGAGTTTGGAGAGAATGCAGAGGTTTTGAGATTTAAGGGACTTGGAGAAATGGATTCTGAACAATTATGGAGTACAACTATGGATCCTAAAAATAGAATTTTGAAGAAAGTTACTATTGATGATTCTGTTAAGGCCGATGAAATTTTCACGATGCTGATGGGAGATGTTGTTGGTCCTCGAAGAAATTTCATAGAAACAAATGCAAATATTGCGGAGTTAGATATTTAAAATGACACCAAAAAAAACTGACAAAGAAATGGAAGAAGAAAATATGGATGAAGATAAACCTTTAAAAAAGGTTTCCAAAGATGAAGAAGATGAATCCTTGGAACAAGAAACTTCTGAAAATGATTCTGAAGAATCGAATGGAACTGAAATTGAAACTCTTGAAAAGATAGATATTAATTTGAAAGATTTGGGAGAATATAGAACTGTTAATGCAGAAATTTCAACTGAGATGCAAAAGTCTTATATTGATTATGCGATGAGTGTTATTGTTTCTCGTGCTTTGCCGTCGGTAGAAGATGGTTTGAAGCCGGTTCATCGTAGAATTTTGTATGCGATGAAACAAATGGGTTTGGATAAAGGACCTACAAAGAAATCCGCGCGTATTGTTGGAGATACGATGGGTAAATTTCACCCTCACGGTGACGCAGCGATTTATGATTCCTTAGTTCGTATGGCTCAAGATTTTTCTCTGCGATATCCTTTAATTAAAGGACAAGGAAATTTTGGATGTTTTACTGCAGATACTCAGGTTAAACTTACTGATGGTAGAAATTTATCTTTCATAGATTTAATAAGAGAACATAAACAAGGGAAAAGGAATTTTACTTTTACAGTTGATAATGATTCAATAAAAATAGCTGAGATAAAAAATCCGCGGATGACGAGAGAAAATGCAGAAATTATGAAAATTACTTTAGATAATGGTGAGGAAATAAAATGTACCATTAATCATAAGTTTATGTTGAAAAATGGAATTTATGTTGAGGCTAAAGATTTGAAATCTGGAAATTCTTTAATGCCTTCTTATTTTAAGTTTTCTACAGGAGATGATGATTTAAAAGTAATAGGTTATAATATGATTTTTCAACCGAAATCTAATTCTTGGGATTTTGTTCATATTCTTTCAGATAACTGGAATTTAGAAAATAATATTTATCAAAGACCAAGTGGGAGGGTGAGACATCATGTTGATTTTGATAAATTGAATAATAATCCAGATAATATTAGAAGAATGCATTGGAAAGAACACTGGAAATTACATTCTGATTTAATTTCTGAAAAACATAAGGAAGATTTAGAGTATAGGAGAAATTTAGCGGATGGCAGGGAAAGATTTTGGTCTGACGAAGAAAATAGAAAAGCTTATTCTGAAAGATTGTCTAAAAGAAATAAAGATAATTGGAAGAAGAAAGATTATAGGGAAAGAATGAGTGTGACTTTGAGTGAGGTTAATAAAAAGTATTTAGCAGATCATCCTGAAAGAATTGAAGAAATAAGAAAAACAGCTTCAATTACTATGAAAAGGATGTGGCAAATTCCAGAGTATAAACAATTATTTAATGAAAAAATTATAGCCTCTAATAAAAGACGAACAACCAATCTAACTGGCAAAAATAAATTTTTGACAATATGTAATTATTTAAAAGATACTGGTTTGCCTTTGAATAAGGAGTCTTATGAAAAAGTAAGAGTTAATGTATTTGGAAGAAAAAGTTTTACTAGTTGGGATTTAGGAATTCAAAAATATTTTGATGGAGATAGAGATTTAGTTTTGTGTGAGGTAAATGGAAACCATAAAGTTGTTGAAATAAAATTTTTGAAAGAGTTTGCTGATGTTTATGATTTGACTATAGATAAAACTCATAATTTTGCTCTTGCTTCTGGAGTTTTTGTTCACAATTCGATGGATGGAGATTCTGCGGCAGCTTCGAGATATACAGAAGCGAAATTGAATTCTATTGCTACAGAACTTTTAGATGATTTGGATAAAGGCACTGTTCCCTTTGTTCCTAACTTTGATAATTCTATGAAAGAACCTTTGCTTTTACCGGGGAAGTTACCTAATTTACTTTTGAATGGAGCGTCAGGTATTGCTGTTGGTATGACTACAAATATTCCTCCTCATAATTTGAATGAAATTTGCGACGCGATTATTGCTTTGATTGAAAAACCAGATTCGGAAGTTAGTGATTTATTGGAACATGTTAAAGGTCCTGATTTTCCGACGGGAGGGACTATTGTTGGTTCAGGTATGAAAGATATTTATGAATTAGGAAAAGGTGGAGTAACTTTGAGAGGAAATATTAAGACAGAGAGCACAAAGAATCGTGAGGTTGTTGTGATTACTGAAATTCCTTATCAAGTAAATAAAGCCGAGCTTGTTAAAGCGATTGCGACACTTGCACAAGATAAAAAATTAACAGATGTTACAGATATTCGAGACGAATCTTCTAAGGGAAAAGTTAGAATTGTTATTGAATTGAAAAAAGATATTGATACGAAATTTACTATTAATCGTTTGTATAAGAGCACGAATCTTCAAACTAAATTTAACGCTGTGATTGTTGCTTTGGATAATGGAATTCCGAAGATGATGAATCTTAAACAAATTCTACAGGCTTACATTAATTATCGAAGGAAAGTTATTAGAAAGAGAACAGAATTTGATTTGGCAAAAGCTGAAGCGAGGTTGCATATTGTTGAAGGTTTGGTAATTGCTCAGAAAAATATTGATAAAGTTATTGAACTTATTAAAAAATCGAAATCTTTGACTGAAGCTTTGGAAAGTTTGCAGAAGAGATTTGACCTTTCTAAGAAACAAGCAGAAGCAATTTTAGAAATTACTTTGAAACAACTTACTGCTTTGGAAAGAGAAAAGTTGGAAAAAGAATTGAAAGAATTGAAAGAATTGATTATTAAATTGAAAAAAATCCTTGAAGATGAAAAAGAGATTTACAAATTAATTAAGGCGGATTTAGTTGAACTTAAGAAAAAATATGGGGATAACCGAAGAACGAAAATTATTAAATCTATTAAGGATATCGAGGAGAAAGATTTAGTGCTGAATCAAAATGTTGTGATTACTGTTACAGAAAAAGGTTATATTAAACGAATGCCTTTCAAAGCTTACAACGAGCAGAAGCGTGGCGGTAAGGGAGTTATTGGGACAGGACTTTCTACAGACGATTTTGTTAAGCAAGTATTTAGTTGTTCGACGCATGATTATTTATTGATGTTTACAGAGCGGGGAAGACTTTTCTGGATGAAAGCTTACAAAGTGCCGGAAATGCAACGTCAAGGAAAAGGACAAGCGCTTGTTAATTTATTGAATATAAAAGACGATGAAATTTCGAGCATTATGCCTGTTAAAGAGTTTAATGATTATTTGTTTATGGTAACTAAGAAAGGAATGGTTAAGAAAATTAAATTAGATTTATTTTCTAAACCGCGAAATGTTGGAGTGAGAATAATTAATTTGCCTTTGGATAATAGTGATACTGTTGTTGATGTTCAGAAACTTATTGAGAAACAAGAAGTTATGTTGATGAGTTCGAAAGGACAGGCAATTAGGTTCAATAGTAATGAGGTTCGTTCAATGGGTCGAGCGTCTTATGGAGTTGCAGGAATTAAATTAGGACAGGGAGATAAAGTTGTAAGTTTAGAACTTGTTCCAATTGGAAAAACTAAAGCGAATATTTTAACTGTTACTTCTAAGGGTTATGGAAAACGTAGTGAGATAGATGATTATAGAAAGACTGGCCGTGCTGGAAAAGGGGTTATAAATGTTAAAGTTGGGGCTAAAACTGGAGAGGTTATTAGCACTATAGAAGTTGATAATAAAGATTCAATTGTTGTGACTACAAAGAAAGGTATGGCAATTAAAATCGGAGTTAAGGGAATTCGAGTAATGGGCCGAGCAACGCAAGGGGTAAGAATAATTAATTTGAAATCTGGAGATGAAGTTGTTGATGTTGCTAAACTTGTTGAAGATAAAGATGTTGAAGTCATTGAAGGCGACGAGGAATAGTTTTTAAATTGATTCTGCTTATTCTGTGAAGGTGAAAAATGAATTTAATTAATACTCCAGACATTTTAACGTTCATTCAAAGTCAAGGTTATTTTATTATTTTTTTACTTATGTTAATAGAAGGCCCGATTGTTATTTATGTTGCGGCATTTTTAGCTTCTCAAGGAATTCTTAATATTTATCTTGTTTTACTATTAGCTTTATTTGGGAATTTAATTCCAGATGTTTTTTTATTTTTATTAGGAAAACATAGTAGAATAAAAACTATAGAGAAGATGTTTGGGTTTTTTGGTATAAATCAATCAAAAATAGAAAAGATGGAAAAAACATTTTCTAATCATTTAGGGAAGTCAATTATCTTGTTTAAGTTGATTCCAGGTCTTGCAGTTCCAGGGATTATGCTTGCTGGATTTTCAAAGGTATCATTCAAAAAGTTCTTCATAGCAAGCACGATCTTTAATGTTATTTCTGCAATATTATTTACACTCTTAGGATTTTATTCAGGTATAACAATATCTTCTCTATTAAGATATTTAAAATTAGAAAAATATATCTTAATTGCACTTGTAATTTCAGTCATAATAGTTTATTTTCTAATACAATATTTTAAGAAGAATTTTAACAAAATGTCTTAAACTCTTAATGAACGCATTTTTATTATTTGGTTAATTACTCCAAAAATGCCAATAGTTTTTATTATATTGAAGGCCATAGAATAATCATGTATTGTTCCAGTAATGAATCCTCTTTTTTTTGTTTTTCTTATATGTGAAACATTTGGAAATGGAACTATTTTTATTCTAAGATTTTTTTTAATTATCTCTTTATTCAAATAAGATTCAAACCCAAAGTTCGGTAGTTTTTTGAATTGATTAATATCTCCCAAAATTTTCTTTGAAAAAGCTCTTTCTCCTGAAACAAAATCAAGGCCCATTAATTTAAAGATTTTATAACTATTTTCTCGAATGCTTATTGAAACATCTGCATAGTTTTTAATTATTGGAGAAATCAAATTTGTAATATCTTTTTTAGAAAGTCTAACTAAATCAGAATCTATTAACATAACAATATCTTTTTTTGCATAATTTATTCCTCTTAAAAGAGAGTGTGTTTTACCTATATTTTTTTTATTAACTAATAATTTTACATTTTTGTATTTTTTTACAATTTTTTTTGTATTATCTGAAGAGCCATCATCAATTACGATTGTTTCATAAACAAGAGGATGGTGTTCCATTACCTTTAAAACATTACCTATAGTTTTTTCTTCATTATATGCTGGAATTATGCAGGATACCTTATTTTTCATTTTACTAATTGATTATATGTTTTCTCCCATTCATTAATAATTTTATTAATATCATGTTTTTTAATTTCTTTTAAAGTATTTTTACTCATGTGCCGATATAATTTTTTGTCAGTTAATAATAAGATTATCTTTTTTGCAAATTCTTTTTTATTCCCGTCTTTTATCAAATATCCATTATAGCCGTTTTTTATTAAATCTTTAGTTCCTCTTGCATTCAAACCAATACATACTAATCCATTTGCTTGAGATTCTAAAACTGTTATCCCCTGAGTTTCGGTTTTTGAAGCAGTTATAAAAAGATTACACGCTTTAAAGATTCCAGATTTTAATAATTGTTCATGTTCTATTTTTCCAGTAAAGATAATATTATCAGAAAGACCTAAATATTTCACATGATTCTTTAATCGATTCATTTGTGGTCCATCGCCGACGATAACTAATTTTGTATCAGGAATTTTTTTCAACACTAATTCAAAACATTCTAATAAATAATTAAGATTTTTTTCATGCGCTATTCTTCCAACAAAAAGAAGCGTTTTGTCATTAAGGTTATGCTTAGTTATAATTTTTCTCCAGTTTGAATTATCAAAAGAGAACAAATCAATTCCATTTGATATCACTCTAATTCGCTTGGTAAAATTATTTTTAATTAACTCCTTTTTTGTTCTTTCTGATGGGCAAGTAACTAAATTACATTCATTATAATATCCTCTTACATAGGCCCAAGAAATATTCTGAAGAAATTTAACATTTATTCCAAGATGTTGAATATATTGTTCGTCTGTAATAAAAGTGTGGAAGGTTCCAAGAAGTGGTTTTTTTAAAATTTTTGCAGTTAAAATTGCTTGTATTCCTAGAGTAAATGGTGTTTGAAAATGTATTAAATCTATTTTTTCTTTTTTCAAATATTGAATTAATTTTATATTAATTGGTGGGGTAAATTTAAAGCCAGGATAAAAAAGAGCAGGTACTCCGGATATTCTTTTAACTATAACGTTAGGGTAAGAAAATTCTTTTAAATTTTTATAATTTGGAGCAATAATATAAATTTTGTTTCCTTTATCTGCTAATCCTTTAACCAAACTAATCGTCGAAGTTACTATCCCATCTCTTAAAGGAATAAATGAATCTGTGAATATTGCTATCTTCAGTTTTTTCATAAATATATTTTGGCTAATAAGCTATTTAAGCGTATCTTAAATCTATGAAAATTGTTTATTATTCTTAATGAAAGTATAGCTTTATTAATATTAATTTCTATAAATAAAAGTTTTATAAGATGGAATTAAAAAAAGAATGGAGTAAGGAAATTTGGGGACATAGGTGGTTAATATTTTTCTCCCTAATATTATTAGTCATTGCAGTTATATTAGATTATGTTGCTGGAACTTATGTATCAAAAATTCAAGGAGTTGCAGTTCCAGATATTCTTTTGGATAATATTCCTACTGTTGACCTTAATTATATTTATTTATATGGTGCAGTATTTATGGTGATATTATTATTTTTATATCCTTTAATTTTTGAGGTTAAAAAATTCCATATTG
>Ga0100403_1002254_pt1 | contig 15732 bp, 18 predicted proteins | sample CryGeymet201501t_FD_83663 | JGI IMG/M metagenome (GOLD analysis project Ga0100403, IMG submission 83663) | Groundwater microbial communities from Crystal Geyser aquifers in Utah, USA - Crystal Geyser metaG 2015-01t | ecosystem: Environmental > Aquatic > Deep subsurface > Groundwater | place...
ATCAAAAGTAAAATCACCATGGGGAGTCGGGTGATCTCTATGGGAAGATCCAATATATAGGTCATAATGAGTGGCACAATCAGGGTTCCCAAAAGAATCGACATTTTGTATCCAAAAAATTGACCTAAATAAAAAGAATAGAAGGAAAAGGGACGCAATAAAATGGCGTTGAGTCTCCCCGTCTCGATGTCTTCCATCATTCTTGATTCATAATCCCAATTGACCGTGATCCGAGCCACGAAGGTGGCCCAAAGAGCATAGGCCAGATAGGAATCCAAACCAAACCCACCAAGAGTTTGAAAGGCCCCTTGCTTCCATATCCCATACCATAAAGCCATCTCCACCGAGGTGGTGATCACTGGCTGAAGATAAGCATCCACAAAAAAATTAAATCTGTACTCGAGATGGCTCAAGACCGCCAGTTTAGCGGCTGATCTGCTCTTCTTCCAGAAACTCACGAATGACTCCTTCAAAATCTAAAACCTCTTCCCCCTGAGCTTTTTTGGCCGCTTGGCTTTGCATAAACGACTCCACTGGGCCATCGAAGACGATGCTTCCCTGACTGATCAGCATCAAACGATCGGCCAATTCAAAAATGTCGTCCATATAGTGAGAAGTTAAGATAATAGTGGGACGCGCGTCCTTCACATACTCAGACAAAAACTCACGTATAGTCTCTTGAGCGACAACGTCTAAACCAATCGTTGGCTCATCCAAAAAAAGAAGTTGCGGTTCATGGAGCAAACTTCCGATGATCTCCATCTTCATTCTCTCACCCAAGCTCAAACGCCTGAGTTGAATGTCCAGCTGCCCATCACACCGAAGACGTTTTGCAAGAGACTCCCAACGTTTCTTTGCTTCAACAAAATCGAGCTCATAAATGTCTGCAAGAAGAGTAAAGGAGTCCGAAGCTGGAAGATCCCACCAGAGCTGGGACTTCTGGCCAAGAAGCAGACTGATTCGCTTCAAATACTCTGGCTTTCGCTCCCATGGCTGGTGGCCCAGAACCTGAGCCTCACCCGCTGTGGGATGAATGAGACCCGAAAGAAGCTTTAAAAGTGTGGTCTTTCCCGCTCCATTAGAGCCCACCAGTCCAATCACTTCGCCCGGACCAATCTCTATGTCGCAGGGCTTCAGAGCCTGACGAATCAGATGCTGCCGTTTCCACAACCCTTTGATGGAGTTCATTACCCCACTTGGCTTTTTGTAAGTTCTATATTCCCGAGAGAGTCCGCGGGTCTTTATAACGACATCTTTCATTCCTTGCTTCTCTCATGTCTTGACCAACAGACACAAGCCAGAATAGTTTCCTCCCTTCATTAAACACCAATAAGTCTCAAGGAGTTCCTTACATGAATCGTTCTCTCAATTGGCTTGCCTTTTTGTTGGCAGGCGCGGTTTCCACAGCACAAGCTCAGGATTCAATCACCCTCAAAGAGGAAGTTAAAAAGTCAGACGAAAAGGTTCTTGGATGGTCAAAGTCTGCCAATCTTGGCTTGAACCTTTCTTTTTCATCCAGTCAGGACGTGGTCGGTCAAACGGATGGAACCAGTGAAACTTACGGAGCCAATCTGAAGTCATCCTTCAATTACATCACCGAGGTTTCTGAGTGGAAAAACACGGTCGGTCTTGTTGGAACCACCACTCGAACTCCAAACGTGCCGAAGTTTGTTAAATCAAGCGACGAGCTGAAACTTGAATCTCTTTACCTTCGGTCTCTCGAAAGCCATCCCCAGATCGGCCCCTACGCAAGAGCCGAAGTTTCTACCGCGATTTTCAAAGGTGAAGATGTCCAAGCCTCGCCGGTGGGCTATGTGATTCAAGATGAAAACGGAAATGTGACAAAAGGTCCTTTCTCCGCGGGAACGGTTCAACTCACAGAAGGCTTCAAGCCCCTCACCACCAAAGAGTCCGTTGGTTTTTTCTGGAAAGCAAAAGACGAATCCAATCTTAAGATCCTTGTGCGTCTGGGTGCTGGTGCTGTTCAGGTCCAGGCTGACGGGCAATATGCTCTTAACGGAAAAGATGCCGCGGGAAATATCATTGTTCAGAGACTACAGAACATCAGCCAAGCGGGTCTTGAGTCTGGCTTTTCTATCAAAGGGAAGATCGATGAGAAGTCTTCCTATGAAGCGGGAATTGATACTCTCACTCCGTTTGTGAACAACAAGAGATCTGGTGACGATCGTGACGCTTTCCGACTGACCAACGTGGAAGGCTTTGCAAAGTTCACAAGCAACATCACTTCTTGGGCCTCCTTCGGATACGACTACAAAATGAAGTTACAGCCTCAATTGGTTGATCGCGTTCAAAACATTCACATGATTGTGCTCACAGCCAATTACAACCTCTTCTAAGGAGCTTTTTTATGTCTATGATGAGTGAATTTAAAAGTTTTGCGATGAAGGGCAATGTCGTTGATCTTGCTGTCGGCGTGATCATCGGAGCAGCCTTTGGAAAGATCGTCACGTCGTTGGTGAATCAAGTTATTATGCCACCAATTGGACTTCTGATCGGAAACGTGGATTTTTCTAAATTAAAAGTGGTCTTGCAGGCTGCCGAAGGCGATATGACAGAAGTGGCCATTGGTTATGGAGCCTTTATCCAGGAAGTGGTCAATTTCCTGATCGTCGCTTGGGCCGTCTTCATGATGGTGAAGGGGATGAATTCCCTCTACAAAAAGAAAGAGGAGGCTCCGGCGGATCCCGCAGGACCACCTGAGGACTTTGTGCTTCTCAGAGAGATTCGAGATTCGTTAAAAAAATAAGAGGCCATTGAGATCCCTTGAATTTCTTGCCAATTTACCTCACTATGATTTCTTTCATACAAAGGGAGATTGGCAATGAAGAAGATTGACGTAAAAAATCCGGTCGTAGAGCTTGATGGCGACGAAATGACTCGCATCATTTGGGCTTTTATTAAAGAAAAGCTCATCCTCCCCTATCTCAATTTAGACATTAAGTATTTTGATCTCGGTATGGACTCCAGGGACAAAACGGATGACCAGATCACCGTAGATGCTGCTCACGCCATTCAAGAGTTTGGAGTGGGAATCAAGTGCGCAACGATCACTCCTGATGAAGCTCGAGTGAAAGAGTTCAATTTAAAAAAGATGTGGAGATCACCAAACGGAACGATCAGAAACATTTTAGATGGAACCGTTTTCCGCGAGCCCATCATCTGCAAAAACATTCCACGACTTGTGACGACATGGGATAAACCCATCTGCATTGGACGACATGCTTTTGGAGATCAATACAAAGCCACGGACTTTCTGACCAAAGGAAAGGGCAAGCTCACCATCACCTTCACTCCCGAAAATGGGGAGGCTCAATCCTATGAGGTTTATGATTTCAAAGGGGATGGCGTAGCTATGGCCATGTACAATACCGATGAGTCGATTCGTGGCTTTGCAAAGAGCTGCATGAATGTGGCTTTGATGAAGAAATGGCCACTTTATCTCTCCACAAAAAATACGATTCTTAAAAAGTACGACGGCCGATTTAAAGACATTTTCCAAGAGACCTTTGATGCGGAATACGCCGAGAAGTTTAAAGCTGCTGGAATCACTTACGAACACAGATTAATTGATGACATGGTCGCTGCCGCCATGAAATGGAGCGGTGGATTTGTTTGGGCTTGTAAAAACTATGATGGCGACGTGCAAAGCGACACTGTTGCCCAAGGTTTTGGCTCATTGGGAATGATGACTTCAACCCTACTCAACCCAGCGGGAACCGTGATGGAGGCTGAGGCCGCTCATGGAACAGTGACCAGACATTACAGACAACACCAACAAGGCAAGAAAACTTCAACAAATCCCATTGCCTCTATCTTCGCATGGACAAGGGGACTAGCCTTCCGAGGAAAGCTTGATAACAATCAGGAATTGATTGATTTTTGTGAAACCTTAGAGAAGGTCTGCATCCAGGTGATCGAAAGTGGGCGCATGACAAAAGATCTCGCCCTTCTTGCAAATCCCAATGCAAAAGAGGGCGAATATCTTTATACGGAACAATTTTTGGAAGAGATCAATCAAGATCTAAAGAAGGCCTTGGCTTAAGTGGCCATCGATCGAAGCATCCAAGCGGTCTTCTCATGAAGCTGAATGCGCTGAGTGAGAAGATCTGCAGTGGCTTCATCATTTCCTTTTTCAGCCGCTGGAAACACAGTTCTCGCAGTCTTTGCGACCGCCTCATGAGCTTTAAGCAAAGACTTCACCATTTCCTCTGCGGACGTTCCGCCCTTGTCGGCCTCAGGGATAACTGTCAGCTCCTTAAACTCCACATAAGAGCCTGGAGCTCTCTCACCTAAAGATCGAATTCGCTCCGCAATCATGTCTACGGCCGTTTGAAGCTCCGTGTATTGAGTCTCAAACATCAAATGGAGGGTGTTAAACATGGGTCCCGTGACGTTCCAATGATAGTTGTGGGTTTTTAAATACAATGTGTAAGTGTCTGCCAAAACTCGGGACAAGCCCTTTGCAATTTCAATTCTTTGTTCTTCTGGAATTCCAATATCAACTTTCATCATTTCTCCTTTTAACGTTGTTAAAAATTTTAGGGACGAATGTGAGCGGGAGCTCTTTTCTCGATCCTAGAAAAGAGCCGTCCGTTCAGTCCCGACCAATTCAATCTTTAGCACAAAAGAGGTGGAAAAGCTAAAAGAGCGCCGATCAACTCCAGCCAAACTTGGTTGTCACCCAATGGGTGATCACCGCTACAGATCCGCAAAGAAGGCTGCCCCAAGCCATATCGACAACAGCTAAAGAGATCGGCCAGCGACTCAAGGTGGCCATATTGGTCATGTCGTAAGTCCCATAAATCACTAAACCAAGGAGCGCTCCCCTAAAAAAGATCGTTCCCACGGGCTCTCCCGCAGGGCGCAATGCAAAGTAGCTGATCCCGACAGACAAAAGCAAATAGACCACAGCCGCTGGAATCAACAAGGGCTCAAACTTGCCATCCACGAGGCGACCCAAATCACCCAAGCGATCAATGTAGAAAGAAGCCATGATCATACCGATCCAGACAATATCGATGACCAAGATCAGAACAAAAGAAATGAGAACCGCGATCATAAGAATCTCCTCTGAAAAAGAATGGCCCGCAGGCTCCTAGTTAAGGTCAAAAAGAAGAAAGTGACAAGAACCTTTAAAGGCCATCTCCCGACCACTGTCTTCATAATAGGCCATCGCATCTCCCGCTGACAGCACTTCCCCAAGCACTTCGATCTGTCCTTCTATCACTTGAATCCAATAATATCGACCTGGCAAGGCTTGATAATGGCTGACGTCTTTTTGCTGACAGGCAAAAACTTTCGCGTCTTGCTCCAAATGGACCGCATGATCCGAGCCCACTGAATCCGGAGAGGCGATCAACTTTAGCCCTGGGGTGGACCAATCAATCTTTTTCTGATCATAAGAAGGCTTCACACCCCTCTTGTCCGGACTTAACCAAATTTGCAGAAGCTCACACGGCTCTGTAGAGCTTTCGTTAAATTCCGAATGGTGAATCCCAGTTCCCGCCGACATTTTCTGAATTTCTCCAGGTCGAATGACTTCCGAATTCCCTTCAGAGTCCTTGTGCCTCAAAGCACCTGACAAGACGTAAGTTAAGATCTCCATGTCAGAATGGCCATGAGTCGGAAATCCTCCGCCGCCCGCAATCACGTCCTGATTGATCACGCGAAGATCTCTAAATCCCATAAAGTTAGGATCATAGTAATTGGCAAAAGAAAAACTATGGAGGGACTTTAACCATCCGTGATCTGCTTGCCCTCGCTCATTTGATCTTCTCAACTGCTTCACTAAACACCTCTATCGGCCCTTAGCCTGACCCAAAGCGGCTTTCGGAGCAAGATCATTTCAAGAAATGCGGGGTTTATTAACGTTCGTCAAGCTCGAGAGCAAAGGCCAGTGCCAGTTTTGAAAAAGCTGCGGAGTGTTCGAAATTGTAACTGGATTTCACCTCGTCGCGACTGGTGTGAATGTCTGGATTCATCGATCGCATTCTCGCTTCAAAGGGGGCGACGGTGTCAAAACCTCTTCTGTACCACGAAGCATGATCGCTGCATCCATAGCCACATTCAAAATCGTTGATCTGAAATTGAAAATAAGTTTGATTGATTTCACCAAGAAGTTCTCTCACCCAAGGTGTGGTAAAATCCGTCACCGATCCTAAAATAAACGGACCGTCTCCTGGATAGAGCGTCATATCTAGCTGCATCACCGCAAGGACCTGCTGACCTGCCGCTTCGTATCCACTTGCGATCTCTGCGGACCCAATGAGCCCACCCTCCTCGCCAGCATACCAAAAGAACTCAATAGTCTTCTGAGGCGGTTCAGACCGAGACAATATCCTCGCCACTTCGATCAAATTAGATGAGCCAGAGGCATTGTCATCCGCACCTGGAGCGGTTCTCGACATCCAGCCCGATATGGAATCAAAGTGGGCTCCCAGTATGACTTTCTTCTGAGGTTCTTTTGAACCCATCAAACTCAGTTTAATGGTGTTTTGATTGGTTCTCGAGTGACTGATCTCTTCGATCTTATAGCTCAACTTTGATGGGGCCATCAAGGCCTCAAGCTTTTCCTTCAAGGCTCTCACCGGCCGGTTGGGATCCGTGGCGCGATGGGACCGACTGCCAAAACCTTGCATCCAAAGAACCGACTCTTTTAAGTTTTCGGAGGAAACCTGATCAATCAAACTCTTCACTTCCGGTCTGAACCGAACCGACTTCTTTGCCTTTGACTTAAGAGACCTCTTCCTTTCACTCAACCATTTAGTATCTTTTGCCAGGCTTAACTCTAGCTTTGCAAGATCTTGAACAATACTGAGGGACTCCGCTTGAACACCCCCTCCCATATTCTCATACCCCCCACATCTTCCCAAAGAATGGGCGGCTTGATGAAGTCGCTCTTCGGAGATGCCAGAAAGATCCCCATAAGCCATATTCAATCGCGGATGACTCTGAACAATGGGGGCGCCCACCAGCTTAAAAAAGTCGAGATCGCTGAGCACAATGCTTTGAGCGAAAGACGAAGAGGAGAAAAGAAAGGCTGCGAGTAAAATGGATTGAGCGATGCTTTTGTTCATAAGAATTGAGTATTCAAAATCGCCTGCCGGAGCACATCCAGTGCGGGACGCACCATAATGAAACTAGACGTCCAGATTTGCTCAGAGGCCCTTCAACGGCTAAATGAGACCAAGGCCTCTGAAGGCCTCAAAACAAAAACTTATGGTCAGATATAAAAAAAGTTTACGCTGCGAGACCGACAAGACCTAGACGTAGGAAAAAACGTCTTCCTTTGAATAACGAATCTTCTTTGCCGACTGCAACTTGCAATCTGCAGATCGGTAACCAAAGGCAACCGCCGCGGCCGTTCTAAATCCTGTCCCTTCTAGACCAAGAATTCGATCATACTCAGCGGGGATAAGCCCCTCCAAAGGACAGCTATCAATCTTTAAGAGTGCAGCGGCCTCCATGACAAATCCCATCGCAATGTATATTTGATGGGTCGCCCAGTAGTTGACCATCGCCGCTCGTGGGCCTTCGATCATATCTCCAACAATGGACTTCTTAAATCCAGCAAGAACAGAGGCATCAATCCCTCGCTCGCTCGCGACAAATTGAATGTAATGATCCACATCCTCTAGAGACAAACGATCCTTCACAGTCATTACAATATAATGAGAAGCCTCTACAACTTGAGGCTGATTGAAAGACACCGATTTGAGCTGCTCTCTCACCTCAGGACTCTTCACGACGACAAACTTCCACGGCTGAAGGCCATAAGAGGATGGGGCCAGCCTCAGCGACTCCTCTAAGGCTTCAAAATCTGAATCACTAATCTTTTTAGAAGGATCAAATCTCTTTACTGCGTATCTCCAGTTCAAACTCTCTAACAACATGCTTGAGTCCACTTTCTTCCTCCAACTTTCAAAAATTTTTTTAAATAAAAGCGTCAAAACTGACACGAAACCAATGGGACCGATGCCTTTTGATGATCACATCTCTTTCTAAAACCTTTTAGAGACACCAATCGCAGAAAAAAGCTTTAGTCACCCTCTCTATAAATGTCAAAGGTGGACTCCCGGTTCTCGACCAGAAAAGCCTGATTTCTGCGAGTTCACCAGACGTGTCTTGATTTTTGAAACGAGCTTCTTCTAAACTTTTTATATTCGTCTTCACAATGATGGAAGATCAGTTGTCCAAGGGAGGACTCTATGACACCAGCTATTCAAAGAATTGCTTTTCTATTTCTATTTTCTTTCTCAAGTTATTCCTTTGCGGGCCACCCGGCCGCCGATCGCATGGTGGATATTCTTGAGGAGGGGGTACGCATCATAAATCTTTCTGGAGCCACCCAGAAAAAAGCAATGTGTCGATTCATCTCAAAGTATGTCGATCATCAAACCATTGCGACAGAACTTTTAGGAAGTTACAATCGGGGCTCTGATTCGAGTGGAGTTCGAGAGTTCAAACGAGAAGCAGAATCTTTCATGGCGACGAAAGCCTTCCCCAAATTGCAATCTCTTTCAGGGGAAAGTGGGAGTTTCGATGTCAGCGACCGCGTCACCAATAAGCCCGGCGGCAAATACTCCGTGCCTGTGACCATCAGGACTTCCAAGGGAAAGACTTATAATGGCCGAGCCATTTTAAACTCTTCTCTAGATCTTGTGGATGTGGAGTACCTGGGCTTTAGCGGAGTGTCCTACGTCGGTCGAGATGTTCGAAAAGAGATTTCTAAGTTCGATCGCACCTCGGCACCAGTCTCAAACTACTTAGATGACTTAAGATCCAGCGAAGACTTCATTCCGTGTCGCTGATTAAATTTCCATAGACCCTTTAGGCAAGAGACCTTTCCTCCGAAGGGTCTTTTACAATCTACGGGGTCAGCATGAAAATCAAAATACTAATGTTAGTCTTACTTATTAGCGGCTTCTTGTTCAACGGACGAAGCTTTGGCGAGAGCATGCGCCCAAATCCCAAAAAGAAACGCCCGATGATTGAGCGTGTTCACGAAAACACCCATTCTGTAAACAACTCTAAAAAGAAAGTTTCAAACAAGAAACTTCGCTCTCAAGCAAAGAAGAAGATCTCAAAGAAGAAAGCCAAGGCCGTAGCAAAAAAGAAGGCCTCAGCTCAAAAAGCTAAGGCCAAAAAGAAAATTAGGCTCAATCTTAACGACGAATCCTCTTAAAAGTGTCTCAAATTTAACCGTCTATCTAAAATGATAATTTGACTCTGATAATGTCTAAAGAACAGCGCAGGCAATGCGTCCACCGGCATCGCCAACCGGCTGAGTGAACTTATCCATTTGCTCATGGATAATCAAAGAGCGACCTCCAATATAGTTCTTGGAAGTAGGATCTAGAGAGAGAAATTTATAGGTCTTCTCAACTTTCAAAGCACCCTTATCATCGACTTCAAAATTGCCAAGATCTCCGACATGGTGCTCTTTGGCTCCTGGAGACCCATGTTTCGATTGATGAGGATTGAAGTGACCGCCTGCGGACTTAAAGCTTGGCGGCGTGCACTCATTTTTTTCGTGAATGTGGCTGGCAAGCGTTTTTCCCTTTGGAAGGTTTCTCACCATAAAACTCAACGTCACTCCATTCTCAGACTCTTTGAATGTCACTTCACCAAGCAAACCATCAACGCCTATCACGTCGGCTTTCAGGGTCTTAGCAGGATCTTTTTCAATTTCGTTCGCATTGTAAGACGCACATCCGACGGAAGCGGTGGTCAATAGGATGGGTACCAAAACAGTCAATTTCATTGAATTCTCCTTGTTCTTATTGAAAGACGACAAAGTCTCCCTGAAATTCTGTTAGAAGTAAATCAGCACCGTCCAAAACATGGGCCAAGAGACTCACTCGAGCTTTCCCTTTACGCTCTAAGTGCTCAAGAAACCGACTTCGCCCATCAGACTCTTTCCAAAAGGCCTTTACTCGAACATCAAATGGGGCTGGCTTGAGATATTTGATATTTGCCCCAGCAACCACAATATTGTTTGTTGGAGAGGAGGCTTGTCGAACATTAAACAAAAAAAGAGAGTAACAAGCCAATGCGCAACCCGAATACTGACTGCCTCCAAAAAGAGTTCCCTTGTGGTTGATGTTCGGATTGAGCGGAAGCGAGCAGATGGCACTCTCTTCACTCAAGCTTTGGATTGAAAAGCCCAAGACTTTAGTGATGGGAATTTCTCTTTGGAGTTGGCTTAAGACTTCGTGAGGCGACATGCCCGAAAGTCTAGTCTACTTCTGCCCCCAAATCATGACTCGGTAGCTTTCACTGGGACCAATTTTTAGAGGAATGGGATCAAGTTCTACTTTTTGACCTGGATAGAATCCGATCCCAGGATCTGTGCAAGCCGCAGTGAGATCTCTCCATATGGTTTCGCCCTTCTCTGTGACCACTAAAATAGCATAAATGTTAAAAGGAAGGCTCATGATGTCATCTTGTTGAAAAGAAAAGGAAAGTTCTAAACTCTGATCCTTTTGACTTTGCTTTAATTGAACATTCACCCCACTGGCTGCGAGCTGTCCAAACCTGAGTGTCATGAGTTCATAGGTCTTGGCCATATCCCCTTGGCCTCCAGATTCGTAGGCCTGAAGAGAGGTGGCTTCTGGCAAACAGGAAATTGGACTCTGAGCCTGAGCGCTCAGAGAGAAGACTCCTAAGATGGAAAGTAAAACCACTTTGACCATGGTCTAGGGATCGGAGCCCTAGACATCCAACTTTAGTCCCAAGGACCAAAGTCTTATCAAACTGGACTTTCATCGAGGTCAAAACCCGCGAAATAAAAAACCCAAAGCCTTTAGGCCTTGGGTTTTTCTGTATCCAATTCAAAATAAAAATGGACTAGCTTCTTACGATCACTCGAATCGATGAACGCCCTACACTTCTCATCAAACGATTGAGCTGCTCGGCCACATCCAAATGAAGTCTAACACATCCGGCTGAGGCTGGACGTCCAAGCTTTCCATAGTTGTCCGTTGAAGTTGCATGGATAAAAATGTTTCCGTGAAGCTGCATGGCGTAGCCCAAGTAGGCCCCCTTATAAAGATTGGATCTGCGGTTCTTTCCCGCTAGCTCACCGATAGTGAAAGTCCCTGTGGGAGTGGATTTTCCTTTGCGGGCGGTAGAAACTGGCTGACCGTAAACACCCTGAACCTGGCGTCCGTACTCGTAGGCAAAGATTTTTTGCTCGGACTTATCAACCACAACGCAAAGTCTGTACTGCTTGCAACCATCGACGGACAGATTTTTCGTACGAGCCACTTTATGAGTCATGTCAGCGAGGGTCTTTGGCATTGTGCGAGGGTCTTCAAAGCCATAAAACCAATTGATGAGATCCTGATTCAAAGCCTCCAAAACTTCGTCTCCGGAGTTCTGGTTCAAGATTAAGGCTCTCAAAGCCACTTTTTCTTTTGCTGTGTAAGAGCTGCCCTCAGCCCACTTCAGAAAAGACGCTTCCAAAGCGGCCCGTTCTTCTCCTGAAGCTTTTTGTAGCTTCTCATAGGGAGAGTTCGACGGCCCATCCAAAAGAGCTGCGTGCGATTGTAACCCCACCAAAAGCACCGAAAACACTGACAAAATTCTCAATCCAACTTTCATTCCCATCCTCCTCGTCAATTAAAGATGTGCAACAACTAAACTTTCTCGAGATACCTGACAATTTTTTTGACAGTCATTGTGGTCATTTCATACTCCGATTGAAATTTCTTCATAAGTGGTGCGATATTGGACCCATGAACAACTTACTGCCCCTAATTATTGAACCGAAAACGAGCGATCTTGGAGACGGCTTCAAAGTCCGGCGCCTTCTCCCACAAGTCAAAAAGCGAAGTGTAGGCCCCTTCGTTTTCTGGGACCATATGGGACCAGTCAATCTTGGTCCCGACAGAGAAATGAAAGTGCGAGCTCATCCTCACATTGGTCTATCCACCCTCACCTACCTTTTTTCGGGAGAGATTCTTCATAGAGACTCTCTTCAAAACGAGCTAAAAATTCGCCCGGGTGAAATCAACTGGATGACTTCGGGTCAATGGATTTCACACAGCGAACGCTCTCACCCAACCTCTGAGATGACCCTGGAAGGCATCCAAGTTTGGGTGGCCCTCCCAAAGGAGAAAGAGGATATGGAGCCCTCATTCCACCACTTTAAACCGGAAGCTCTTCCCAAAGTGCCGTTGGGCGATATTCTTTGTACACTCATCGCCGGAGAGTTTGAGGGTAAAACCTCCCCGATTCCTACCCACTCCCCAATGTTCTATCTCAATGCGAAGGGAGCAAGTGGGTCTCGCTTTCACGCCGAACTTCCTTTGAACCAAGAAGGGGCCGTCTACATCATTCATGGAGAACTGAGTGGGCTTGAAGGCCGCTACTCCTCTGGAACCATGGTCGCCTTTGAGCCTGGATCCATTCTAGACTTTGATTTGGCTACAGAGACCCATTTTATGTTTTTTGGAGGTCAAGCCTTTCCGGAGAAGAGATTTATGGATTGGAACTTTGTCTCCTCTGATCCGAAAAAAATTGAAGAGGCCAAAAAAAAATGGTTGAGCGGAGAATATGAACCTGTCATCAATGAGGACGAAATGATTCCACTTCCTGAAGAAAGGTCTGACCGTTGAATCAACGCGCTCTCTTTGATTTGAGTAAAGCTCTGCTTAAGTTTCACAAAAGTCTTTTAGACTACCAAAAGGATCAAGTCGAAAAGACGACGGGGAAAAAACTGAACCCTTATGAAATGCTAGGGGCAGCTCTCAATGACCCTGAATTTCAGTGGATCAAACCTGTCTCACAAATGATCGTTGAAATTGATTTGGCTTCGGAGAAAGAGCAAAATGATCCAACGGTGGCCTTAGAAATTGAAAACTCACCTCCCTTTAATCCGGAAAAAATTCAAAACTTTTGGAGGAATCCTCCTGAAGATTTTAATGAGAAGGTGATTGCCGCAATTGAACACGACCCAGACATTTCTTTCTTGTTTTCAGAGGTTCGACTTAAGGCGAGCGCTCTGAAATGAGAGACCGCTCTCGCCCCGGTGAGTAAAGAAAATAGACTTTTTTTACAAACTTCTAGCGATTTTGCTAAACTTTAAGAAGTGCGATTAAATTTTCTAGCCAAAATTCTTCTATCTTTTTTTTATGTGGCAAGCCTGAATTCTCAAGGTTTGGTTGAGGCCGAGCAGTGGAGTGATTCTTCAAAAAAGAGTTTGAACAAGGTGGTTGTCGCAATCATCGACACCGGATTGGATTCTGGACACAGGGACTTCCAAAATTTCTTATGGAAAAATACTGGCGAAATGGGCTTAGACAAAAATGGGCTCCCTAAAGACAGCAATGGAATTGATGACGACCAGAATGGATTGATTGACGACGTTCATGGCTGGGACTTTGTGACAAACAGGAATCGCATCGTTGATTCCAACGGACATGGAACCCACGTCGCGGGCTTAATAAAAAGGGAATTCCTTGAGAATCGAGGAGATTCTTTCTCCCATCTTGAACTCTTGCCCTTGAGGTATACTAGAGGTGACGGGAAGAATTCAAAGGACTCCTTTTTAAAGGCCCTTTTCTACGCCATCGAACAAAACGTACAAGTCATCAATATCTCCGCCAGTGGGAGAGGTTTTTCCAAAGCTGAGTTCGACCTTCTTAAGAAAGCCGAAGAGAGGAGGATTTTGGTCGTGGTTGCCACTGGAAACAAAAGACCTGGGTCTGCGAACTACCGAAGCTATCCCGCGTCTTATCATTTAAAAAATATCACCGCTGTCTCTGCCCTAGACCGCAGTGGAAAGGTGCTGCCAAGTTCGAATCAAATCTCAACAAAGAATATCTCGTATGCTTTGGGAGAAAATTTGCTTTCCGCTCTTCCCGGCAACCTCTACGGAAAGAAAACGGGCACCTCTCAGGCTGCCGCCTTAGTCTCTGGTCAAAAAGCGGCCCTACTCGCCTTTGGTCAAGACCCTTCTCGGCCCACTCATCAGATTGTGATGAATCCTTCAATTTCATTTCACAATTAGGCGAAGCGTTTTACCAAGACCTCACTTATTCTGAGAGGGAATCAGGGAGGATTTATGAAAGACAATCAAAACGGCATGGCCATCTTATCAGCGACTTCACTTCTTCTTATTGGATTTTCGGGATTTTTTGCCGGTGATGTGACAAAGGCAAAATTGCTTCAGTCAGAAATTGGTGCAGAATCCATCGAAGTCCGGAGGGCATTATCTAAAAAGTTCCTCGTCGCAAAGTCAGATGGAAGAACCTTCTCATGGACCCATATTCCTCCGAAAGATCGAATTTGGGAGGAGGAGTTGAATTCAATGGAAATTGATGAGGCCCCCGCTGACATGTCGATACGCTCGGCCCAAAGAACTCTGAATGAAATCGGTTTTGAGCTCGAGGTGGATGGTATTGCAGGACCGGAAACCAAGGCCGTCCTTCGAGACTTCCAAGCTGCCAATGGACTCCCTCAAACGGCGGAGCTTGACCGGCAAACAGCTCGAGCCTTAAGAGACTCGACAACATCTGATCTCGATGTTTACAGCGACCGCTTTCCTGCCAGCTATGAGGAAGAAGCGATTCATTCCAAGGAGTCGAGTCTCCCCGCCTTCCCGGACGTCCTTGAAAACACCGAACCCGAGAGTCAAAGGTCGTACGAATAATAAGGTTGAGACTGATTTGAATGAGAGAAATACCGTGCAGCTCATTATGAGGAAAGACAAAGAACCCTGGAGCCTTCCAGTAGTGGGCTGGACGGATTAATAACTTCTGAAGAAGAAGCTCTCTTTTCTGTCGAAATAGAAATCCATTCTGTAGGAGAGGCTGCGCTACTGAACTTCGAATTCTTCTAGATTTTCAGAGATATCTTTTGCTATCGATTCAGTAGCCTTTAGGTTGGGATGCCCATCGATGGGGATCTCATAGTCTTCATTAGCCGGGACCCTAGATAGAATGAAGGGTATAGATCTTTCCTTAAAACAAGGGACATTTCTTGCCTTTTCCTCTGAATTTCCAAGGAGGTAAACGACGAACTTTGCCTTTGGGTGGCGAAGATTGATTTGGGATCGAAGTCGGTCGACAAGACGACATGTCAATTGACGATCTTCTTCTCGTACCCTTGGGAAAAGAGCATCCATTGACCAACCAAAATATTCAAGCACAGACATCATCTGGAGGTAAATCCATGTTCTTACAGGCCGACCCGATAAGAAAGAGCCATCTCTAACCACCTCGCCCTGATGCAAATAATAATAAGGCCTCATGGATGTCCAATGAATAGATGGAATCCTTCCCACATTTCTATTTGTATGAAGGGGCTCTGGCATAAGATAAACAAACGTGCTCTCATCAAAAGACTTTTCCAATTTAAAAAAATCCTCTTCAGCCTGAGCCAAAAGCAAATTGGTTCCAATTCCAGGATGTCCTCGGTTGAACACCGAGGTTTGGGGCCTTAGCTTCGAAAGAGAAGCTGCGATCGTCTCCGAGTCGTTCAGCCCGATCCCAAAAGTGATTGAGCAACCCAATAAGGAGATCGAATGATGACTTCGTTCTGGATTATTAGGATTCAATCTCATTCCATTTTGATCAATCGTATACCGAGCATCGTAGACCAGCTGACTTCGCGTCCTGGCTATATGGCGAACTTGTGAGTTTGGGCGGATTCTCCTTCCTTGATTCTGATCATCCACATAAAGGGAGGGATATCTCCATTCGTAAA
>Ga0100403_1002255_pt1 | contig 15717 bp, 18 predicted proteins | sample CryGeymet201501t_FD_83663 | JGI IMG/M metagenome (GOLD analysis project Ga0100403, IMG submission 83663) | Groundwater microbial communities from Crystal Geyser aquifers in Utah, USA - Crystal Geyser metaG 2015-01t | ecosystem: Environmental > Aquatic > Deep subsurface > Groundwater | place...
ATCACCGAAAGAGAAAATACCAGAGTTGGTGATGACATACTGAATGGTATCACCACCAATCTCAACATTCTCGAAGTGAGCTGCTCCTGCATTGCTTATCTTCGCTGGAGCAGTAGCAAAATCACTATTGCCAGCTCCAGTCCAGAAATTGCCATCAGTGTCAATATGAGCCGAAGTGGCATCATCACCTCCAACATGGAGAGAGGAGACTGTTACCGAACCAGAGAAGGTGCCAGTAGCACCAGTAATATCCCCTCGGAAGTTACCATCATTGGCTTCAAGATTTCCAGCCGAATCAAATTGCCAACCGATACTGCCACTGGTGAAGTTGGCTGATTGGAAAGTCTTAGAAACTAAGGAAGTGCCAGAACCGTAGGCTTCAATTCCGTCTTGATTGGGATTAACCGCTTCATCCCATTTCTGTTCAACGACTTGGTCGGGGGCGATATCGACAATGTTTTTATCAGTCGGTGTCGCCATAGACTTTAAAGTTTCTTAGCTGAACATTATTAGTGGCTGAACCATTAGCGAAAGAAAGTTCGACTCGGAAGTCAGGAGTAACCTTGCCGTTAAGTGGAAAGTAAGCGGTGGTCGCTCCTCCTAATTTGGCGTAAGAGATGTGGTCGGAATAGACGGTAGTTCCTTGGCTATTAACCAGACTCCAGTCCATCCTCGCACCGCTCGCCAGAGCCCCAAAATTGAGCCGTACGGCGTTTATCTTGGAAACTCGACCATTACCAGTAATATCAAACATTAAGCTGTTCCAAGTCGTATTTAAATCATAACCGCTAAACTTGGCGAGCTTGTAAGAAGTCGTCTCATTTGAGGCCACCATTGTGGTGCCAAAAGGGGCGGACAGGCCACCAACAGTTGAGTAGCCACCATCGGCAAAGAGGAACAATTTAACTGGTGCGTCTTTGTCACCAGAGCCGAAAGCGAAGAGATTGGCTCCACCAGCCCATAAGATGAAATCCTTATAATCAGTAATCTGATAGAAAGCGGGCACCCCACCAGTAAAATTCGCAAGGTCAACAAGGGAAGAACCCGAAATATAGGCAATCTTGTAACCGCCAGTGGAAGTAATATCGTGATAGAAGACAAAGACTACGCCGTTCCTAACGTGGAGTCCGCCAGTCGTTCCCATCAGTTTAATTTCCATCTCCCAAGAGTCAGTCGTTCCGTCCCAGACATAGACCGAAGCTTGGTTCTTATTGTTCCCAGTCAGACTTGATTTATTAGCAGAAATAAAGAGGCGGTTGGAAGCCCATTTAATATCTTGAATGATTGTGCCAGAGGGAAAGTCGAGAGCTTGAGGAATAAAAGTGGTGCCATCGTAAGAGGCGACATAGCGACCATTGGCAATATAGAGGACATCGTTCTCGCCCACCGTCATCGGGTGAGGAACTGCCCCTTGGAGGGCGGCAAAACCAGTTGGGGTCGTGCTACCCCAGTCGTCATCAAAAGTGGAAGAGAGGTCGTATTTACCAATATCTCCCGCCGACCCAGAGTGATTATAGGTGTAGTAGAGATTACCTTGATAGAGGGCAACATCTTCCCCTTCTTCGTCCGTTACCGCCGCTTTATCAATCGTGTGAGGCCAAGTGCCGTCACTTGTCACGGCACTAGCACTTATTTTATACAGTTCTGTCCCTCCAACCCCATAAGTCGCGTCAGATGTCACAGCTTGGTCGAGAATCCCCTTAATTAAAGTTGTGACTGCCGCCGCTTGGGTGCCATTCGTCAGATTAGCCAGTCCCGGACCTTGAGTCAGAAAATTGGGGTTAGAGACATCAGCATAGAGCATCGAGGAGGATTGGTTCTTGTTGCCGTATGAAAGATAACCCCCCGTCCACCATTGAGGGGCATACCCACTGAAGTTTGAGATTTCGATTGACCAAGCCATTTGTATTTATACACGAGGTTTAGACATACAATCGCCAGCGTCTCTTTGAAGCTGGTTTAATTTGGGACTTGTATTCGGCTCCTCTTTTGGAGTAAAAATTGGCCAAGCCTTTCTCCAATCTCGCTTTCTGAAGCAAGAGGAATTGGCGTTGTTGGTTATCTTGCACGAAGTCGAGAGCCGCCGAGAGGGATAAAATACGGTGGAAAGAAGCGGGGAAACCAGGGGTCGTCGTAGTTGCAGTAACAGCCAGCTCCGTTACTTCGCGGGAGAGACGGACGGCCATACCCGAAACGAAGGTGGCGTAACCAGTGCCGGGTGGCGGGAATAAGCGAACTTGTGTGCCCTCCAGTTGATAATAAATCGGCATTCCAGGAGTCTTTAAGAACTCCTCTGGAGAGACAGATAAGGTGTGATAGTCGAGCGGTTTCAATTTCTGCCAATGACCCGCTCCGTCTTTGACTTCCACTCCTTCCACCCGAATCGCCGTGGTGGGAATCAAGTAAGAAGCCGAGGAGGCAGTGATGGTGCGATAAGCAATCGGACTGTCGGTGTTATTGGCATCGTCGTAAGTCCAAGTACCGTCCGCCTCCCAAATAGAACGAGCGACATCGTGGTAACAAATATTGACATTACGCATTTTGTCGGCATCAAGGTAAGTAGCGGAAGTTGAACCGCAGAGGAAATCAATGTCTGATTTTATTGTTTGGACATTCATGGTTAATGGGGTTAATTTACACCATTATACCATATTGAAAGCAATAGGTCTAATTTCTTTTAGCAATCACTCGAACTAAGTGAGGGTCTTCTTCATTGTAGGGAGATAAGCCCGTTCCCTCGCGGAGAAAGATGATTTGATAGTGGCGACTTTTAAGGTCATCAACCAGTTGAGCGGTGTCCACATAGTACCTTTTATGGTCATTATAGGTTTTAACTTTTAAGATATCTTCGGTCGTCCTAGCTTCAATAAATAGCCAGTCTTTAACCCAATCGAGAATTTCCAGTTGGAGCGGTCGGTCAATCGAATGCCAGAAGAAACGGGTATAAACATATTCAGGACTCTTATATTTTCTAATCCAATCCTCGACAGAATCACCTTGAATCGCATCTATTCCAACAGCTGTCAAGCCATGCTCTTGGAAGAATAAGACATCGGCATTATCGCCACTCCCTAGTTCAATGACTGACCCTTTGATAAAGGGGAGCATTTTCTCCGCAAAAGAGCTATGCGTTTCCCTCTGGTGCTTCTTGTAATAGTTCTTCCAATAGGTTTCGTTTGCCATGATTTATACAATTAGGGGCGTGTAAATCTTCAATCGGAGTCTTCCAATTATCGCCATAGACATAAGCGAGATACTCCTTGATTGGGGAGGGAGTGTTGAAGGTCACTCCATGCAATTTGATTTTATCCAACTTCTTAAAGAAACGAGAGGGGCACGATATAAGTGGATAAGCTCCAATTTTGGGAATACAGACTATTGAATTTCCAACTTCTTTATTAAAGAAAATAGAGAATTTGAAATTACGTTCAAGGACGATAATACCACTCTCACCATCTCCGTTATAACCATCTTCAATAGGTTCCATTTCATCAAAAACATTAAATAAGATTGGTTGAGTTCGGAAACCGACACTTGATAAGATACGGCCAATCATTTTGCGGGTAAAGAAATCAGGTTGAGCAATAACATCAAAGTCAACGTCATCGTCCCAAGGGATAAAGTCCTTGTCTCTGACTGCTCCCAATAATGCCCCATAGGACAAGATGATGGGCACATTAAAACGGTCAAAGACAGAGAGGATGTCTTTAATGTCCTTGATAATGGATTTTGATTCTATAAGATGTCGTCCCATTTTATTACGGTGTCAGCAGGAATAGTCACAGTACTCTTCTCGCCAATTAAGCGGTTAATATCTTTCGGCCAAATACCAGTACCAGGTCTCTTAAAGGTCAACATCTCACGGGTGATGACTGTCCCTTCAGGAATCTCAATCTTCGATACAATACTTCTTTTATCATTGACCCTCGTCTCCTTCTCGCAATCAAAGACCTTTTTTTCTTTTGAACCTTTCAAGGTTTCAATAATCTTACTGAATTGAATCATTGTGGATAATTCATTCGGGTCAACCGAGAACCAATGGTCAGCCGATTTACCTAGAGTTTTATCAGTCGTATAGTGCTTCTCCACCATCGTGGCACCCATGGCGACAGCAATCATAGAGGAGAAATTACCGAGCGTATGGTCAGAGATACCGATTGGGTATTCGGGAAATTCCTCCTCTAAGGTCTGAATCAAGTTTAAGTTGGCATCCTCAAAGTGAGGGTTCTTATCCTTATACATTGTGGGGTAACAGAGGGTACAATGGAGGAGGATAATCTGTCTATTGCCCGCTCGGTCAATGGTATCTACCGCTTCGTGAATCTCTTTCATTGTGGAAGCGCCAGTCGAGAGGATAATCGGCTTGCCGTATTTAGCGATATGCTCCAAGAAAGGTAGGGTGGACATATCAGAGGAAGCTACCTTAAAGGCTTTCATTCCCAGTTCGTTGAAGTAGTCTGCCGTCTCGGTCGAGAAACAGGTGGTGAGGAACTCAATCTTATTTTCCTCGCAAACTTTCATTAGTTCAGGCCACCATTCTTTCGGTTGGTTACCGAGTTCCTCGTAAGCCTGATGTTGGTCTTTATCTTTATCGTCTTCAAACTCCCAGAACTTAGGCGTTTCTTTGCAGACAAGTTCGTCAGCCGTATAGGTCTGGAACTTGATGGCATCAGCTCCTGCTCTGGCGGCGGCCACAATCGCTTCCTTGGCTCTTTCCAGCGAGCCGTTATGGTTCACTCCGTATTCCGCCACAAAATAGGGATTAAGTCCTATCTCCTTCTCTCCAATTTTAATTGTTTTTTTCATTGCTTTTATTTTCCCAGATTAGTCTTTCTTCTTGACTTTTAGTCATATTTGTTTCGTGTTGACGATATCTGTATAAGGGTAATTTCAAGTGATAACCGTCATAATTCTTCAAGTATCTTTTCAGGAGGTCATAGTCTTCGGCATTTTTTAATTCTTTATCGTAGAGACCAATCGCCTCCAGATAAGACTTGCGAAAGAGAATACCTGCTCCGTGGCGAAAGAGGAGGTCGGGAGTGGTGATATTTACTCGCTCAAGGACATTCTCATTCTGGTCAACTCGCAGATGGTCAGAATAGACGAAACCGAGGTCTGGGTTAGCATTCAAGATTTCCGTTAAGAAGAGGAGTGTATTCTCGCCAATGTAGTCATCGGCATCGACTCGGACAATGAACTTACCGAGGGCTTGTTTGATACCGATATTGCTCGCTTCGGCCACGCCGACATTTTGGTCTAATTTAACTGAGACAATTTTATCCTTGAAGCTCTCAATCACATCGAGCGAACTGTCAGTTGAAGCGTCGTCAATGACGATAATTTCATACTTATCTCGCCCTAGAGATTGTTTCAAGCAAGAGCGAATCGCTCGGCTCAAGTAATGGCCGTTATTCCAGTTCGTAATAATGCAAGATACATCTATCGACATACTTTATTAAAGTCCTTTATCGTTTCAATTTCCAGAGAGTCATCGACCAATAAGACCTCGGGCTCTGGATGGTAAGGGTCTCCGTAATTATTCAATCTTCGCAAAGACATTCCGCGAATTGAACCATTCACTGGATTGCCTTGCTTCTTGTATTCCTTGTCTTTGGTCATTGGGTAACAGGTCATCACTTCTGGTATCCCCATTTTGAGGAGGTCTCGAACGAGGGCAATTTTACGGTCGTCTATTTGTGGGTTATTGCCGTGAACAGCTACAATCGCGTCGGTAAACATTTCCCTGACCGCACTCTGAAAGACGGGGATGTCAGGCGTTTCTCCACAGAGTCTTGAGTCGCGCTTAATAGTCTTCGCCCCTTTTTTTCGGGCAAGAGAAAGGATTTCCTCACTATCAGAACTGACATAAACTTCATCAAAGATTTTGAGACACTTCTCAAGATTGTGAACGAACAAAGGTTTGCCGTTACAGAGCATAACATTCTTGCCTGGCAATCTTGTTGAATCCTTCTTAATAATCATCAATCCTTTAATCTTCATTCTTTTTTTCAATCATCTTGGCTTCAATCAACCTTGCCATTAAGTCGTAAGTCAGTTCAAAATTGAGACCGAAATCAACGCATAGTTCCGAGAGTTTTTTCTTCCCGTCAATCGAGTAAAAGAGGTAGTCATAGGCGAGGTTAAGTTGGGGGTTCTGTGTCTGGATTCCAAAACGAGAACGCATTAGAGGGCCTTTGAACTTCCTGACTGGGATATAATCTCTCTCGTAAACATCAATGATTTTGACGATAACCTTGGCCGTTTCTTCAATCTTATCGTAGTCCAGCTTGTCAGGCGTATCTTCGGAAGTGTGATATTCAGGATAAGGATGTCGAGATAGCATAATAGCGGGAATGTCTATCTCTGGGTCATTGAAGACATATTCATCACTACCAATTACCGAGCGGAACTTAGCCTTGCGATACGACTGGCCTTCTCCTTGAACCGACAAGTGAGCGACGCTGTTTAAACGACTTTCTCGGAGCGGAATCTGGAGCAGGAGGTCATTGTTATTACCGCAAATATCAGTGGCTATCACAAAGTCAACTTTACTTAAATCTTGAGTGAAGGCGTAGGCAATGGAGCCAATCGTCTCTGGGCAGAAGATAATTTTGATGGTGTGGTCAACCCCATTTTTAAGTCGTCCAGCGACCTCAAGGAGAGCGGCGACCGCCGACAGATTGTCATTGGCTTGGAAGGGGTGGTCAAGGTGGGCGAAGAGTAATATCTCGCGGTCAGTCTTACCCTTAATGGTGTGAACGCCAATCTTCAATTTGCCTGGCACTTCCTCAGTATCAATGAAGACCTCATACTTTCCTTTCTTTAACTTATCTTTATACTTGGGAACAAAATCTTCACCACTCTCCAGTTTGACTCCTGAGAGCACTTCCTTGTTTTCTTCTTTGATTTGGTCTTTCGGGAAACAGAACCCCCAGTCCTTGTCGTAATACTTGAAGACATATGGGATAGCGTTCGGCATTTCTTCCGAGTAGTGCCAATGTTTTCTTAATTCTTCAAGATCAACGAAACCACGATAAGGGAGAGAGCCGACAACTAAGGAGAGTGGTTCTTCTTTGTAGTCGGTAATCTTTTTTCCGGATGGATTTTTAACCCAAGCGTCTCGGACAATCCATTCATTCGGGACAGTCCAAGTTCCGAATTGAGTACCACTCTCGACCTCAATAATCTCTATTGGGTAGAGGTGTTTAAGAAAGGCTAAGGCCGTATCATAACCTTCGCCTAAGAGACAACGGTTAAGCGGATAAAGAGCTTCCACTGCTTCAACAAGGTGTTCTCTCATAATTGAGTGATATAGACTTTCCAGTCTGAATTAGGTAATGTCCTGACCTCGCAGTCAAGGCTGTTAATTAAATTAAGTAAAGGCTTCCTGACCGTATGGCCAAAGATAAAAGTGCCTTTGGTTCCTTCCCATTTGGCTTTAAGGTAGATTCCCATAGCACAGAGGTTCCAGCAATAATAGACATCCGCTTCCGGCAAGGAAAAAGAAAAGATATTTTCAGTTATCACTCGAAAACCTTTTTTAGAAGCAATCATTGCCCAGTCGTAATTATCTTCAATCCCAATTACCTCTGAGGAGTATTTATCAAGAGCGGTCATAAATGTCCCAACGCCACATCCAAGGTCACATACTTTTTTATCCTTGATGATATCTTCAATTAAGTCTGCCACCGCCAGTGGTGTCTCACCTTCGATTACCTTCATTTTCTATAACTTTAATTATTTCTGATAATGGGTCTTCAATATTTCTACCTCCATCCTTGATAACAATTTCTTTTCTTTCTTGAGAAAGAACAGGATAGTCTAATTGTCTAAGAAGGGTATTCTCCAATTCTTTTTGTGTTTTAACTTTAGTGCAAGCTGGAGAGTATTCCCTCTGATACTCCTTATATCTATCATCTCCAGCGCAACTCTTTGGTTGCCAAATATCAGCAATAATAACTGGGATATCTAGGGATTGGGCCAGAAGTTCAAAGGTTGATTCTGATATCGCCACCACCGCATCAGCCAGAGATAAAACATCTGCACAGATTGACAAATGTTCTGGTTTATTTCGATTGGAAACGACTGGATTTAGATAGTGGTGAGGATTATGTTCTCCCTCTAATAATTTAGAGATAACTTTAATTCCTTTAATTTTAATTCTATTCAGCCAACCCATCACTACCGCGTTTTCAGAAACATCGTAGTCCCAGTGTTCAGGAGAAAAGATAATATTATGTCCGTCATGAGGGACTCTCGGTTTGAGATGCTTGAATATCGTCGTTCCAGTTACCTTAATTTTCTCTCGTGAAACACCACAAGAGGTCAATCGTTCCACATCATTTTCACCCCAGACACAGACGATATCTGAGACAAGTTTTTCATTGAATGGAGGAAAGATACGAGAGGTTCCTCTCCGACCATGCTGAACCAAGATAACCTTTTTCCCTTCTTTTTGAACTTCCTTAATCCAATCTCGCCATTGACCAAGGTCTGTTTCTTGCCAAACAATAATTACATCCGCTTGTCGCCAATCGGAGAGCTTGAGGTTTGGACCATAATGAGGGACTATCTGATGTCCTCTCTGGATTAAACCATCTTGAACGTCAGTAAGTATATTGTTGAAATTAAAAAGGAGGACTTTAAGTTTTTTCTTCATTTCTGGTTTGGTTTAGCACCTTAACGCCCCCAGGTCGCTGGCAAGCCAATTCCCAAGGAACACCAATAGCGTCCAAATAACGATTCTCGCGCACCCACTTCTGTTGCTTAGTGAGCAGTTTATTCCGAAAATCGTGGTCAATAATCAACTTTTCTAATTTATTATACCAATCCTTCTTGGTATTCTTCGCCAGATAACCGACTTCATCCGAGTAAGGCAAGACATCCGAGGCGAGAGTCACTGTGCCAACCGAGGCGTACTCGTAGAACTTAATACAACTCTTCCCACGATTAAACTCGGTATCTTCGAGTGGGGCTAAACCAATATCAAGGTCGCACATTGAGAGGGTCTTAGGGTGCAGTTCTGGGGGCATAAAGGGGACGTGCCACATTCGAGAGGAAGAGATTTGTTCGTAGAAGTCGAGAGCTGACTTGAAGTAAGCATTTCTTTCTGGTTGGAAGTTATTGCGGTAAATCTTGTTATAGGTATAAATCGCCGCTTCCAGTGGTTCACCAGTTAAGCCATAAATCGTGAAGAGGAAGTCGTGTTTCTTATAGAGTTCGGAAATCACTTCGCCAATCAGTTGGAGGTCTTTCCAGTGCGAGGCCGCCCCCATATAGCCAATCTTCAAGGTATCGGTATTCTGGTGCGGTCGCTCTTGGTAAATCCGCTCGTCAATTCCATTCGGGCAGATAAAGACAGGTTTCTTAAAGTAACGCTTAAACTTCTTCGCGAGAACGGTTGAAGGGGTAATAACCGCATCAGCCTCTCGAATCATGCCCTCATATTGGTCTTTCAAGGCATTAGAGACTAGGACCGAAGGATTATCTTTGGCAACCGACCAGAAGTCGTCATCCATATCGTACAACACTCTTTTCCCTTTCTTCTTGAATTCAGTCATCGTCTTAATCGGGTCGAATTGCGAAGGATAAGTCCGACCAAAGATGACAGTATCTGGCCAATTAAGCAAATCGTCAGGGAAGGTATGGCCAATCGCCACTTGCTTAATCGCGTGGCCTCTTTTTCTCAAACTCTCACTGGGAATCTCGTTTCGATGGAGCCAAATCCCCGACATATAAGCCTGAGGACTGTCCATGATAAACATTACTTTCATTTGATTCTTTTCAAGAAATCCACGAAAGAGGCATTTTCTTTGATTTCCGCTTGTTTCTCCGCTAACTCATTGCGACCTTTATTGAGGAACTCCTGAGACCCGCCTTGAAGGATTTTGGCGGTCAGATACTCTTCGAGGATGTTATTTACTTCTTGGAGATAACCGCCATAGCGGTTGACGAGTCTCTTCTTAGCGAGCCAGCGATAATACTTGGCTCTTATTTTTTCAATCATAGTTATTCTCAGTTTGCGAGGTTCTGCAATCCAAACTGAGTAGAAAGCGGAACCTCAACAACTATTAACCTAGCATTTAATAGAACAGAATGGGTGAACCCAACAAGGGACTAAAAGAATCCGGCGCCAATCGGCATGTTGATTCCACGACTTCGGTTCTTGGTGAAGACGGACGAGCCGTAGACAGTCCAAGTAATGAAGTTAGAACCAATCATATCATCTTTCTTCCGGATTTCCAAGGCCGGTTCGCGCATCAAGGCCACGTCAATCGTGTTCTTCTTACCGAAGTACACGGACAAGCCAGTGGTGGCGGACAAGCCAGTGGCCGTCACACCGCCCGCTCCTGGGGCAATGGCGGTCATCGAACCTTGAGGTAGGTTATTGGAGATATAGACTTGGAAGCCCATAAAATCTCCAGCATAACCGTTACGCAAGGTCGCGTCAGCGACATTGAAACCGACGTTCGCCGCCTTAATTTCAATGTAGGAGGCAATCTTAGGGGTCACGACCGCGCACCAGTCACCAGATTCCTCAACGTTGCGCTCGCGAAGAATTTTCCGCGCGCCAGCGAAGATATTGATGATGTTGGCCGTCCCAGCCGAGACTGGTTTGGCATTGGTACCGCCCAAGATATCAGCGTCATCGGCGGCCACGAAGCCGTCAGCGCCAGTGATGTTCTTGAAGACATGGGTATCAATCGCATCTTTAAGCCGATAAGCAGCTTCGGTCGCCAGTTCCCGGGCGACATCGACATTGACAGTCAGCGCGCGAGCATCGTCAACATAGAAAGTGACGTGCTTGTAGCTGGAGACCACCAAATTGTCGAAAGCCCAGTCCTGGTTGGTCGCGGAGAGAGTCGTGCCAGGGGTGTACGTCTGGGCGGACAAATCTCCGAAACGGGGGACATGGATGGTGTCAGCGAACTTCAGCGTGTCTGACAAGCGCAGATTGGCAACCTCAAGGGCGACCAAGGACTTGTAGAGCGGAACTTGGACCATATTGGACCAAAGCTCCGGCTGGATAGCGCTGACATCATTAGATACAGTCTGTGCCATCTCGTTTTATTGTTATTTTGTTACGATATTCCGATTGAAATCCACTCGGTCGGTTCGCTTCTTTGGACTCCGATAGAGTCCAGCTTCAGTCAATATTTTTTCTTTCTCCGCAATCGTCGCTTTCGACAACCGCTCAGTCAGAGTCATTGGCTTATCCCCTTCCGGTTGAGTTCCATTCGGAGGGATTGCTAATCGCTCCTTCTCAACTTTCGCTCTATAAGCACTTTGCCATAGAATGAAGTTCTCATCTTTCCTTATCTCGCTGAGCGGTCGGCTAGTCAGTTTATGCTCGCGGGCGAGATACTCCTTCTCTCTCTGGTCCAACCCTTCTAAGGAAGTGCTGATGTCGATATAATCTTCGACCCCCAGAGAATTAGTACTCGAACTGCCTTCGGGTTTCTTGTCGACAGGCTGATTCAGTCTGGCTTCCATCGCCTTCCTTTCACTTTCGGCCTTCTCAGCCCGAATTTTGTAATTGGTGGCGAGGTCCGCTTTCTTCTTCAGTTCGACCAGTTCCTCCGGCGAGATTTCAGGAGCTTTGGTTTCGGAGTTTTCCCCATTCTCCGGATTCTCTAAGGTGGAATCAGCACCATTTGGTTCATTATCCATAAAATAGTCATTATTTGATAAGGCAGATACGCAACTGCCAGTTATTTATAATAAAACCTGACCCCATTATAACATTTAATAATATTGCTGTCGAGTTCTGGTATTTTTCCGCTCTTCCATATTCAAGAAAGCGAAGATTTTGTCGAGAGCTTCTAAAGCTTTTCTCCGTCCAATGGTATCTTCCCAGCTTTCGCAAGTTCGGACATTGTTGATAAGGTCATACTGTTCTTCCAGCAACTCCTTTAAGGCCACTCCATAGGCGGTATTCTTCATCTCTTCCAGTCTTTTTTTGGAGTCTTCAGATATCATACCGTACTATTGGATACTCCCGCCATTTGGGCATTCATTTGAGGCGCGGAGACTCCACCGCCTGCACCAGTTTGAGGTGCTTGCGAATTCATCTGCCCTTCAGGACTGGAGGTTTGAACTTCCATCAAATCATTCAGATTGACTCCACCATCTTCCGCCATCGAGTAGAGGAACTTCCGCTTCATCGGGTCAGTGGTCATGGTCGGGTCGGCAGTAATCGCTTGTAAGATGGCAAATTTGGTGGCGTAACGGACACGAGTATCCACACTCTCTCCCGTAATATCAATATCGACATCATACTTAGTATTAGCATAGAATCCTTTGGGAATGGTGATGATTTTCTCCTTATTCTGTTTAATCGCTTCTTCAATCGCCGCGGTAGTGATTTCCAAGTCCTGCTTGGTGGGGAAAGGAAGATTAGAACTGATTTGACGGATTAACTCTTTCAGTACCAGTTCATTTTTAACCAGCGAGATATAGGTCTCCAAATCGTGACCGACGAGGCGGAGGGTATGTTCGGCAGTATTATCTTTTTCAAATTGAGGGAGAATGACCTCATAGAGGAGTTCCTTGACGGTCATAGCGATATCCTCTTGGATTCGCTCGAAATGAGTGAGAGTTTGACCAATAGCGATTTGGACGGAACCGAGCGGCGTGCCGGCCGGAGAACGCTCTCCTTGAATCGCGTCAGTCGAGAAAGTCATCTCGTCTCGATTCAGCATCCATTTGCGGAACTCATCATTGAAGTAAGCGAGATTGCGGTCCGACATATCAATCTGAGTAATCTCGGAATCGACATTGAGGATTTCTCCATTACGAGTATCGGTCAATAAGTTGCGATTCAGACCGCTATCACGAGATTGGAAGATTCTGAGAGCTGCCCAAGTGCTCGCTTTAGCTTGGAGGTTCGCCAATTCATTCTGTCTGATTTGCGGTTCGACAAGAGTTTCCACCACGCCGATACCGAGCCAACGACCAGACATTTTCTCAGCATGGAATTCCCAATAAGGATGACCCTCCCAATCTTCAGCCGACATCTGGACGCCCGGGTGCTGGACTCTTAGTTCGCCATATTGGTCATATTCATCTACCCCGACATCGGCGATGAAGACACGCTGATAGGGGTACCTCTTCTTGCCTTCGGGACTAATTGATTCCACCTCGCCATAGCGCTCGTAGAGACGGATATGAGACATTCCTTTCATTTGGTGATACTTCTCAATCACTTCATCAACTTTCTCCTCCTTCCAATTCATTATTTTGGCAGTCGCGCGGAATTCTTGAGGGGTCAGATGATGAATCTCGATAATATAATTTGATTTATCTAAATTCTCCGCGCTCTGGGAAACAATGAAATTACGGAGGTCAACGAAATAAGGAACGCCTTTAACCACCTTCAAGACAACACTGCCAAAGATGGGGAGTTCCATGAAAATACGATTGAGCACCTTGCCGAACTGCTGTTTGCGCATCCAATACTTGAGGTCTCTTTCCATGAACCAAGTCTTGGTCGGGTCGCCGCCGCCAGCCGTCAACATTCGGATATTCTTGGTATCGAAATCAACCGCCTTGGTAAAAATCTTGCAAGGATTTTTATTGATATTGAGGAAATATTTGCGGTCGCCATCATCATCCACGTCTCCAGTGGTGAACTTGGAATTATAGAAGAAATAGATTCGTTCCAGCATGTCGCGCTGGTTAAAGAATAAGCCGGGCACAATGCTGATTTGCTTATTCTTGAAGTCGTAGACCTCCTTGTTGATTTGACGCAGGATTGTCTGGTCGTTATCCATGCTGGTTTTTATTACCTTAGATGACGCTGTTTATTCATCGGGAGATTGGGGTCATACTCAGGGAGAGCGACCTCAGCGATGATATCGGCAGTTTTTTTAATTTTAACTTCCTCTGCCTTTTTAGCTTCTTTAGCAATGCTAGTTTTTTTAGCAACGCTAGCTTCTTTGATGATTTTTTTCATATGGGGCTATTATACCACATAATTTCTTTTAATGCACGACTAGATATATTGGAAGCGACGGACTTTACTGGGTCGAGCGCGAGCAATCGCCACTTCTTCTTGTTTTTCAGGGTTGAAATCCCAGTAAGCGAGCATCGTCGAGATAACATCGTCATCATGGAAGCCGGAGGAAGCGCCAGCCCCGCTCTGGGCGGCCTCATTGGACCAGACAAAGACTTTAAGTTCTTCAATCGTCTTCTGGTCGTAGATTTTAATCTTCTTCTCTCGCAAGAGAGACTGGAAATGAGTGATTAACTGTTGTTTGGAATCGTAGGTCATGCGAAAGCCGAGGCGTTCGGTCTCGATATCAGTCTTGTACTCCGTCCGCTTGGAACGCCAGACGCGCAGGTCGCGGATTTCGCGAATCAACGCCGCGCCGGCGGCATTACTCTCAGGAATAATCAAGGGCTTCTTATATTTATAATACAGATACTTAACTTTATCGGCCAGTCCGATGATGGGTAATTTTCCGTTAAACTTGGCGACTTTCCGGCCAGCGCTATCGACCACGGAGACCGAGGAGGGGTCGACCAGCCCTTCAGAGGGGTCAACGCCCATCCGATACTCGGTATCGCGCGGTTGTTCATAGATTTCACACTCCTCCTCAATTGCCAGAGGTTTCTTGGTCGACTGAGCGAGATAATGGATATATTCTTTGGCGAAGACGGAACCACGAGTCAAGATATCAGTGTTCCATTCCCCATAGACCATTCGACGGATATAGTTATCATCGCGTGATAAGCGGTCACGAACGAAATCTTCGGGTAAATTGGCGCGGTTGTCCAACATCGAAGATTCAAGCAAGAGGGTGTCAATTCTTTTTTTATCCACCCAATTACCATCCTCATCCATCCGCTCATTCAGTTTAAAATAGTGATAGGCCCAGAAATTAGCTGGATTGCAGGTCATATTCCCTTGACGCGGATAGTCTTTTACTCCGCGCGCGAGTTCCTCCTTGGAGACCGTCATGCGCATCGTGTCATTGATGGCTTGGAAAACATCATATTCAATCTCCTCTAATTGGTCGATAAAGTAGGAACCGATATTCATGCTCTTAGTCTTCTGTTGCGCCTTCTTAATTTCACCCATATTACCCGATTGCATGGCATCGAGTCCCATCATCACCACCTGCGAACCATTCCGGAAATTGAGGAGACCGTCTTTGACGCGATACTCATAATCCTCCGGAGGCATCAATTTAAATAAGTCAAGCAAAGTAGTCTTCTCAATGTCAGAGATATTCTTTCGTCCCAGTAAGACCCGAATACCGGGAAACCCTTTGCAAGTAAGGTAGATTTTAACGCAGAGCGCCAGTGATTTACCGCTACCGCGACCGCCTGAAGCTAAGATAAATTTACTATTCTGAGAATCAAAATTGGAGATAAATTCAGATTGTTTCTCGGAGAAGGAGTAGGTCCTACCATTAAGCGTTAATTCCCTTATTCTGAGTATCTTACCATTCGTCTTATCCTTCTCTTTATCGACAAGAGTCTTAACGAGAGAAGTCCATTCATTATCCCAGGGAGAGTGCTGTATGTTATCAACAGTTTGCCCACCTTCGATCTTAATTTCAGTTTTCGATTTGTTTTTCATTGACACAGAGTACTCCATTAGAGAGAGTTACCACCTATAAGATAGGCAACTCGCAGTTCAGTGGTTAATCCCTCTCCCCGCTCAGCCAGTTTTTTATTAACTGGCTGGCGGGAGAGATACAGTTACAAATC
>Ga0100403_1002258_pt1 | contig 15699 bp, 6 predicted proteins | sample CryGeymet201501t_FD_83663 | JGI IMG/M metagenome (GOLD analysis project Ga0100403, IMG submission 83663) | Groundwater microbial communities from Crystal Geyser aquifers in Utah, USA - Crystal Geyser metaG 2015-01t | ecosystem: Environmental > Aquatic > Deep subsurface > Groundwater | place: USA...
TATATCGTATGATGTAAAATTAAAGGATTTTGCCGATTATATCTATAAGAGTAAGCAGGGGAAAGGAGCGTTGTCTCCCGCTGAGGAAGCAAAGTATCTTGTAGAAACCACAGGGTATATAGCCGAAAGACTTCGTGATAGAGAGAGCGTTAATACGGTATCTAATGTAATGGCAGATGCTCTGATGGTTCATCATGGAGAACGTGTTTTGAAAGATATGGTGTTGCCTTTTGGTCCTAGAATGCCAAAAGAAGTAGTAGGAGCGATTGAAAAAGCGATAGGAGGAGATGTCTTTGATGTAGCTAATACATTCATGGCTGGCGGTCTTGCCGATTTGCGAGATTTACGTAAGGCCTTACCCAAACATCTTAAGGAATTAAATATTACTCAGGAGCAAAGAGACGTTATCGAGAAACGGGTTCTTGGTGAAACAGATAGTCTCGCCATACCTCCTAAAGCAGGAGTTATTCCCAAAGATGCCGCTATGAATATTCTCAACGAGAGAGCTATGTGGGCCGGGCGGGCGGCCGGAGTTCCTGATTTTGATATCTCCAATTTAATATCCGATAATATCAAGATCTTTTCGGATGCGTTTAAGGGAAGAGAAATGCGGACCATTGACTTAAGTAAAACCAGCGATGCTCTAGTAAAACAAATGTACGAGTTGCTTATAGATAAACAAAAGAGAGATTCCGTAGAGCCAGGACCGGGTAAAGCTCTTGCAAATTTGCGTTTCGGCAATATCTCCGGATTTGTGGAATTAGCGGATGAGCCTATGGTTAGAGATATGATGCCATATATGCCGGATATCTTCAAAACATATACTTCGGATGAATTGATGAGACTTGCTCAATCCTTGAAGGGAGTAGAGGGAACGGGAGTGGTACGAGAGATGCAGTCTATAGCCACAAAGGCGATAAGTTCCAGGTTAGGGGCTCCGTACGCCGAACCAATGGCAGCTGGCGTGATCAGAGCAGCTGAGCCTTTGGAAGAATTAGCTTCAACAATTAGAGCAAAAGGGCCGACGACGGCCATGATTGCCGGCGGATTATTTTTACTTGGTGCCGGTATCAATAAGGCATTCGTTGATCGTCTACCGGAAAGAGAGAGACTTCGAGATGATACGTCATACGTATCTACCGATGGTACAGTCATTCAAGGAGGCCGAATTGATGAAGCGAGTGTCGACGCATCCAATGAAAATCTTGGAATATCTGAAGGATCGAATATGATAGTGAATGGTATCAAAAATCCTATCAGCGCAGACCAAATTGTGAATCTTATGCAGAATAGATTTGGCGCAGTAGACGTAGACAGGAAAACAAAGAAAATGGATCCTGATCGAATTCGTACGATCCTTGGAAAAATGATATGAGTTTAGCCGAAGACATACGAGAAGTTGCAAAAGACATATCTCATTCCGTAGGCGGAGCAGTCTCTTCGGTTCAAAACGTCTATCCTCTCAAGGATGTGGGAGTTGATTTTAGGGCGCCTATTGGGAATTTGGGAGTACAAATCAGCGAGCTATTCATACCGGAAATCATAAACAGGGAAGAGAGATTACAGGGAGTATCCAGGGATTTGTATAAGCTACAGATTCTAGGAGAGAGGTCTAATAAAGAACTTGTCGCCCTATCCGAAGATCAAAAGTCTTTGATCGCAAGGGGCTATACTGCGGAAGCGGAGGCCTTTACGCCTGCAACAAAATCATTCTTTAATGCTATTAATGGTTTTGTCGCCAAGACACAATCTGCCGGTTGGTCTAACAAAATGGAGAAGGGAACCAATCAACTTACGATGTATGGTAGTCGGTTGCTCGCTCTTCCATATGCAGAGTGGTCGGGAAGAGATCAGTTCGTAAAGATCGGCAGATTTCAAGATGAAGAATGGTATGCAAGAACACTTAAGGAGTTCTTTAAGTCTGCGGATGCATCCGGAGTGCAGGATGTTATAGAACGTCAGGCTGTTCCTGTTATTTATGTTCACCCTGAAGACGTTAAGAGGCTATTCCAGGATCCGGAAGTTGTACGGAAAATCGGTAAAGAATGGGAGTTTAAGAATCCATATCAACAGGTATTTAAGGCTACAAGAGATCCGCATGAGTCTCTCCATTCTTTCCAAACAGCTCTTTTAAGAGTGACGGAGAATGTAAAACAAGGTACGGCCGTATTTGATCCACGAAGTCTCGGTCCCACTCAAATAGACTTTGATACCGACTTACTTGGCCTATGGGTTGCCGGAATGCGCAACCTCGTAAAAAATACGAAACAGTTTCAAAGTCATCTTATGCATTGCATAGAAGATATGCGAAATATGAGTACGGGAGCTAAATATAATATAGCAGAGTATCAGGCTATAAAAGTATATTATGCGGATCGACTCGATAATTTGATGGGCATGCCTCAAACTCTAAAGAATATAGGTCAGAATGACTTGGCCAATCAAGTCGATTCTATGCTGAAGCAGGATATGAAAGATTTTGCCGGCTTGTCGATTGAAACATTACAGAAGCAGGATAAGACTCTGCCGGCTATTTTACGGAATACGAAAGCATCCTATAAGGATCTTGATATAAGTATTGAGAATATAGAGCATAATATTTTTTCGAATATCAGGAATATTCCGGATCCTACCAAGCGCGCATTTGCTCAATTTGCCGTATCGACTCGTATGCTTGGAGATATATCTAAGGATACGGCTGCTATTCCAGGCGTGATATCTGCAATCGATGGAATACCTTCTAAGCTTGAGGATTTAGGACAACGATTCGCTCGTTTGGTTACTGAAAGAGCGACCAGTAAATGGGATACCTCCATAGCGGCGACAAATGTATCTCTTTTACATAATCAATTACATGGAGCGAATACGTTGATTAAGGACTCTATCTCAATGCTCAATAGACTTGATTCCGGTCAGCGCTTAGCTCAGTTCGGTGGGATGAATGTTCAGCCATTTAAGCGGCTTGTGTACAATGCCTTATATTCCGGAGAGCTATCTCAAGCAGAGAGAGAGACGGTCTATGATACTGTAGCGGCAATCACTATGGTAATTGAGGATATTGGCATAAAGGCTTTAAAGACCAAAAGCGTCGGAGATCGATTAAATGCCTTTGAGATGCGTAGTCTTTTTGCTCCGATAATGGTTGGAGGAAAAGTCAAGGCTGCCGATGTGGTTGGCATTCTCAAGGAAATTTTCCCCACTACTGAATTCAAATCGGGAGATCTGGATCTCTCTAGGATAACGATCCTGAATCCTTTCAAAAGTATACTTGCATTAGACGATAAATTAATGGGACCGGCTCTTGAATTACTATTAGCTCGCTTCTCTATCTCCAGTCAGGATGCGTTCCATGCGTGGAATAATATTAACAGAACCGAAGAGATTGTGGCTCAAGCCTTAAGTGAAGGCATCTTGCGGAAGACGACAGTGGCAGACAAATCCGCTATCTTAAATAAAAACATCAAGAATACTTTCTCTAATACTCCCGCGCTGGTTCAAGGAGTAGCAGACAAAGAGGCAAGATATCGTATTGATGAGAATTTCAAGACAGTCTTGACTCAACTAAGAGCCAATGATCAAACTCAATTGATAGATAGGCATATCGTACAATTAGGTGAGGATATTCAGTTTCCTGTTCAATTAATCGAAGCGATGGATAAAGCGAAGAACCTGACTGCAGATGAAATTGCTAAACTTAAAGGAAATGTTAGACTTACTGAGAGCGCTTTTCGTAAAGAAATGTCTAAAGCCGGTTCAGTGGCCGGAGTAGCTATCAAAGATTGGGAAATGAATGTCCCGGTAGATGAAGTATTAAGGGCTGTGCGACAAACTACGGGACGAGGAGCTCTTGATCCGTATGCTCAAGGATTATTTAATTACAAAGGAGGCGAATATAGGATACCATATTTTATTTGGGAGAATGGAGGAACGCATATTCTGACTTTAGAGGATTATATAGTTGCAAGAGCAAAGACCGGAGCATCGGCCGCGGTTATTATGAATGAGTTGACGGAAACGCTGACTGGAGGAACCGAGGCTTTTATATCTCAACGTATTGGTATGCCTACCCCCATCGTATTTCTTCAAGGACCTAAAATGGAGTATATTTCTGAGGCGGTTTTTAAGAAAATGTCGCTGAATCAACAGAAGGAATATGTCCTTAAGACCTTATTGCCCGCGTATGCTCGGGTTGGAATCGCGCCAGCCTCTGCTGCAGGAAGTCCCAACGTATGGAAACCGTATGGAATAGCAACTCGGAATAATATCCTTGGACAAATTGTCGATGTGGCGCTTGGGCGATCGGCTAGAGGCGGCGTCAATACCAAGTATGAAATCCAAGAACAGACTTCCGCATTTAATATATGGGAAACGAAGTTTACTCAGGAGCATTATTGGGATAATTTCTCCAGATTTATGTATAATGTTTTTGGCAAGGAGGCATGGAACTACGCCGGCATACCTCCGTCGGGGGAGGGAGCCTTTCCTATCTTCCCCAAGATGTTTGTGTCGACGTCGACTCCATCGGCCGGTGGAGGCTTTATGGCAAGTTCACACTTCCTTAAGTTTATGTCGGCAGATACCGAGATGAATAGGCTCGTCTTCGATACGGAGTTGGATAAAGCCAGAGGGATAGCAATGTTTGATGAGATATGGAATGTATATGGAGATTTATTAAAGCAGCCTAATAAGCTTAGCAAGGATGCGATTTATCTTGAGCATCTTGGAACGAATGAGCAAGGAAATGTAGCCCAGATTGTGTTGAATCTTGGAAAGCTTCAACGTGAGTTAGGAGAAAAACCTTTGGCTGGTTTGGCACAATGGCAAAAAGAATTGGTTTCTGAGAAACTTGCGATGCCTCATACTCAGCGTATATTGGATATGTTCCCGGATAATCTCAAATTCCAAATTAAGTTAACTTCAGCAGGAGTACGGGACAGTAAGTTCGCACAACTTCGGGAGGGAATGGATCCCCGACTTTTGCTCGAGTTGGTGCATGCATTTAGAGGAAAGACCGGCGGAGTTGAGATTACTCCAATGGTAGCAGTTCCCAGCCAAGTAAAAATAATAGGTACGTTTGCAGGTAAGGGCGCGGCCCAGATTTTAGATGAGGCCTCTACCGATGTGCTGTCCGCATTAAATCGGTATGAAGCGGATATCTATGGAGCTTTTGGTTCAGTGCATATGGACTCATTTGTTCGCGATATCGGGCATACTACCAGACAATTTATTATGGAAGGCGTGCCTGAATACAAAAAACTACAGACCAGACAATTTGCCGAAGTTTCCAAAAATCATGTAGAAGAATTTATCAGACTAAGTAAGGAGATAGATGATATCGTAGCCAAGCATGGCGATCATCCTACGGAGAAGGGGCTTGAGACAATGATAAATGAGTTGAGGGGCGTATATAATAAGGCTCTTAATCTGCCGCATAAGTCCGAGGATCGGGTAGCTCTTGGGCAATTTTTAAATAAATTTTTGGCGATTGATAAGAATGGAAAGGCCGAAGGTTGGTTGTTGTACACGGAGAGTGTTGCGGCACACCCCTATAACAGGGCTCCGGGACGTATTACGGTTAGCATGAATGATATCAGAACAATGTTTGGTGAAATATCAGAACTTCAGGCCTATATTGATCCCGGTGGGATGGAAACAAAGCGAACAATAGCTATGAGTTCTTTCTTACATCAAATAGCGAAACCTATTACGAAGGAAACAATAGCATCATCGCTTGGTGATTTTTATGCCGATGCTACCTGGGTTTCCGCGAATCAACTATGGAAGAGAACCGAAGAAGGCGGAGAGGTTCAGCTCGAGACTGTTCGGAAATTTGCCGAGACATTAAAAAAGCGTGGAAAAAATACAGTAGTTCTTGGAGGCGGATTTGAGAAAACTAAAGCCATTGTAAATGCTTTTATCGATGAAGGAGTTGATGCGGTTGGCGCATTCACGGAAGAGCATGCTGAAGCTTTGGGCCCGAAAATGGTCGCTATTGGAAAACAACTGGCCCCGACCGTAAAGACGGAAAGAGCATTCAGAAATCAAATCATGGCCAATCTTGGGCGACAGGAACAAGCTACGGTAAGCCGACTTGCCGGTCCGGATTTTACCGCAACTGCTACCTGGTTCGGTATCATCAATGAAGTGGATCATCTTGATACGGGAACGAAATTGCCCAGTCTTGCTGAAGCGGCAGAGGACCTCCTCAATAGAGCTAGAACTCAAGGGTCTGTTGGAAATTTTCTCGATTTGATTATTTCGGAAGGTCAGGCTATAGCGACGCAAGCCGGACATGATGCCGGTGCTGTTGACTACGCTCAAGGACTTTGGAAGAGTATTCCATCGAAAGCAAAATGGATTATCGGAGGAATCGGCGCATTGGTACTAGGTATTGGGGGTTTAAACAAATTGAGCTTCCACTTAATGGATAAGGAAGGGGGCCAAGAGGATAAAAGGCTTGATCGATTGATTCGTGAAGAATCCGGATATGATCGCATCCCCCCAGCTCGTGCATCTCTTCCAAGAACCTCGAACAATCGACCTCTTATGAGTCGACCGGTAAGCCATGTGATTATTAATGAAGAGGAGTCAATTGATCAGGAAAGGCTGAGACAATATCTTGTGGAACATATGCAAACAGGGAGAACATATATCAAATGACGGCTAAGCCCAATATTCTACACAATCCTTGGAATTATCCTTATTCCGAATGGGGCGTCAATGAGCAGACCTACTCCACTGCGGTCCCATCCGAAGAAGCTTTTCCATATGAAGACTTTGTAGGCAATTCCCGTATGGGCGCCGATCTATGGGCTAAAAATCCTGCATTGCGGCAGGTGCCGAAGAACAATCGATACACGTATATCGGCGCCATTGCCATCGAAGAAGTAAATGGCGCCGTCGTCGACGTATCCAAAAATGTATTATCTAATTTCAAGTATACAGGTGGTATATACGGCTCCCCCGTACCCGGCTCCGGCGACCAAATCACAAGCGTTTACATGTTGCGCATTGCTTTCGATGATGCCAAGTCGTCGGTAAGAGCTGTCGCTCCTCTCGTTCGTCAATTTGAGCGTTGTCCAATTATCCCCATCAAAGATATGGAGTTAGCTAAGGATGCGGTAACGGCTGTTGCTCAGCTTCAAATGAATATTCGTACGGCCGAAGACCTACCCGATGGAATGGTTGTCGAATTGATGCTGGCTCCAATTAACGTTGCAAACTATATGCCGGCTATTAATGGCGAATCGCTTACGTCCCCCGACTTCTGGGCCTATGTCAACTACTCATTGCTAAAGTGGTATGTTTACGATTTCAGGAATGCGGCCGACTTGCGCGGGGTGCCACTCGGCAGCAACGACGCAATCTCCGATATGGAATCGATGTATGGCGATGTCACTCTTCAAATTGGTAGACTGGATGAAGGGTTTGTTAGTGACGTATACTCCGTCAATGCGGCGATAAACCAAGTAATGGACGTGATACTTAGTACGACCGATTACTTTGAGCCGGCTACCGATGAAGACGGAAACGTGGTTGACCGGCTCACCACCGTAAAGGATGAATTGAGAGGAAAACTTCGCGATGCTCTCGGTATTGGGGATAGCGAGGGAGAAAAGACAAAATACGATGACTTTATCGATGAGATAGCCGGAAGCGACGGGCCGCTGGAACAGCTTTATAAAGCTCTTATTGCCAAGGATCTGGATCACCCGACGGTCGTTGAGGCAATGCGCAAAATTGTCGAGGCGATCCATAAGGCCAAGGCCGATATATCCGGTACGATGCCCGAGAGTCTTGTTTTTAATGATATAGGTTTGCCTAATCTAGCTTGCTCGGCGGTTAACCTGCAGCTCATCAACCAGTTCAAGTCTCTTCCGTTGGAAAATTCCGGCACCGGTATCTGGCAGTATCTTGGCCCAGGGATGAGTCAATTGATGATAGAGGCTATCGAATATAATGTAGACGAAAACCCCGGACCGCATAATACGCTCGACCGAATGATGAATGGGATAGCCGACGACGTGCGCCAACTTGCTGGCGCGGCCCAATTGCCGCCCAGCATTATGTTTTGTAGGGTTTTCTCCTGGCCGACAATCCTTGCCGGGAAGTTCTATTGCATGCCGGACGCAATGCAATCGGCTACAGTCCAGAATCAGCCGGGCCTCCGCTCCTTAGCTATGCGCTTCACTCTTTTTGACGGCGACTATGTAAGACGCTGTAATATCAGCAAAATGTGGAAGTTTCCGCAATCGAGTAAGTATGCGGATATGGGCGTGGAAGGATGGGATGAGGGAGGTGCCGAATGGTTGCGAATCGGCGAACAGATCAAGAAGGGGCAGCTGAGTTTTTATGATGCTTATTCAATGTGGTTTCTTGCAGAAGAAGGCCTGAAGTATGTGAACATCTATCCCATGGATTTACCGACGTGGGGAGAGTTGAGCCAAGTTTCCGACGACTACGGGCCATTGAACCATATTAGCCCGGAGACGATCGGAAATTATTTTAAAGATGCTGTAACGGAGAATAAGATATCGCTCCAAAATGATAGGACAGGGAAGGTCAATATGGCTTTTGCGAAAGACATAAGCGACCACACATCCAAGCAAAACAATTCAGTAATCGACGCGTACGCCCCGCCGGATTTCTGGTGCATCCAGAACGATTATGACTATATGAAGCCTTATATCGATGCATACGATAAGGCAAACAAGGAAGCGGGAAAGATTCCCGAGAGAGAAACCGGACGTGGCGGAGCAGGTATAAAAATGGAAGATACTACAAATCTAGATGCCCCTCGTATGGCCAACAGTCCGTGGGCCTATGACGTGGCCGCCGGCGACTTCTTCCTCGATGAAACTCAGTATAGCTGTAAGTTCAGCTTGCGGCGCGCTTTCCCGGCCGCCTACTTTATGTTCACCGATCATAAAATGTACGCATTCGGCGCCCGAGTATCGGACGCGACCTGGGGCTATGGGGCACTTGAGTCAATGGTTATATCAAAACCCTTCCCCCCGGCTCCTCCTGTTGATATAGCTAAAATAAGGTTGGTCAATTTATTCGGCGCGCTTGATGATCCGGTATTCATAGGCGGCGGGCTTATGCAAATGGTCCTATCCATAGGAGAAAGAGATGTCCTGGAAATGATTCATCAGAATAAGCTACGTATTCCGTTAATGGAGCGCAATCATTTAAACGTAGGTCAAAGATATCAAATAACTATGAACGAAGCCTGGGAATCGGCTTGGTCCTCGATTCATCTTGGGTGGGATGAATTTATGTCCAGGCATAGAGCGGCCACTACTACGGCGGCCGAACGATTCATGAACGATCTCCGTAAGGCTAAAATAAATTCGAATATCTTGCCGCTTTCCGATGGACAATGGGTTCACGTAAGGCTTGGCTATGGTCAGCCTTACATGTTGCCGACGGTGTTCAACGGCAAAATCACAAACTTTATCTCCGGGCCGGTAGTCGACATCACTTGCGAGGGATTTGGTGTAGAGCTTGAGAAGCAATTCCCGGTGGATGTAAGCGACCACCAGAACGTCGAGCCGCGGCAATCGATGGCCGAATTGCTCAATAGGCCAAGAGGTAGTTTAAAATGGATTGAGTTGTATAGGTGGATTTCGCAGCATGGGATAAAGGATGCGGAACGGAATGTTTCAATTGACGCCGGAATTGGAACCGGAGTTGGACTTATGGGTGGAGCCATAGCTGGAGGTACAGCCGGAGCTATAGCTGGTTCAGCTGGTGCCGGTGTAGGAGCTATACCTGGAGCTCTTACTGGAGCTGCTATCGGGATGATTCTTGGCACTGGAGTCGGAGCGGCGGTTGGTGGGGCTAAAAAATATCCTAAATCCCCATCGGAAAAACCTACTCTACGAGAAACAGCTCCCGTAGAAAAGAAATCCGCCAACTTCTCACTCATCAATGAACGCGGCATCGAGCTTTGGTATCCGACCGAAGGGCTTGGAATGGATAGGTACAAAACAAAGTTCGTACTCATGGCGGAAGGGGCAAATGTAAGTCATGCAGCGGGCTGGACTAATTCCCAGTATACTAGGACCGGTAAGCAGTCCTGCAACCTCTCCGGCCTGTTCGCGTCGCCGGATGGTGGTGAAGATATAGACGCGCTGAACCTCCAAAGCGAGTTATCGATGAATATGTATCCGGCGAGTTGTTTGGCCGACGCCGGTATCTCCCAACTTCAGTATGCGTTGGCGGACGAAATTACGTTTGGATATAGTAAATTCGGCAAAACATTTAATGATTTAGGGCTAACTTCCGCCCGCGTAACCGGGGAATACATCTATACGGTAGTGCCATTTGCCAATCGTGGTACCATTTATTTCGGTAAGCTGGATTGGCCCATCTGGACTACATTAACGGGCGTTTCAAGAAGTTCTTCAACTCAAAGCGATTATGTCAGCGCCGAAGGGGAGAATCGAAAAAGTGCTATTAGCCACGGAAATGCAATAGCGACCCGCCGGCCATTCGACCAGATGTCGGTTCATACTCCGGTCGACATAATCCAGAACCGAATCTCCGTGTCTTCGCATTTTGCGAATGGAATACGCGGGCAATGGAGCCACGGTAAAAGCGGAAACTTGGTTCAGGAGACTAATTTTGGCATTATAAATATTATCCAGGAAAGCATCGATAGCTGTTTTGGCGAAGGCACTACGTATGAAAAAGCTCCTATTCAATGGTTTGATGCAGACATACACCCGGCCATGAAGCGCGCCGGTGCCGTAGATACTCAGATTCTTAGGACAGTAAAGCCCAATATACCTATGAAGGGAGAGGTAGCTACGGTATGTGCCCTGGGGGGTCTTGCAGTAGAGGGTTTGCCAGGTGTATTGCTTGCACTCGCTCCGGATATTCTTGAATACAGTTATCAGTTCATAAACACTGGTCTTGACTGGTTCACCGGGGTAGATATGAATGAGCTTGCAGCGAACATGGATCGGGAAATGTTGAGGAGTGCTTTGGGCAGAATCGGCAACAATCCGGCGCCCGAGCTCGTCGAGGTTACCGGCGCTTATTGGGAACAAGTTAATGCAACGGGACGAGGAATATTAAAGGAACAGATGCAGAGTATGTATGATGGCGCGTTAATTATTATAGGTAACCCGATAGTGCGCCCGCATTGTACGCAAATGGTTTTCGACCCGTACACATCTATCCAGGGCGCCTTCACAGCCGGGAATGTAGTCCACCAGTTCGGTGTCGATACCGGTTTTATCACCGAAATACAGCCTCGATGTATAACTACCGTATGGCGTCCCGATTGGCTCGCCGCTATGACTTTGTTCACCAATGCTACGGGAATGCAAGCGGCTTACGATATCTACCTAAAGTGGGCTCAATCGGTGAAATTATGGTCCGATTGTAAGAGAGAGCAGACATTGTATGCCAAGATAATTATGAAGAAGGGAATAGAAGCAAAAGAAAATGCCGATATCCCGTTTAATAAGGCAAAAAAGATGAAGTGGAATCTATCGAAGGGGGGGAATATTCAACTGATAGGAAGCGTCGCCGGTGTATTAACAAAAACTGTGAGTGGAGGAGTGACGGGTGCCTTGGTTGGCGGCTTTGTGCAGGAGCTGTTTACGGCTTCCGTTGAAACAATTCAGGCAGCGAGGGCGGCCTATATAGCGCCGCTCCTGAAATATGGACTACCCTACACCGGCGGTATTACAGGATGGAGAGGATCGGTTCTGGTGGATGGTAAACTGTTATATCCTTCCGAAGCCGATCTTGGGCACGGAACGGTGCCTTGGGTTTCCGAGGTATTCTACAAGGCCGCTGGGGCGGAGAGGTATACAGTTGAGGATTTATTGAAAACACTGGAGAATGACGAATGAGTTTGCGTCAGATTATAAACCAACGAATAGAGGCACAGGTGGGGGCCGGAGATCGTAGGGGAACATCTTTGGATGGGTTCCAAAATGTACAGGCCCGCTGTGTAGGATATGACAAGGGCAGGAAGTCCGTTGTTGTTGTTAATCCTTTTGGAGACGAGTCCTCTCTAAATTCGACCAATCTAGATTCTTCCGAGACTGCATTGTGGGTTGCCGGAACTTATAATATTGCGAACTTGCTCGAGGTACCTTGGTGTCCGTCGAAAGGAACGGGAAACGACATAGCGCCGAACGAAGCTATGGAGGAATACCAGTTTCCCGGCAGCCCAAGATTGTGGGGCTCATCCAATCGTCAAGAACAGCTCAAGAATTCTATTATTGCTAAAGGTATAAGCAAAGAAGCGACGGTTATCGAGACAGTGATCGGCCTGAATATGATCAAGAACTCTATGGAGACAGAAGACTATACGCCGCTAAAACAGTGTTTAGTGGAGATAACGTATAGTCCGACATCATGGCCGGAAAGCGCTTTTTGTGATAAAGTAATAACTACGGATCCTGTTGCGGAACTGAAACGCATAAAATTGCCCAATGGAAGTGCTAAGCCGAAAATTAATGGCGGGAAATACGATGAGGCCAACCCGGTAGCCTACGATACGGAAATTCATGATGTCGATAAGTTGCTGGAAAAGCTGGGTACATCGTCTACTAAGACAAAAACAACCGATAGAACTCTAGTTGGGGAGCTGGATAGAGTAGGGGCGGGCGGCGTGGGTGGCATGGCACCGAGTATTACGGGGATGGCAGGACTGGAGGCGGCGGATACGCAGCCCGATTCTATAGATAGAATGGCCTTACCAAACCCCAACGTTACGTCGACTCAAATATTAAAGGCCCAGCGAGACTACTCGAATCAAGTCCATACCAATCCATACGATAAAACGGATACCGGTCCACTCTATAATACCAAGCAGGCGAGATCGGTCGACCCATACAATGTAGCGGATGCGTCGGATCCGACTCAGTACGGAATGCGAACGGACCCGCAGGCCGCTATGATCTTACCGTTTACACGATATGGAGTGACAAAATTTAAGAAATCGACTACTTCTATTGTCCCAGTCATAGGTACATCCGATTCCATAATGCTGAAGAATCCTGTTTTGAAAAAGGACTTCATCGGAATCGCCGTACCATTTGGGGAAAGCGTGCTTGAGATGCTGGGACATCCGGTGAGCTCAAACGGAATCGTTGTACAGACCGGCTTCGCCGCACCTGTTTTTTCGGCGGCCGCCGGTACCGCGTATGTCGATGGGAAAACCATTACGATAAAGCATAGCGATGAGTTGTCCACAATATATGCCGACCTATTCTTGGTGACGGCACAGGACAGACAAATTGTGCCGGCGGGATTTATATTGGGCTATACCTTCCCGGCTACTTACAGGATATCATACCTCACTTTTGAAGTTATTAGAAGCGGGATTTCGGTGGATCCGCTTGAATATATACCAGGATGGTGATATGTCCATGGCATCTGAAGTATCGTCCAGAGTAACCGTTATAAGCTCAAGACCCAGCCAAAGAGGGTCGCAAATTCTAGTCGATGTAGACAGTATTATTGCCGGAAACCAAGAGAATTCGGCTATTGCTATCGATCGAGAAACAATAGAGGCAAACGCGGATGAGATTAAGCTTAATCCCAACACCGGAGGAATCGGCGTTATTATAGATGAGACGCCCTTGAACCCGGATCTTTATCTGAGCGAGCCTCATTCGGCAGAATATGTGATTCTATTCGGGATTCCTCCAATAAGAGAACCACAGGTGTATAGGTCTAGGACGCTATATCGAATAGAAGAGATAGATAGAGCTGCCGATGTGATATGTCCTATCTTGGCGGCTTTAAGAGCGGAAGGCGATGAGCCGAATATCCCTTCGGGGACATGCAGGCTAAAAGATGCCGTGAAACGAGCAAGAGACGAATGGGCCGAGGCGGCTCATGCGCAGGTTGAAAGGGAGTTATGGGAAGCCAAGCGTATGAGAGATGCAATAAGGACAGTCCCTATAAAATGGCGTCAAAAATGGTTAAATGCGGAAAACAGCGAGGAAACGAATTGGGAAGAATACGTCAAGTTGGTGGAATAACGATATTATTATAGAATAGGAACTCATGTTACACTCAAAGGTCGATATTTGCTGTACCGATAGTGCAGATCTGATAACAATCCCCGAATGGGTAGAGAGAGCCAAATATTGGGATGGGAACGAATACGTATCGCATCCTTTGGCCAGCCGAGCAGGGGATTTATTGTTAACCAATGAGCTACATTATCTGGACGCATCAGTGGGGGAGGATGGTGTACCAAAGCTTATTCTTCCGGATGGTACTCCTCCTCCTCATATTTTTGAATATTTAAGAAAGGATATCGAAGCGGACGCCAGGGGGGATTCGGCGTACCGAGAAGTAGATATTACGGTGGAACCAACCGTTTTCAGCGAAACGGATAACCCGACGATAGATGACAGTATACGGTCGGCGGTGCAAGAGATTATGATGCGAGTGAGAACTAATTCACCGGATCTCATCATTCATCCTGAGATAGGAGCCAATCTTGAAGACCTACTGGGGCAATGGCAAACAAGGAAAGTCGCCAATTGGGGACTAGATAATATAGTGACTCAACTGAAAGAGATAAGTGGGATGGAAATTACCGATGCGCAGGTCCTTCCTATCGATAACATGCTGAATTTTATAACCAAGATGGCTGCCCCTAATTACGATTTACTGACAATGAGCATAAGATTCTCATTTGAAGATGGATTTATTGTACAGGGTGGAACATTTACAGTGGTATAAGACGATGCTGTAAATAATATGGTGTAATAGATCTATGAATAGTGGTATCTATATAGTAAAAAACGAGGAATAGATGGTATTTAGGAAGAGTATAGACGAAATCATTAAGGATGAATTGGCGTCCCTTGTAGAAACTCCTATTACAAATACGGCGCCCGGCACAATTGCCCGCTCTCTGTTGGAAATTCCAGCCGCATCTATTGCCGAGATGTATGACTACGTAGATGAAGTATCCAACAATTCATTCTTGTCTACGGCCAGCGGGGAATTTTTAGACAGGTTGGGCGTGCTCGTCGGAATCGTGAGAAACAATTCATCCGATTCAAACTTAAAGTATCGCATATCGACGGCGTTGCAGAGTCACGCTAAAGCCAACATGACATCGATCATCCTGGCGGCGGAATCGGTTGAAGGTGTGTCGGAGGTTATTATTTCCGCCGGGACGGCCGGCGCCGGCTCATTTACTATTTACGTTATAGGCGTGAATCCCGAGGAAGTGCCATGGAGCCTACTGTCTGAAGTTCAGAATGCGATTAGCGACGTTGTCGCCTATGGAATTCATTTCGACGTGTTGCCAATTTCATATATTGATGTTATAATTGAATTGGAGGTTACCGTGAAACAAACCTCAGCCAACCTGTCGACTACCATAATCAACGGAATAACACAGTATATTCAGTCGATAAGGCCAGGGCAAGTTTTAGCAACGGATGCCATAATCGCGTCTGTCGCCTTAGCTGTAGGAATTCAGAATATAGTAAAAACGAATATTCTCAAGCTATACGTAAACGGCAAGCGTATCTCCGGTAATTATCGGGCCGCACCGAATCAAGTCTTTACTATTGATAGATTCTCTTCCCAGCCTGCTATGATAAATATCAAACAATAACTAATAAACTTATTGATTAGGAGAAAATTTTCAAGAAACTTAAGAATCGGAGATTTGATTACACGATGAATACCGACCAACAA
>Ga0100403_1002259_pt1 | contig 15694 bp, 13 predicted proteins | sample CryGeymet201501t_FD_83663 | JGI IMG/M metagenome (GOLD analysis project Ga0100403, IMG submission 83663) | Groundwater microbial communities from Crystal Geyser aquifers in Utah, USA - Crystal Geyser metaG 2015-01t | ecosystem: Environmental > Aquatic > Deep subsurface > Groundwater | place...
AAGTATTTAAAAGGTGAATCATTCGTTGAATATTTCAAACCAGAGATACCAATTTCGATTGATGCTATGAGTGTATGTCATATTACTAATGAAATGGTTGCTGATAAACCAGCATTTCAAAAAGTGCAACCGTTTTTTTTATCTAAAAGGCAAGTCAACCCTATCTCGGCAGCTCGTTCTTCAGTAATAGATTTCCTTTTACTAATACTCTGTTCCTTGACCCAAACATCAACATCTATCATATAAAATTTTTTCTTACCTAATTTATTGTAGAAAAATATAACTACCCAAGCATCCTCTTTTTTTAAAAAAAAAGAATCAAATGGTTTGTATCCAATAGAATCATCTGCAATTTTATATGCTATATTGCGATGTTTAACATTTAACAAGGCTTGAATTTGATGCTCTTTCACAGAGTTAAAAGGCAATGATTGGTTTTTAGAAATTTTAAGTTCAAATGCACCAGTTTTAGACCAGTTATATTTTAACCATTTATTGAAGATTGTTTGGAATATGCTCTCTCTCATTAACCCTAATTGTAGCACTTTTTCTTTGACAAAAGTCAGAACAGAACTTCTTTTTCCATGGCTTCATTGGTTCACCGCAGTGTTCACATTTCTTATCCATGCTGTCATAAATAGCAATATCAAAATCTTCTTTTCGCATTATTGATTGGTACACAGCATCATCTATAGTTCCTTCATTAACAAGATGAATATATACATTCTTTTTTATTGCATCATATCGAAGGAATCTTCCGATAGCCTGTGTATAATCTTTTAACGAAAATGAAAGAGAAGCAAAAATAATAGTGTCAAATGAAGGTAGTTGATACCCTTCTGAACATTGAGCATTTATTAAGACTACACACTCTTTTAATGATTCAGCTTCAAGAATAAGTGGGTCTTTTGACTTAACTTTTCCATTGATAACTATTGTTTTCTTGCCTTTTTCCTTTAATTTTTTTGCTAAAAGGTCAATTTGGAGGTTATATCTACAAAAAACTGCTAATTTTTTATTATTTTCTGCATATTCAAGCACTCTTTCATTCTTATTTGCTTCAAAAAACTCATTCTCTCTAAATTCATCACCTTTTAGGCTTCCATTTTCAATCTGATGGATATAGTTGTAACGTACCGCAGGGTTGGATTCCTCCTCTTTCATTCTTTGCGTTCCTCTTTTTTGCGAAGCGGTAAGAGCAAAGACTTCTTTTTTAAATATCTGGTCTGGTATATTTTCTTCTCCAACCAAATCCTCAAGTGTAACAATTGAGAAACTTATTTTTCTAACCAGTTCAGCAATTTCATCTTCAATATTTGGTCTTACCATTGGAATCATCCGAGACCCCATCCGAATATGATAAAAGAAGCGTTGTGAAAATTCCCAGTAATTCCATTTATATCCAAGAATAGTCGCAAGCCGATAGATATTCCATGGCGTTGAAAGGTATGGAGTTGCGGTTAAAAGAGCGATGCGTTTTATTTCGTGTTTTTTTATGTATTTTAATAAGTTTTTAGACATTGTGCTTTTCATCCCCGAAAAATAATGAGCTTCGTCAACTATAATACCGTCACAGGCAGGGAGACCATCCCATTTATCACGACTGAAAGTTTCTTTGGTGATAATTGTGTATTTAGTTTCCGAATGAGCTTTAAGATCACGCATCCATTTTTCTTTTAAGTGTTTTGGCACAATAATGAGAGTGTGATTGTCATGCTCCGCCCACAGTATTGAGCCGAAGGTCTTACCCGTACCCGTCCTCCATGGAAGGAGAAATTTATTTGGATTTTCTCTATTAAGTTGTTCTTGGAATTTATGTGGTTTCATTAGCATTTTCACCAACTACAGTGCATTTATATGCGTTCGTTCCTTTGAAAGTATGTTAATTAAAAATTATCGAAGCCTGGTTCAATCATTTGTTCTTCCATATCTGCATTTTCTTTACGTTTCCAAGCTTCCTCTATATCATCATCTTCGTGATCACCATCAAGTGTTCCCTCCTCAACAGAAATTTTCTCAAATTTAATCATAATTGCTCGATATTTTTGGTTAAGTATCCAAACGTCACCCTGATTACCACCCTTACTTTCACGAGTACAAACACCCAATCCGTTGAGCTGTGAAAGCCACCCCTGTACCACTGGTGTTTGATAGTTAATAGACATAGCAAGACCCTTTGTTGTTATACCTCCAATATATTGTGCGAGTTTTTTTAGAGCCATTCTTCTTTTAAGTGGGATACTATCAAAAGCAATTTTGTATAAAACATCCCTTTCAGATTGTGTGAGTTGACCTTTATTATGAGGAGAGTTGGGACCACCAGAAAGCGGTTCTGTTATTTTTCTTGCAAGCGTAGCAGAAGCAATAGCAAGAAGTTGGTCAATCATACGGGTAGGCATTTCAACTGCAGGGACAAATTCAACAAGACCCTTTCTCTTGTCTATAACAACACCAGAGCGGACAAGGGTACAAAAGTCAGCAACTTCTATAATATCGTTTTTAGTTTCCTCGCTAAGTTGAGTAAGTTCTTCTTTAAGGTTTTTTAATATAAATTCTATATATGATTTTGTGCAAGCTCTTAAATGCTGTCTCATTGCTTCTTTATTAAAGGTTTTATCTTCTCTATTTTTCATTACAAAATCCAAAAGCTCCCTTCTGTTAGGTTGTATCATTGAATACATAACGAAACGGTCTCCCATGGCAGAGAAATCTTCTTGATAGTCATAAACAATCTCTGTGGCACCTGCGATAGCACCAATCTTTCCTCTCCATGTAATATCATCTCCCGTACCAGTTCTTTTTGTATATTCCTTATCATAAATTTCTCGGAGCTGACCAAGTATTTCAGCACGAGCTTCTCTGTTTTTAGATAGCATCGAGGTAAAATCCTTAAAGGTCATAATTGCTCCCGGTGGCATCTTATGAAGAAGCGAAGTTTCTTTTCCTTTCTTTTTTTGCCCCGAAGCGAAAGTGTTAGTTGTAAGGTCGGAAATAGGATAAATCAGTTTCTGACCACCAAGCTCAATATCATTGAGCGCAGTAATCAATTCTGAATTATGCACCACAGTAAAATCATCAAGAAGAAAGCGTCCGTTGCCGTCTATTTGGAATCCGTAGTATTTACCTGTTTTCTTTTTTGTAACTGAAATTGGGTAAGAAAGTGCATCCCTACGAACACGGAAATGAGCTTGTTTTCGTTTAATTCGGGTTGGTATGCGGTGAATGTCGCCGCCGATATACACTCTCCAGTAGGTTCCAATAAAACCTGTGCTTTTAATACCTTTTTTTTCTTTTTTGATAGAAGTATGAAAGCCAAGGGAGCGGGCTAGAAACACAATATTGTCTGATAATTTTTTGTCTTTGGTCGAAATTTCAAAATTTTTTTGGCAATTTAGATGTCCATCCGTATCAAGAAGTCCAGCCAAAACTGCCATGCGTACTTCGTAACTATTGATAAGATATTCTCTTGGAATAAATTTTCGTTTTCCTAGTCCATATTTTTGCAAGGATAACCAAATAAGATTCGGAGTATTTCGTTTTCCTTCGCCGTTAATACGATAACTACAGCATTTTTTATAAGAATCAACAGATACCCTCATTTTTAACTTTTTTGCATAACGATAAATATAATCGACTACTTCCTTATCAGGATTGGTAATAATTGGACCATGTCGATGCCCATCACCAAGCCATAAACCCAGATAGTACGAGTCCAATTGAACAGCTTGAGCGGGAAACTCAACCCCCACTTTGTACCCACGAAATTGATTCTTAAAATTCCTTGTTTTTTTAAGGTAATCCTCAACAGAAATTTCCACCACACTTCCTTTACCTAATCCCCTGTATTCAGTACGAGAGCGGTTGTTTTTAAGAACTAGAATATGCTTTCCATTTACAGTGTAGTCACCTCCCCTCTTTTGAGAAATTTGATACATAGTGTCGGTCTCATTATGAGTATTAAGCACGGTTCGTGGTTTTGAATCATCCCCCATAAGAATATCTCCTTTCTTAATATCTTTAACTTTTTTAAAAGTACCATCATAACACAACACTTTCTGATTTTTATCAAAACATTTACCGCCACTTGAAGGAGCAATTAAAAACAACCACACAGGGTCTAAGTCCATCTGATTCGCTATAACCGTATCTACTATTAAAGAAAGTACACCCTTGTCTTCAAGGAGAAACACTTTGTCAAATTCTTTTTGCAAATCAACAAAACGTTCTATTTTGATTTGTTCATTATTCTCATTCATTGTTTAAAATTATTTTAATTGCATTATTAAAATCAACATTGCGTATTTGCATCGTAACATCTATTGTATCCCCCATCATCCCACATCCATAACATTTCACGGTATTTGGATATTTTGTCCCTGGTTTGTTGTATTTCATTGAGCCACTTTTTTCGTTGTGCCATACACATTTAGCAAAGCCATCATAATTAAACTGAATAAATTGAGTGATTGGAACTTCCTTTGCCCTAAGGACAGATTGGCTATCTCCACCGCCTTCAAATTTCCTATCAAAAGATTTAAGGGTGTGATTGTATGTTTCATATCTACTTCTTGCATAGTCAAGCATGACCAATATTGGTCGCACATTTCTTCGTGTTTGCATAAACTCTTGTTTGATAGAAAGAAGTTCATCTGCTGCATCTCCAAAAGCTTTAACAACAGCTCTCATTGATTTTTTATCTGCTGGCATACCACTTGGTTCACGAGGAACAGGATAACTTCTTGCCTCAAGAGCAAAGAAATCTTGAAGGGTGTGGTTTTGAAAATAATCAGTAATATCATTTCCTTCCATATCATCATTTAAAAAGATTACTTTTGCATGTGGAATAATTCCTTGAACTTTCATTGCACCTTTGTATCCAGCATCGTCTTTGTCAAAGATGATGAATACATTTTTATCCTCAAAATGAGAAGCCCATTCTTTTTTAAAAGTGCCAGAACCACCAGTTGAAGTTGCAGCAAAGAGACCTAGTGAATTAAGTAAAAGGCAATCTAATTCTCCCTCACAAATAAAAACGGGCTCATTGGTTACATTTTTTAATGTATGCACATTAAAAAATGCACTTGTAGAACCTTTTTCATAACGATATTTTGGACCCTCGGAGTTAAAAGGGCTTCTTCTATATTTATTAAAAATAAGTTTTTGAAATTCATCAAAAACTGGTATAACAATTTCCTCTCCGTTCCATGAGAGTTGTGATTCTTGAATTGCTTGGTTGGTAAGACCACGATTATGTAGCCATGCAAGAATTTCTTTTGTAAATTTAATTGGTTCCATATTTAGATGGACGATTGGTTCTTAATCATCCACCTAGTATAGAGGCAATTAAGCTTCAGTAGTTTCATCAGCAACTGGATCAACTCCTTCGTTTACCAGTTGAGCCTCTACTGGGTTGTTTGTGTTTTCTTCCATAATTTTTGTAATTATTTACGCTTCAAGCTCGACCTATGCTTGAAAGTTATCCACAACAAAATTGTTGCGTATTGTCATTATACTATTTATAATTGAATTATGGAAAGTTAGAGGTTGTGGATAACCTAATAAATAATAATTATGTCTATCAAAATAGAACCAACAAAATTACATATCCTTAAAAGACGAATGGAAATCATTTGGCAACTTGTGTGGGAGGGTTATTCTGATATTGATATAGGTGATATGGTTGGTCTTGAGCGCACATGGGTTTATCGTTTGAGAAAAAGAATGCCTACAAATTGGAAACCTACGTTGGAAAAGATACATCTACCTAATCGTAAGTAGGTGTCTCTTTTCCTGTGTTGGTTGGCACAGGCATTATTAACAATTAACAATTAACAATATGACTACAAAAGAACAAGATGATTTGATGAATGACAACAACGAAGTTCGTACTTCGTGGATGAAATTCAACAAGATTGGTGACTATGTTGTTGGCACACTTATTAGCGTTCGTGAAATTCAAAGCACTCTCCCTGGCAAAGAGAATGAGATGGTGAAGGTCTATGAAATTAAAGCAGACCGTGGAGAACTACACGATACTGACGACAAAAAACAGGTTGTCGAATCTGCAGTTAGTATTAACGAGGATGAGATTTGGAATGTTGGTGGTGGTGTTGTGATTGATTCACAAATGAGAAACATCAAACTTGGTCAAAAAATAGCTATTAAGTTCACAGAGGAAAAACCTGCACAGAAAAAAGGATTTAATCCTATGAAAGTTAAGAAAGTATATTCCAAAGGTGAAATGGATGAAACTTGGTTAAAGCAACAAGAAGAAGAAAGTGCACTTAAAGATTTCTAGTTATGTTGTCAGTTGCTGAATTACGCAAAATAGTAAAAGAGAAACTTCCACCCTCTCTTGTAATACCAGAACATGACCACCTTGGTCATCATTATCGCTTTGTGCCAACCAATAAAGTGTATGATTCTGTTACAACAAAGACAAGTATTCTTGAAAACCCAAGATTAAAACGTTGGGCTGCTAATTTAGCTGTTCAGTATATTGACCGTAATTGGAAAACTATAACGTCTGAAAATAAAGACAACCACTATAAAGTTGCAGTCCTCGCACATGAGGATGAATTACAAGATGCAGGAGATATTGGGACACAAGGGCATCATGCCATTGAACGGTATCTTAAACGTTGGATTGATACTAATATTCAACCTGACGACATCAGAAAATTCATCCTCGGTGAGGATGCAAGGCTTTGGGCGATAACTCGTTCCGCAGAAATGTTTATTAAGGATTTTGAGATGATTCCTATAGCATCTGAACTATATGTAGCAAGCGCCCGACACGAGTATGCAGGTCAACTTGATTGTCTTGCTGTCCTTCTTAAGGAATATTCCGATGGAAATAAACCTCATGATTGTATTAAGTGGGATGTCCCAAAATCGTTAAAGACAAAATATTGGCAATGTGGTGAATGTAATAAGATAGTTCAACCGATACTTTCTATTATTGATTTCAAGACCTCAAATTCAGTGGATAAACCAGAATATGCTATGCAGGTTTCAGCATACTATTATGCGTTGAAAGAATTAACAGGTCTTAAACCAAAGGAGCTGATTATATTACAACTAGACAAAGACAAAGCAAAATATAATGTTGTTCGTATTCAAGATAAATATTCAGCTTTTTTAGCATTCAAACATGTCGGTAAGGTATATTCATGGATAAATAATGGAATATCAAAACTTCTTCCTTATAGTCCAAAAGAAGAAATATTCTTATGAAAATAAATAAAATCTGTAAGCAATGAAAATCAACTAGACAATCGGAGACAAAATCTTGAAAGATTATGTAGAGCGTGCCATATCAATCACCATAAAAACAATTATGAACGAAGAACAAAAACAAGTACTCCTTGAATATGAGGAGTTAAAACTTCAAGAAAAACAAATCAAGTCACGCCTTGATGAACTTAAACCTGTTGTCCTTGAGGTCGTTCCCGAAGAAACTAAAGTCAATGTGACTGATGGTTATTTTGAGAGAAAGAAGCGTGATAATTGGACATTCGGACCAGATATTCAAACTCACGAACAATCTCTAAAAGACGAAAAGGCTGCAGCTATAGCAAAAGGCGAGGCAACCAACAATCCAACCTTCTATATAGAGTATCGTCAAAACAAGAGGGTTGCAGTCGACAATAGTGATGAAGCAATTGATTAAAATAATTATAGGGCTATTAGAACTTGCGGTATATATTGCAATTAGTACAGGAATATTTGCCATATTATATTATGGGATTTCTGGTCTATATAGCACGTTGACTGTGTAGTTAAAACAAAAAAGGCACCTAACAAGTAGGTTCCTTTTTTGTTTTTTAATGGCAAATGTTGGAGTTTTTTTATGACAATCTAAACATTGGGATGTTATACGGTAATCTTCTTCTGAAAGAAATATACACCAGTAGCTCCTAAGAACGTGATTACTGCTTGAACGGCAGTATCAATAGAAACTACATCAATTTCTCCTTCGGCAAGAAGCGCAGTTCCAATAGCTGTTCCAAGAGAGAGAATCGCAACAATTGAACGAACTCCCAATCTTCGCAAACTTCTTTCTGAACCAAGCTCAAACTTCATCTTTGAAGACTTAAGCTTGTTAGAAATGAAACTGACAATAAACGGTGACAATGCTGTTAATAATGCTTCCATATATATTATATCTTAAAACTGTTAATAAAACTGTGGAATTGTGGAAAACCTAGAATATCTCTTCCAATGTTGAATTTGGCGAAACACCTAGCTTTTGAGCCACAAATTCAGCGTATTTTACAGGGTGGTTATTATCACTTGATGGTGCGTACACCTTAAAGAACTCGACCAAATTCATATCAGGATGATAATATTTTGACCTGCCATCCACTGATATTTGAAGTTGGAAGATGAGAGCTTTCCAGCCATCATCGTAAGACTTAAATATCGAGAAATTCCCACTATCCTGACCAATTTGGTACTTACTATAGCGGATATTTCCTGGATTGTTATTTCTATATGACCTAGAACCGACAAACCATCCTTCATAAGTTTTAATCGCTTCCGCCCACTGTTCTAAGGTCAATTTCTTTTTCTTTGTTTCAGCGCTTTCAAGAGTTTTTGTGAGTTCCCCTATTTTCTCTTGGAGCATTTTAATGATATTAAGGAGAGCTTTAAGGTAAAGAGCTAGGATTGGTTGCGCTGCAATTGCATCCCAATATGGAGATAGGACTTTTAAGTTTCTTTCTCTATTTCCGTCTGCAGCAAACACATCAAATTCTTTATCGTATTGGTCCATAGTGTCTTCTGTCGCAATTCCAACCCTTCTAGCTCTAAAATGCCAGACATGATAGATTTCGTGGGAAAGAACACGGAATATATCTCCATCATTGTCCCACCTTTTTGCGGTTGCGACTTCAACAAATTCAGTTCCTGGCACAATCTGATTATAGAAAGTCCAATGACCGATACTTTTTCCTGAAGACAGGAACCCTGTTTCTTCTATGTTGTAGAGGAATAAGACAACATGGTAAAGATAGTCTGGGACGATATTCATGTCACGAATCTTGTCTTTTGTCCCTTTTGTTCCCCACATATCAACCTCTTTTCCGTTGAGTATTTTTCTAACACCAAAATTTTCAAACTCTATGTTAAGGTCTGAAGTTTCATAAGAAAACTCAACCTCGTACGGTGTCCTGTCTTCAATGTATTTTTTGAACTTCTCAAGGTCATCTTTGTACTCAACCTTTAAGTGGTTTGTAACAACTAAAATTTTGAATTTCATATATTATTTTTTATTTTTAAAAACTCTTAATGTGTTTAATAACCCTGTCGGAGTTGAATATCCTGCCTTGGATGTGTTTTCCCTTTGTAGTGTATCAAACATAAAGCTAATTATCGACAAGACAACACCACTAAAAAACTTAATGTTCCAATTTTGGAAGATTTTTTGTATTAAGGTTGCTGTATATGATGTATGTTCCATATTAGTATTGAATCCTTGATTTCTCTTTTTGTCTTATATCCGTCACTATACTATCGACCAATTTGTCTTTTTGCTCTTGTGTATAGCGATTGAACGTTCCTGAACTTATATTTCTTTCGAGCTTGTCATAAATTTGTTGTCCTGTAGCTGTAAGAAAGCCAGTGTATTCTTTTGGTGTCATTTCTCTTTCTTCTCCAGTTCTTCTATTTTTAATTGTTTGTTTGCGGTTTGGCTTACCTATAAATACATTATTCTCGTCCATCCAATTAAGAACCTTATCATCTGAATTAAGTAAGCGAGAAGTAAGACCCCAAATAAGGTCTGCATTCATTTGGCGACCAAACGCATCAAGTTTTGGTTCAAGATTGGAAGTAAATCCTATTTTATTGAGGATTTTTTCATCAAAATCATGAGCTTCAAATCGTTCTGGGAAGATAATATCTTTTGTTTGTGTCCATGCAGCAGGAACTGGAATACCATTCAAAGCAAACTCCCCAATAATATCTTCTACAGGACGATATGAGTAAGGAGAAATTAGGTCATATACATCAGAAAAGCCAGCAAGATATGATTGGTCAATTTCACCTCTCATAAAATTAAGGATACCTATTCCCATTATGCCCATGATAGATGATTCATCAGCATTCCCATATTTTATCCCGTCAGAAATATTCCCAGCAATTGAGAGAACACCTGAAAGAGGACCAAGATTTTGGTAAGGAAGAACTACCCCACCAGGAAGTATAATTGACTGTGGTCTCCACCCCTTAAGCATTAGAGTATCCCTTTCGTTTTTATCTTTAGGACCAGCTCCAGTGATTCTTCCTGCCATAGCAAGCGGAACAATAGCAGCAATTGAAGAAAGACCCATGTACATCTTTCCCATTTGTTGATGCCATAATCGTTCTGATACAATATCTGCAACACGTTCTGCTTCAGCTCTATGCAGACCAGCTTCAGTTGTAATACGGGTTGCCCTGCGTTTAATGAAAGGAGTAGCTTTTCCTTTGTACACACGAAACATATTTATAAATGGAATGTAATCAATTTTTCTATCAGTAACGTTCGCAATCGTTCTAACGAAAGGAATAATAAAATTTGAAGCAAATTTAATCCCTGCAATTTCACTATTTTTAAGAGCTGTTACTTGGCGACCAAGTTCACCCATCACTGTTCTGTCGAATTGATTACGATATGTTGAGCGTTGTCCAAAAGCCTTAGAAACCGCCTCATTGATAGTTTTAATTGCAACTTCATCCGTTAAGCCGTATGTATAATTACCTGCCCGAAGTGCAGCAACCTCCCCTTCTTTTGCAATCGTAGAAAAGAAAGCATCTTGTGCGTCAAGAAAACGACCAACATATTCTACTTTATTAAGAAAAGCGAAGGGTCCTTTGAAATCAGGTCTTCGTAGAGGAGGTCCTTCATGGAATTTTGATAGAATCTTTTGGTCTCCACGCAAAATTGCTGCTGCATCTTCCCATGCCTGTTTACTTGAGCCTACCATTCCAAGAATACGGTCTCCAAATGTCTTACGACCCTCTTTACTGAATAATTGTGAGAGCACTTCTGTTATTACATTTGTTCCAGTACCAACAACATTTCTAATGGTTGTTTTCGGACCAGAAAGAATTGCTGGATACCAAATGGTAAAATATTTATCAACAATATTGTTTTCACGAAGTTTGAGAGCTTTCTGAAGGAAACCAAAGTTATCACCCTCTTTACCAAGAACTTCCTGCATTTTTGTAAATACCTGACGAAGAATATCGTTTTCGCCTGGCGCTACATCAATACCCAATGAACGAAAGGCGTTTGAAAGTTCTGTTCTCATGCCAGAAAACACTTCAACCGTTTCAATAAGTTTTTCGTATTCCATTGTGACATCCTTAAGCTCTGTAGCAGAGAGTTGGTCAACATTTTTGCCAATCATCTTATCTCGTAGAGATTGAATACGGTCATTGATTATTCTTTTTGATTTAACGACATCTTCAGCAAGATTACCAAAACGCTCATTTAAAATATTATCAAAATCTTTTTCCGTCATCTTAGAAGAAAGAGAACGTTCAAGAATATCCTCATTGCTCTTTCCAATTCTCTCCTTCCCAGTAATCTTTGGAAGCACCTTTGTGTTCAAAAAAACTTCTGTTTCATTATCTAAAGTCATTTTTTCCGCACGAATAGGAACGGTATCTGGCTTCTTACCAGTCGGTGTGCGGTCAAGTTGCTTAGGAACTTCTTTAATTCGTCCTTCGAGGGTTGGTTTAACAGTCAAAACACGCACTCTTGGTGACAGGTCTTTTGCTGCGGCTTGCAATGTTCCAACGTTGTCAAGTTTAGAAAGAGGCACAATACTTCTTTTTCGTGTTATTGAATCATAAACAGCCAACCTGATGGAACCATCCTTTGTTGTTGTTACTTTTTTAACCGCAAATTCTTTCCCGTTGATTATGACCTTATCACCAACACGAGGAATAGCAACCTTACCAAGGTCTTTATCAGTTCCAATATCAAATTTTTGAGTTGCCTGGACTTCAATCTTAGGTTCTGTTTTCTTCGCTTCAACAGTCTTTGCTTTTTCAACAGCAGAACCTTCTGTAAATTTCTTTGCAACAGCCTCTCCAAGTGCTTGTTCAGAATTTGTTTCTTGCATTTGCTTCAAAAGTTGTGTAAGGACAGGAGCTTCTTTTTGAGCTTCTGAACGTGTTAAAACTTGAGAAACTGCATCAGCAAATTGTTCTGATGGGCTTGTAGCTGCAACACCCTCTCTACGAACCGCAGAAAGAGATTCAATCTCTTTAACTAAAGTCTTTGAAATATTACCAACTTCAGCGCTGATTTGTTTCCCTGTTGCCTCCCCACCTAGCCTACGAACAGCAAGAGAGCCAAGTACATCTTCAACATTTTCACGATTAGCCTCAAAAACAGGGAGTAAGCGTGATAAACCAGATGTGGTTTTGGTTAATTGTTTATCAAAATAGTGACCCAGTTCATGAGCTAAGGTCGATGCAGTTGCTTCGTCTGTTGAGTAAATGATATGCGCTCCTGTCTTAGGGTTAAATTCGTGACGAGCAAGAATTTTGTTTCCTGTTGAATCAGTCCCAAGAGTAGCTATTTTTTTATACTCAATCTCACTACTTCCCTTAATGTAATTCTTCAAAGATTCAAGGTCGTTAGTTATGACGATTAAGTCTTTAGTTGCCCCCTTTTCTGTTGCATCTTTTGCACCTGTTTTAATAGTCACAGCAACCTTAGCATTTCCACGAAGATTTTTAAGTTCTGCTTCTGTATAGACTTTTCCTTCTTGAAAAATAGAACGGATAGCTCCTTCTTTTCCAGTGACAAGTGAAGGGTCTCCACCACTTGCAAGTTTTGAATAAAAATCAACTTTTTGATAACCAGTTTGAATCCAATTATCTATACTGGAAAGTACAGTTTTAGTCTGCATTTCCTTTGGTAGTGCCTCTTTATAAGCACGAGCAAGGTCATCAAGAGTATTTATATTTGTGGTATCAATTTTAGATAGAAAAGCTCCTGCCTTTTTATCATTGTAGGCAACCTGGTCAAGAAGATGTTGCCTTGTGTTTACAACAATTTCTTTTTCAGTTACAGGAGCAGCACCTTGAACAGGAGCAACATGGAAGGGGGATTTAAATTGTGTGCCACGAATCCTCCTAAAAATCTCACCCCCTGTAAAGAAAGTAAGTGCTGCTCCTGTATCAATAAGCGCCCTCATTTTACGATTTCTTTCATTCTCTGGTTTGAAAGATTCTTCTACCTGTCCGACAGCATTAAAAACTCCGATGTCAGCAAGCAATTTTGCTGCACGACCATATTGAGTTACAAAAGTTGGTGCGGAGTATTGCAATCCTTTTATTAAAAGCGATTCAACAGCAGCGTATGGGGCAACGATTCCTGCGAAATTTACTCCACCACGAATAGCAGAAAGTTCATTATCGTCTGGTTTAAGCAACTTTTCTGCCATTGATTTTGCAGTATCCTCATCCATTCCATATTTTTCTGCTTCACTAACAAAAGCTCTACGTTGTAAAAAATCAGTTGCCCCCAAAGAAAGACCGTTTGAAAGACCAAGAGCTGCTTGATAGGCAGATTCTTTTGGATTTTCAACGACTTGTTTAGCAAGGTTAAAAGCTCCTTTTGCAAGGTTGACTGGATTAAGTGTTCTTTTTGCAATAGTCCCAAAGGAATTTTCTTTTTCAGAAAACGCCATTGATTCTTCAACCTCTGATTTAGTTCTTCTTATTTTTGCAAAATTTGTCTCTGGGACTTCACGATTAAAACCAGCGCCAACAGCATTGGTTGACACATCATCAAAATAACCAGAGAAAGGACTTTTCCTTTTAGTCTCTATTTCCTGGTCAATGCTATCAAAAATCCCTTTAACATCTATTTTTGCCATACATTAAAATGTCGAACGGTCATCAGCAAACACACCCTTACCCCTTAAGCGAGTAATGGCATCTGTGGTAAACAGCTCATTAGTTGGGTTAAGAAATGTTTTATCGACCTGCTTCAAAAGACCTGGAAACTTAACTTTAAGCTCCTGACGAAGCTCTAAGTAAACATCAGGGTCATAATATCCGTTCTCATCTTTGGTTGTTTCAAGAGCTTGAGCCATCTTTGCATTAACATTGTCAATGACAATATCTTCCTCATCTCCACCAACCCCACCACTACTCTCTTTTGTTTTTCCAACTTGACCAACTGGAGTAACATGAACATTGCCAGACCTTTTATCATATGTAATAAGACGACCAATACCAGAATCATCAGTTTGAAGTGACGTATAAACATCACCTGCGTTCCCAAGTCCTATATAAGTTGTTCCGTCTGGGAAGGTAAGTTCCTGACCTGCTGGAATTTTCTCAAGCAAATCAAGCATGTCTTTTTGTGCTGAAATTCTATCTTTTTCTGTTTGTGCTTTAGCAGATGTTTTAATTGTTTCTATGTATTGCTTAGCATACCCTTTAATACCAAAGAAATTATCAAATTCAGCTTCTTTCTGTGGGTCAAGCTTAAAATCTTCATTTGTAAGAGCCATTTCACCAAATGTAGCAAGGTCTTCTTTAAACTTACTTCTTGTATATTCATCTGCTCTCCTTTCCTCGTTAAGAATGTCAAGAGATTGATTAAAGAAGTCAACTTTTCTTTGGTGAATAGTTTTTTCAATATCCTTAACTTCCTCAACTTGCAGACGAGCAAGAGTAAATTGTTTATCATCAATAGAATTATTTGCTTGACGAATTGCCTCTGCTTTCTTTGCCTCAAGAGTTGAGACTTCATTTCTGTGGGTTTGAGCAAGATTAAGCATTACTCCTTGAGCAGAAGCAGAAGGACCTAGATAACCTCCCAAACGAGCAATAGTCGATGACGTAGCACCCTTTTCTTTCTTTTGCTCTAACTCAAGACCTTGTTTTGCTCCAGCAAATTGACCTTCAATAACAGCAGTCTCTGAAGCTCTACGTTGTTCAAGTCTTTTCATCTGCTCATCTATAAGAGCAAGGTATTGGTCTGAAGCTGATTTTGCTGAAGTAGCTCCATCTTCAGGGGGTGTTGGAAGAAGTGAACGAGCTTCTGTGGTGATAGTTTTTTCTTCTTGAACAACAGGTTCTGAAGAAGACACAAAAGAAGAAGTGTTTGTCTTGTTTTGCTCTGTAAGTTGTTGAGCCTGTTTTTGGAGTTCTAGTGTTTTTGTTTTTGCAGCATCCAGACTTTTCTCATAGTTAATACTACCGTCAGAATTGACGAATAATCCTGAAAGAGTGGAGCCAGATTGGTCAACATCCATAGATGATTCAAGCTCTTTGGCAGCAGCAAAACTAGCTTTCTCAAGCGGGTCTGCTGACATGTATCCCAATTCTTCGATTGTGTTTGGTAATTTATCCATATTTTACGCAAACCATTTATTTTGTACGATCAGCGAGGCGCCGCCACCGCCGCCTCCGCCGCCTCCGTTAGACGAGCCGTCAGATGTACCCGCGGTACCGCCGGTACCCCCACCTGAAGATGTGCTACCGTTAGTACCGTTCATGTTTACATTACCTCCAGCGCCTCCGTTGCCACCAGCACCCGCGATACTTGCTCCTCCCCGAAATGAAACATCCAAATCGGTTGAACCCAACGCCGGCGGTGTTGTTTTAATCGGCGACACATCACCGCCGCCCTGCACATTTCCGAGCGTAATTTCTTCACCGGGTCTTATTAAATCAA
>Ga0100403_1002260_pt1 | contig 15684 bp, 22 predicted proteins | sample CryGeymet201501t_FD_83663 | JGI IMG/M metagenome (GOLD analysis project Ga0100403, IMG submission 83663) | Groundwater microbial communities from Crystal Geyser aquifers in Utah, USA - Crystal Geyser metaG 2015-01t | ecosystem: Environmental > Aquatic > Deep subsurface > Groundwater | place...
GCTTGGTAATATAGTTAATAATGAAATGCCGGTACATGTATTATCTCTAGACCCTGGTACAGGTGTTTCCTCTTATAAGAAAGTAGTTCGTTATTTTAAAACCCCACATACTGACTGTCTAAAAATTAGTCATTCAGGAGGAGGCAGTTTTAAGTGTACTGCTAACCATAATATATATACGTATGATAATGGAGTTATTGAAAAAGTAACAGCAGATACTTTAGAAGTTGGAGATCTATTGTTACAAACAACAACCACTCATACATTAAATGAAGAAGAGGATCCTATAGCTCTAGAATACCCACAACTACAGTATAAACTTAATTCTTTAAGAGAATCTATAAAAGACTTTAACTTTCCACTACCTGATAGTCCCTTTTTAAACAAGCATTATTGCCTACGTAGAATTACTAATATTAAGAAGAGTACTCTAACTGGTAACCATAAATATAATATTGAGGTAGAAGATAACCATACGTACTTTGCGAACGGTATCTTAGTAGCAAACTGCCATCACGTAACTGCAACTACTTTCTCTACTTTCTTAGATGGAATGTATGCTAGGTATAAGATAGGCTTATCAGGTACGATGAATCGCAAAGATGGTAAACATATTCTATTTAAAGATTTTTTCGGTCTTAAACTATATCAGCCGCCCCAGGAGAATACAATGGTACCTAAGGTACGTATTGTTAAGACGGGGGTAGGCCTATCAGAAGGAGACGCCTGGGCTATTAAAATAAATAAACTATTATATGACCCCGACTACCAGGAACTAATAGCAGTTATCGCAGCTCAGGAAATAGTAGCAGGGCACAAAGTGCTAATCATTGCAGATCGTGTAGAGTTTTTACAAAAAGTAGGAGAACTAATTGGTCCAGAATGTGTGTGCATTGTTGGTGAAACAACCTTTGAACAAAGAGTCGAACTTAAACGTCAAATCGAAGACGGTGAAAAGAGCTGCATTGCTGGCTCCCGTCAAATCTTCTCAGAAGGAATCTCAGTAAACATACTTAGCTGTGTTATTTTAGCGGCCCCAATCGCTAACGATGCACTGCTAGAACAAATTATAGGGCGTATTATGCGTATGCAAGAAGGTAAACTAGAGCCTTTAGTAATCGACATGAACTTTGCCAGTCCTAGCGATAGGCGTCAAAATAAAATGCGTCTAGCTCTTTATCAGCGTAAAGGGTGGGAGATTGAGTAATAGTTAAGCATTGATATAAATTGATGATTAATTTTTAACTTGACCCTAGCTGCCGTTTATGCTATAATAGATATTCAAAAGGGGGAACTTTGACTCTATTTTTTAATATGCATTTATTAGAGGAGCAGGCACAAGGTAATAATACAAAATTACTTACCTTACTAGAACATCACTATAAAGGTAAGGTTATACCTAGCAAGTGGGATAAATACCCACCCTCTAGAGTGTCATTATTTGGGCACTCTTTTCTTCTAAATCCAGAAGGATTACTTTTGGATAAAAATACTGACATACTTTACAAGATTCAGTATCTAAAACTCGCTGCAAAACGCGATTACTTATTGTATAAAGCATATAAGTATAAAGGCTTGCAAAGAAGTTTCTATCCAGATTTAAACCTGGAAGGAATAAAACACAATCCGCTGTTAGAAATAACAGATTCAGATATATTTTTTAAATACGAGAAATAACAAATGGCACTAGATTTTAGCAAAACAAAAGGTAAAGCACAAAAAGCAAGTCATGAGGCGTATGCCTATAAAGATGGAGAAAACGTTGTCCGTCTAGTTGGGGGTATTCTACCACGATATATTTATTGGGTTAAGGGTATGAATGGTAAACAGTTACCTGTAGAATGCTTAGCTTTTGACCGCGAAGCGGAGAAATTCAATAATAAAGAGCATGACTGCGTTCAAGAGTTCTACCCAGAATTAAAGTGTTCGTGGGCATATGCAGTTAACTGTATTGACCCTACGGACGGTAAAGTTAAAGTACTTAACCTTAAAAAGAAGCTGTTTGAACAAATTCTTTCAGCAGCAGAAGACCTGAGTCTCGACCCTACTGACTTCGATACCGGATTCGATATCGTGTTTAAGCGCGCTAAAACAGGACCACTAGCTTTCAACGTAGAATACACCCTTAGTCAGCTGAAGCTGAAAAAGCGTGCTCTTACAGAAGCTGAGCGCGAAGTAGCTAGTACTGCTCTTTCAATCGACGAGAAGATTCCTCGTGCTACCTACGAAGAAATTAAATCTCTGCTAGAACGCCTGAAAAAGGGTGTAGATGAAGAAGAAGCAACTAGTGCTCCAGGTGTCGATGCTGAAGCCGTAAACGAGCTAGGTTAATAAATAGCCGCTATGAGGTTTCTTCATAGCGGCTTTTTTACTTATACTAAAATGAAAATATTATTCACCTGTGATATTCACATCAAGCTGGGACAAAAGAATGTACCAGTACCGTGGGCTAAGAATAGATACAAAAAACTTATTGACCAACTACACGCGTGGCAAGAAGACGCCGATATGTTTATTATTGGCGGTGATATCTTTGATAAGTTACCTAATATGGAAGAACTAGAAGTCTACTATGACCTAGTAGCTTCTTGTAGGATTCCAACGCTTATCTACCCTGGTAACCATGAATCTATAAAGAAAGATACTACTTTCTTTACCTATTTAAAAAATGTTACTACTAGATTAAATAAGCTAGTAACAGTTATAGACGATTATTATACACATCCAGATAATACCTTTGATATAATTCCTTATAATAAACTAAAAGAATATAATCCGGCATATATAGACTTTCATGCAGATCTGCTATTTACACACGTTAGAGGCGAAATTCCCCCTCATGTTAAACCTGAGGTTAACTTAGCTATTTTTGATCGGTGGAAAACAGTACTAGCAGGAGACCTACATAGCTATGAAAATTCTCAGCGTAATATACTTTATCCTGGTAGTCCTCTAACTACTAGCTTTCATCGTACTGTAGTTGATACAGGTGTTATTTTATTTGATACAGATACTCATACACATGAGTGGATTAAGTTAAATCTACCCCAGCTAATACGTAAGACCATTCAGGCAGGTGACCCTATGGAAGCGACTGATTATCATCATACAATCTTCGAGATTGAGGGCGATATGGCAGAATTAGCTAATATGGCAGATAATGAACTAATTGATAAAAAAGTAGTTAAGCGTGATTCCGATACTGCTCTTATTTTAGACCCTAAGCTTACACTAGCTGAAGAAGTTAAAGAGTATCTAACATATATTCTAGCTTTAGACGAAAATACAATTGAAGCCTGTGTGCAGATATTGAATAATAATATGGATAAGATTGATGATTAAGTTTAAAAAACTAAAGTTTTCTAATGTATTCTCATACGGTGAGAATAACGAAATTGATCTAGACCAGGCACCACTTACTCAACTAGTTGGTAAGAATGGACATGGTAAAAGTTCAATTGCACTTATTTTAGAAGAAGGGTTGTTTAACTCAAACTCTAAGAAAATTAAGAAGTCCGATGTATTAAATAGGTACTCTACAAGTAAAAACTATGCTATCAGTGTTATTTTTGATGTCGATGGGGCTGAGTATACAGTTAATACTACTCGTACTGCTAGTAGCGGGAGTGTTAAGCTTACTCGTGGTGGGATTGATATTTCTTCCCATACTGCTACTGGAACGTATAAGCAGATTGAAAATATCCTCGGCTTCGACAGTAAGACGTTTGCCCAAGTCGTATACCAGAGCAGCGTTTCATCGCTGGAGTTCCTCACAGCGACGGATTCAGCAAGAAAAAAGTTCCTAATCGATTTACTTAACCTTGGTAAATATACTAAAGCACTGGATGTATTTAAAGAACTTGCTAGTAATAGTACAAAGCAAGTAGATACTACTAATGCTAAACTACTAACAGTACAGTCTTGGCTAGCTAAGTATGCTAAGGAAGATTTAGCTATCAGAGACGTGGAACCAGAAAGACTACCACCCACTAAACAGCAAGAGCGTATTACATTACTTAATAATGATCTTAGTAACATTACTACCACTAACAAGAAAATCTCTCAGAATCTAACATATAAAAGTATTCTAGATTCTATTGAAATTGATGCCGCTCGTATAAAGCCTATACACTCCGATCTAAAAGAGTGGACTTTAGAAGTTAGTACTATTAGTCAAGAACTTAAAGAAGGTGCATTACTATCCAAGAAGCCTAGTACTAAAACTATTAAGTGCCCTACCTGCTCTCAGGATATGGATAACTCAGTAATGTTTACTAGAGTTATCAAGTTTGAGGAAAAGAAGCCAGAACTAGAAGCCAGACTACGAGAGTTAAACACTAAGATTAGTGAAGCCACTGCTGCTGAGTCTGCATGGCAAGCATATGAGCGTAAAGTACAAGAATGGGAAAAATATCATAGCTTGTATGACCCAGATATGCCTACTGAGCTTCTAAATGCTGATACTATTAAGGCAGAGATTAAGTCTTTACAAACTGAAATATCTAGCATTGAAGCAGAAATATCAAAGCAGCGTGCTAGAAATAAAGTAGTAATTGAACACAATTCTAAAGCTAAAGTTATTGCGGCTCAAATGAAAGATATGCAACAAGAAGCAGGTGATCTTGGTGAAGAACTACTTCTACGTATGGACGAAGCTTCAAAACTATCTATTCTAGTTAAAACCTTCAGCACTACGGGACTAGTAGCCTATAAGATTGAATGTTTAGTCAAAGACTTAGAAGAGCTAACTAACGAATACCTAAGTGTTTTAGCAGGCGGAAGATTCCAGTTATCGTTTGTTGTTGTATCGGATAAGCTAAATGTTGTTATTACTGATAATGGTCGGGATATTGATATACTCGCTTTATCTAGTGGTGAGCGTGCTCGCGTTAATATTGCTACCCTGCTAGCTATCCGGAAACTCATGCAAAGTTTATCAAATAGTAGGACTAATCTCCTTATACTAGATGAAACCGTGGAAAACCTTGATGCAGAGGGTAAAGAAAAGTTAATTGAAGTTCTTTTAGAAGAAGAGTCCCTTAATACTTTCTTAATATCTCATGGTTTTAGTCATCCGCTATTAGAAAAAATTAGTGTAATTAAAGAGAACAATATATCGAGAATAGAATGATTCATATAAATTATAGATATCAAAATAAGAATAATAAGAGTGACTTAGTACGTATTAGTAGTATTGAGTATATAGGCGGACTAAAGTGTGTACTATTTCATCGCTTTGGAAAAGATACAACAAGTAAACTACCTATTGAAATGTTCGAAAAGAACTTTGAAAGAGTAGATAATGGTAACTAGTAACTCAAAAGGTGCTAGAGGTGAAACTATAATTAGGGATAAACTAAGACAGCTAACAGGACTACAATTTGAAAGAGTTCCTAGTTCTGGTGCCCTAGACCCTAAACACGGCCTTAAAGGTGATTTATATATCCCCAATGAAAATAATCTCTATGCAATTGAAGTAAAGAACTATGAAGAAGACCACCTTACTAGTAAGGTTTTAACTTCTGTTAACTCTCAGCTACATCAGTTCTGGGAGCAAGCTGTGCGTCAAGGTAGGCAGGTAAATAAAAAACCATTATTACTATTCAAGTTTGCTAGAAGTAAGATATTCGCAGCGTATAGAGATATTCCAGATAACATAGATCATATTTACATTAGTAAGGGTGACTTCTATGTTTCCCTTATGGAAGAATGGATCGTACAGGAAAAACCACAATTTATATGAAGTCATTTAAAGAAATTAATAGTAACGAGGAAAGAAGCTTAATGGTAGTAGATAGTCTCAACCTTGGGTTTAGATACCTTCACAGCGGGGCTAAAAACTTTGCTGAAGACTATATGCGTACAGTGTTAAGTCTTAAAAAATCATATAAGTGTGATAAGCTAATAATTACTGGAGATATGGGTTCTTCTAGTTACCGAAAAGCTCTAGACCCTGAGTATAAGGCTAATAGAAAGAAAAAGTATGAAGATCAGACACCTGAAGAAGCGACAAAATTTGAAGAGTTCTTTGCCGAAATGCAGAGAATTTTACAGAAATATGATGATGATAGACTTTTTCCAGTGGTTAGATTCCCTGGAGTGGAGGCAGATGATATTGCCGCATACATTACCAATAAGCGAAAAAAATACGGACTAGATCAAGTATGGTTAATATCTTCAGACAGAGACTGGAACCTACTTATTAATGATGGTGTATCTCAGTTTAGTTTTGTTACAAGAAAAGAATATACAGTAGATAACTGGCACGAACACTACGAATGTACTAGAGACGAATATATTAGTATTAAGGTACTACAGGGAGATAGTGGTGATAATGTTAAGGGAGTACCTGGGGTTGGCCCTAAAAGGGCTTTAGATTTAGTTAAACAATATGGCTCCGTTTATGATATTATTGCTAACATGCCTTTATCTGGTAAATATAAGTATATCACAGCCCTTAACGAGTTTGGGGCGGATAACCTATTTCGTAATTACCAGTTAATGGACTTAGTAACATACTGTGAAGATGCTATTGGTGAAGAAAACGTTAAAGTATTAGATCAACAGCTAGAAAGCTACTTATGAAAGTTCAACCGTACATGCAACCAAAAATTTTAGTTAACCTTGATGACCTTATGGCCTCTCCTTATAGGGCACATCCTACCGATGCAGGAGCAGATTTATTCTCCATTAGCGATGTTGCTATCTATCCCGGCGATCAAAAAATGATTGATACGGGAGTAGCCCTTAAAATTCCAGTAGGCTTTGTCGGCTTTATTTTCAATAGGAGTTCTCAGGGAAAAATAGGGATTCAAATCGCTAATGGAACGGGAATTATTGATTCGGATTATCGCGGAAATATCAAAGTTCTGCTAAAAAATAATGGCGAAGATCCTTATTTTATTACCACATATTCTACTAGAATTGCTCAATTAGTAATCTCTCCTATTGTTTTAGCAAAGTTTGTAGCATGGGAGGAAACTGATGAGCCTTGGGACGATACAGCCAGAGGTACTGGTGGATTTGGAAGCACAGGATGAATAAAGATCAAGAAAAAATGATAGATGCAGTTATACTAGTAGATACCTTAATGCGTACTCCTGCGTTCACACAGGATATTAATGCATTTAAAGACTTAACGTACCATTTTGGTAATTTTGTTAATAGTATTCGTCTATCTATCGGTCAGTATCAAATAAAGGAATACTTAAATGACTGAAACAGAGCAAAAAATTGCAGAAGCACTAAAAGAAATTGAAAGACTTCTTATTAATCAGTGTAGAGACGCTGATGAAGTTAAAAAACTACAAGATTGTTATAAGGTATTAACAACTTCGCTATATAAGCGAATCGGACAACGAGTAAATAAGGGACAGAATTAATGGATAAAAAAGCACTATCAGATATTACAGTATTTAATAAGTATGCACGGTTTACTAAAACTAAAAATAGGCGAGAGAACTGGAACGAGATTGTTATGCGTAATGCTCTTATGCATAAGGAAAAGTATCCTTGGATGACTAAGGATATTGATGATATCTATAACAAGTTTGTATATACTAAGAAAGTACTACCTTCTATGCGATCGCTACAGTTTGGTGGTAGACCTATTCTTATGGCAGAAAATAGGATTTTTAACTGTGCTTACGCTCCCGCTGAAAGTACCAAGTTTTTTAGCGAGTTAATGTTCCTACTTTTAGGGGGTACAGGTATGGGATACTCTGTACAACGTCGTCATATTGATAAACTCCCTAAGATTAAGACACCTGAGTCTGACGAAGAATATAAGTATCAGGTTCAAGATTCTATTGTTGGGTGGAGTGATGCAGTTAAAGTAGTTTGCAAGGCTTTTTTTAATGCTGGTACTTTACCAATCTTTGATTACCGGGATATTCGTGAAAAAGGCGCTGAGTTAATTACTACCGGAGGGCAAGCTCCCGGACCTGAACCATTACGTATCTGTGTTACTCAGCTTACTGAACTACTACGTAGTGCAGTTGGCCGTAAACTAGAACCAATTGAAGTACACGATATGGCTTGTATCATTGCAGACGCTGTTCTGGCGGGGGGAATTCGACGAGCTGCTATGATTAGTCTATTTGATCTAGATGATGAAGCAATGCTTACCTGTAAAAGTGGCGAATGGTGGAAAGATCATCCTGCTCGGGCAAGAGCTAATAATAGTGCTGTTTTACTACGAGGCGCGGTATCTGAAGTTCAGTTCTATGAACTAATGAATCGTATTGAAGATTCTGGCTGTGGTGAACCTGGTATATATTGGACTAACAATAAAGACTGGGGTACCAACCCATCTTTACGTAAAGGAACTAAAGTACTAACTACGGAAGGTATTTTACCTATTGAGCGACTGCAAGATAAAGAATTTTATGTAAAAAACCTTACAGGAGAGATCTCTAAAGCAAAATGCTGGCTATCCGGTAAAGGAAAAAAGCTATATGAGCTAAAACTTAGTACAGGTAAAAGCTATTTTGCTACAGCAGAGCATGAGTGGCCAGTAGTAGTAAATGGTAAAATTATCAAAGTACGCACCCCCGATTTGCAACCTAAAAATAGATTGCCAATTATTAAGGAAACTAGTTTATTTGATGGTTATGTAGGTACTGCGGCAGAAGGGTTTTTTATTGGAATGCTATTAGGTGATGGTTGGATTACGGAACGGGGGGACACAGGAGCTAGACAAACAGGTCTAGTAGTGTCTAAAGCTGAACCTGAACTTAAGGAAAAGATTGAACGCTTCTTTAGTGAAATAGGAGTTAATGCTAAGCTAAACATTAGAAATAACGGTACCTATGAAGTAAATACATGTAATAAAGTATTAGATGAAATTATTGATAGATTTGAATTTGATTTTACTAAACAGTCAATACCTTCAGTAATATTTACTAAAGCTACTGAGGCTACACGTAAAGGGTTTATTGACGGTATATTTTCATCTGATGGGCATGTAGAAAAAGGTAAACGCAGGATTACTTTGACCTCTAGTAGAAAGGGTCTGTTAGAAGATGTAGCAGAAATTTTAGGATTTTATGGTATTAGAAGCACTATTATATCCAGCACTACATCTATTAAAGGATATAGTAAGGTGTATCATAGGTATGATTTAAGGATATCAGATGCTACTTCCATATCCCATTTCCGTAAATGTTTTAGCTTAAGTAATATAGCAAAACAAGCACAGCTTGATGCATATGATTGTAGTATAAAAACCAAACCAAAAGATTATGTAGAGGTATTGTCTGTAGAAGCTACTGATCTATACGAAGATGTATGGGACGTTAGTGTGTTTGATACTACTCACTGCTTTCAAATATCTCACTGTATTACAGGTAACTGTTGTGAGATTGCACTACGACCTTATCAGATGTGTAATTTGACCGAAATCAATGCAGGTGCTATTCATACGCAACGTGAGTTCAATGAAGCGGCTAGTGCAGCTTCATTTATCGGTACACTTCAGGCAGGGTATACGGACTTCCACTATCTAAATCCTAAATGGCGCTTGGCTTGTGAGAAAGAAGCACTATTAGGTGTCTCAATGACAGGTATAGCTAGTGGTACAGTGGCACTACTAGATATGGGGTGGGCTTCTCAATGTGTAGTAGATACTAACATTGAGATTGCTGCTAAGTTAGGTATTAATACTGCTGCTAGAAGTACTTGTGTTAAGCCTGCTGGAACTACAAGTCTAGTATTAGGTACTAGTAGTGGAATCCACGCATGGCATGCTCCCTACTATATACGCAGAATGCGTGCTGGTAAGGATGAAGCTTTAGCTCAGTATATGATGAAAGCAGCTCCTGGTCTAGTAGAGCAGGATGTTACAAAGCCTAATCAAGTAGTACTTAGCTTTCCTCAGAAAGCCCCGGAAGGTGCTGTCACACGGAATGAGTCTATGATGAGCCTACTAGAGCGTGTTAAAAACGTATCTATCAAGTGGGTTGCAAATGGGCATACAAGTGGTACTAATCAGCATAACGTTAGCTGTACCATTAGTGTTAAACCTGATGAGTGGGAAGAATTAGCAATCTGGATGTGGGAAAATAGAGCACACTATAACGGTATCTCTGTATTACCTTTCTTTGGAGCTGAAGCATATCCTCAACTACCTTTTGAGGATATTACAAAAGAACAGTATAATGCTATGTTACCTTTACTAAAAGGAATTGACATTAGCAAAGTATTTGAAGAAGATGGAAGTAGTGTTGACTTAGCAGCAGAACTAGCTTGTGCCGGTGGTGCTTGTGAAGTTAGCTTCTAAATAAAAAAGCCCCTAAGCTTCAACAGCTTAGGGGCTTTTTTATTTAATATCCTTCTAAAGACTCATAAACTCTGCGGGTTTTATAATCAAAAGGTAGTATACTCATTACTGCTTCCGCATCTTCAAGCGTAGTATACCCACTATACTCCATTTTCCAACCTTTTTCGTTGCTATACACCTCTATCTGGTATCCAGTACCATTAGTAGCACTCATTGACGATACGCCATAATAACGGCTTTACACATAGTACTACGAACAATATCTTCATCTAAAAATTCTATCGTCTCTATGCCTTTAATACCCCGAAGGCGATTAATTGCATCTTCTAGACCCGAGTACTCAATATCCGACTGTTCGCTATCTCCGCTAAAAATCATCTTACAATTCTTACCGATACGAGACAGCATCATCTTAAACTCTGTAGCTTCCATTTGTTGACATTCGTCAATTAGAACAATACAGTCCTCAAATGTTGTACCCCGTAAAAAGCCTAATGGAATAGGTTCAATATCCTTACTCTTAAGTGCATATTCATAAAACCCTTTTCCAAGAATTTTAGTAAAAATAGACTCGAAAGGTGCTAGGTATGGGGCGTATTTCTCTTCTAGTGTACCTGGAAGGAAACCTAAACCTCTACCTGTCTCAACGTTGGGTCGTGTAAGTATAACCTTATTAACTCTTTTATGGAAAAGCTCATTAGCTGCATAAGCTGCTGCGATATAGGTTTTACCTGTACCTGCAGACCCTACTCCAAATATAATATCATTATTCTTAATTGCTTCTAGGTATTCCCCCTGAATAAAATTAAGCGGTTCGACTTCTTTTACAGTGTAGTTATAGTCTGCTTTACGCCTTGCATAAGATTTTTCTTCCTGTGTCGCAACTGGTTTCTTATTATCGCATTTTGCTGGGAAGTTGCGTTGAGTTTTACCTGAGTTTCTTGCCATTGATTATCCTTATTTAAAGTAACCTATACCTCTATATAAGAGTCAGGAAAGTATTTCCTTTTAGCTATCTTATACGCTTCGGCAGCCTCTTCTGGAGTATTAAATCCTCCTAAAGATTTTCGAGTACCACCAGGAATGGTTATTCTAGCCTGCCATTTACTTCCATTTTTAGATACTCCTAAAAGTCCTGAAGACTTATTAGTAATAGGAGCCTGTTTTTGGTTTTGTTGATTTAATGATTGAGATACATCTCTTAAATTTTCTATCCTATTATCATATTTAATACCGTTTATATGATCTAGTTGTTCCTTAGGCCATTCTCTATAATAGTAATACCAATTTAGTAAGTGCCCTAAATATTGTCTATTTTTAACCCTAATATAAGTATATCCATCAGTACGTATATACCCGGCAATACTGCCCTTAGCTTTACCACCTCTGGAGGTTTTACGGATTAAATCACCATTATCTTGTAGAATAAATAGTTCATATAATAGTTCTGGTGGAAAATCTGGCTTTATAGAATAAGAAGACATAGAGAAGAACCTTTGGTGTTAAAAATATATTTTAACATTAAAAGCAGTATTAGTCAAATTAGTTTTTTACTAACCAGAATTTTGAGTATTTATTACTTCTAGTGTAAATAATATCTCTAGGGTAATTTCTAGAGATATCGCAGGCAGATCTATTACCATAAAGAGCAGCCTTACTCTTTAAACAAAAGTTTTCTACGTTATTAAACCAATATTGTGGATTACACTTACCAGATATTTTACAAGCTCTACGTTCATTATTTAATCCGCCTATACCTCCGTTATACGCTTCCATCCCAAAAATAATAGCATTATCTATATCAGTGTACCTTGCATAATATTTATAATTATCTAACATTTTTAGAACTACTGCTCTAATTTGTAGTTCAGGTTTATCTTTAATAGTAGTCCAATTTAAATCTTTTAGTAGCATAGGGTGCTTATCTTTTAACTCTTGAAGGGCATCGAAACGGATTGATCCATCAATTCTAAAGGCTCTTGTTAGTTGTCCTAATCCTACACCTTGTTCCCTAGCACTTTTAAATTCACTACGGGAATTCCAGCATCTAGAGTGTTTTAGACTTATACAGCTTTCTTTCTCAATCTGGCCCGCTAGGTACCAAGCTTTGGGTGGGACACCCAAAAAGTACGCTGCTCCTCCTTTAACGTAGGTAGGTGGATCTTAGCTTGTTCTGGAATATACGTAGTAACATCTTGCGCTTGTACCTGTCTTCCAAATAAACCTAGTAATGCAAAGATTACCATACACATTGCTAAGAAGGAGATTGCGGCCCCTAGTGCAGTTTCTTTAGACTTACGGTATAGGTCACCCATATCGGTATAGTCAAATAGTGCTTTACGTGCTAAATGCGCAAACCATACTGCAATAATAGGTGTAGCTAATTGTGCCGCTAAAGTAGCTGTTAGTGCTCCGTCGTTAGGGTCGCTCCACCACATGAATAAGAATACTAGTATTGTTCCTCCAACTAGTAAGTAGTTTCTAGGTCTTAGAAATTTTCCCATAGGGTCCCCTTGAAAAAAGTTTATTAAATATAGTTAGGGCTGCCCAAATACTACCTAGAAACAGTAGTGCCAAGGTACCAAAGAATAATCCGGGTAGGGATATAGGCTTACGAATGTCTGTATCTTCTATATAAACCTGCCCATGAAACCCTACTAGGGCGTACCAAGGGGCCTTTAAATTAGAATCAGGCCTAAAGTGGGTAGTTACTTTATCGACAGACTCATGTAGAACATGAGGAATACACCAATGAGTAGACTTGCCATACTTAATGTATCCACCTTCAGTATGGATTTTATTAAGGGCATAAAATAAGCATTGAGAAGTATAGTGTTTCATTTAATATTAGCAAACTCTTTTAATAGCTTTATGCTAGTATTTTGTTTATTGGCACAAATACCGTATTTAGTAGCAATATCACTATAAGCTAATAGTACTTCATCAAAAGAAGTAATTAACATATCTTCCTTTAGTGCCGGACAAGAAGTTAGTACCTCTTTATCTAGCTTGACGACGCTATCCCTTGGGATAACTATGTCCGGGTTAGTGTTCCACCAACATCCCTGTAAAAATAGGGAAAGTAATAAAATATATAAATACTTCATCTTATTCCTTTATTTACTTGCTTATTAATGTTATTTAGAGTCTCAACAAATACTTGATTTGGTTGACAAACACCATTCTTATAAATTACTAAGGGTTTTCCCTTAGAGTTAGTTATAATTTTAGAGATATTATTGAGTAGCTTAGCATCATTAACTTGTTGTAAAGCAATTAATGTACTAGAGTTTTCTTCTAGTACATCAACTTTATTAGCGATATCTTGTTGATACTGCTTAATAACAGTAATATACGTAGTTTCTGCTTTAGTGTATCCTTCACTATACCCTTTTTGCTTAATGCTATTATAACCTAGATAGCCCAGTCCACTAATTGCTACCATAATAGCTGCAATAATTGCTAGTTTAATTCCAGTAGTAGTAAACATTACTTATGCACTTTTAGTAAAAAGATTGCTACTTTACTACTACCTAAATTAGTAGTAAATAGTACTTTAACATTAAAGTCTATAAAAGGACTTCCAATAGGGGTATTACTAATTTTTACCTCAATAGTAGTACCTTTTCTAGACCTAATATCACTAAAACTAATATTACTAGAAATACTTGGTATCGATACGCCAGTAATAACCTCATTGTGTTCTAGTAGGGCACTACAGTTAATAGTGTAAAGTATAGACTCTATGGCAAACTTCTCCACTTTAGGAGAAGTTTGCCCTGCTGGTTTAGCTTCTATAATCATGCTTCCTCCACTATAACAGTTACTTCATCTTCATAAATTAAGCCAGCAGTAGTAGTAGCTAGTACTGTAACTTTATATGTAGTAGCATCAGTACCAGCCGACACTGTAACTTTTGCAGTATCTCCTGCAAAAGTTACAGGAGATAAAGTAAGTCCTGCAGGAACTACTTCTACTATACCAGATACCATAGTATCTGATCTATTAGCTAATACTGTAGCATAGCTAATATCAAAGTCTACTTTTTCCCTTGGCTGTTTTGTAATTGTTCCTAGAATTGCCATATTATTACCTTATTTAAGAGGCCCTAGTGGGTGAGATAACTACTGTGGTTCTACTTGGAGAATCTACTAAGGTAGTTCGAGAGGGAGATATAAACTCATTTACTTGTATACTACGCTCTAGTAGAGTTGTCCTATCTAATGATAATAGTATATACTCTCTTATATAGGAGCTATATAATATTATTGATGGAGTATATTGGTATACTCCACCAATATTACCATTAGTTAAACTATTACTTTGGTAGCCATTAGTACTACTAAGTATGTGGTTCTGTATGACTGCTAAAGTAGATACATTATTAGCCTGTATACTATTAGTACCTAATAGGTTATGACCTTGTATAATACTAATAGTAGTAGCAGTATTATTTTGATACAAACTAGTAATACTAAGTTTGTACGCTTGTGATACCGTAATAGAGGTTATAATATTACTTTGTATACTATTAGATATACTAATAAGGTATGTCTGCTTAATAGCTGCAGTTGATGTCGTGTTGCTTTGGTTTGCGTTGGCCGCGTCGACAAGGTGCGTTTGCACCACATAGCTGCTCGACGCGATGTTGTCGATGGCAACCGCGGCGCTCAGAATCAGGTGCGTCTGCTGGATAGTCCCAGTGCTGGCGCTGTTGGCTTGCGCTGCATTGGGGGCAGTCACAAACACCATGGTGGATTGCGACACGCTGGCCGGGCTGGCCGTGTTGGCCTGTGCTGTGCTAGCCGCAGTTACAAGGTGCATCTGCTGGATGCCAGCCGTGCCCGTGCTGTTGCTTTGGGCACCGTTTTCTGCGCTTAGCTGGTGCGTCTGGCCGACAGCCACTACTGATACCGCGTTGCTTTGGATTGCGTTGGCAGCAGTGATAAGGTGTGTCTGTGCAATAGCCACTACTGACACCGCGTTGCTTTGGATTGCGTTGGCAGCAGTGACAAGGTGCGTCTGTGCAATAGTCGCTACAGACGCCGCGTTGCTTTGGATTGCGTTGGCAGCAGTGACAAGGTGCGCAGCAACAGTCGCATCTGTGTCCAGCGCCAGCCAAGTGACTTGTATATCCATACTAGCTGCTCGTTAAAGTGCAGGTAATCGGCCCAGCCACAATCGCGGCAACCTCGCCAGCAGTCAGTGCTTGGGTGTATAGCGTAGCAGTGCCAGTGAGTGCATGGGTGCGTGTCATTATCGTCGTGGTGCCTTGTTTTAGAGTCACTGTCAGCGTATTGCCTGTGCTGCTAAGGGCACGGTAAGCAAGGCTCACATTACCAGTGGGGAAAGCACTTTCGGCCAGCACCATCTCGCAAGTGGATGCGGCTGCGACACTGATGTAA
>Ga0100403_1002263_pt1 | contig 15660 bp, 22 predicted proteins | sample CryGeymet201501t_FD_83663 | JGI IMG/M metagenome (GOLD analysis project Ga0100403, IMG submission 83663) | Groundwater microbial communities from Crystal Geyser aquifers in Utah, USA - Crystal Geyser metaG 2015-01t | ecosystem: Environmental > Aquatic > Deep subsurface > Groundwater | place...
AAAGGAAATCGTCAGGGACTATCTGGTCGCCGGCGGCTTCGATGGGCTATACAGCGGGGGCGGTGATTGTGAGTGCGAGGTTGCGGACCTCTTCCCGTGTGGGGCGGAGGGCGTCGGGGGGTGCCACGCCGGGTATCGGCAGCCGTGCAATTACTGCGAGTACGGCTGGCATATCGGAGAAGCCAGGCAGAGCATGAGCGACAGGGAGCTGATCGAAGAACAGATCGAGAAGCTGATCAAAGATGAGGAGGAGGAGGTGAAGCCATGACCGTTGCCAGCGATGCAATCAGCGAGCTGCGCAAGATCACGGCTGAACTGACGGATGCTGGCGTTGGGAACGACTACATCCGGCGTTTGGCCCTGGTGTGCGGCAAGATCGAGATGGTGATCGACGCGGAGGTGATCAGGCTTGCCCTGGATGGGCTCGCGTACGATGGGGAGCACCACAAACAGTGGCATTTGGAACAGATATTGCTGTATACCGTCGGGGAAGATGCGTTCCAAAATCTGCATGAGCAGGGGCAGTGGGAAAGGGGGATTGCACCATGAACGTGCGAGACCGAGCAATCGGACGTGACGTGGATGTGCGAGCGAAGGAGTGCCTGAAATGCTCGTGCTACTGGCCGCGTCTCGATCCCGGGAGTTTTGCGCAGGGGCGAGGATATACGTCCCGCCCTGGTCATGGGTGGCTTTGCGGCACGAGAGAGATCAATGGATGCCCGCCAGAAGATCAGCGAGGGCTAATTTGTAAATCTCAGTGGGGTGAAGCGATGACGCGAAAAGAAATCGTGAAGCGCCTATCATGGCTTCACCTCCTGAAAGTTAGCGCACACACATACATCGGGGTTAGCCCGTCCGAGGTGCAGGCTATCGAGGCTGCTGCCGCAATCCTCGAAGCGGGTGCGTGCGTGTGCCCTGACTGCGGCGGGGACAAGCAAATCGTGCACGTAAAATATGATGCGCAGATCGGCAGGACGGTCAGCGTTGCCTCATGTTGCAAACGGTGCAACGGGACGGGTGGCATATTCGCCGCGGAGGTGAAGCCATGACCGGTATATCCGCAATCGTCGAAGCGGGTGCGTGCGGGTGCCCTGACTGCGGAGGGGCTGGAAATGAGCGAGACAATTGATCGAGCCAAGGCCCGGTTCGGATTGGACGACAAGGTTAGCGAGATCCATCATCGCCTCGGCATCTGCGTCGCCAGGGTTGAGGTGCGGGAGGTGAGGCCGTGACGAAGGGCGAATTGAGTCGTTATCGGGGGGGGAGAAATGAGCGCCGTGCCGGATGGAATCTCCGTCCGGCCTACTGGGATGCGGTATGCGGCTCGATGGTGTTCGTTCTTGGTCTCCTGCTCGGAGCGGTCGCGACGTCCAGTTCGGCGCGTGGAAGTGATGGATTAACAGAAGCGGTTCAGGAGTCCAAGCAGGCACTGACAGAAGCGGTTCAGGAGTCCAAGCAGGCACTGGTGGATATGCTCACGGTGCGCGTGGCGCTGGCCGAGCAAAACGCAAGCCGGCAACGCGAGCGGGCGGAGGCGGTCAAGTGGCTCGCCGCCGAGGACAAGGCGCGACTCGCAGAGATGTATTACCGCGAGTTGATGCGTGTCGGTGTGTTCGGTGACGGGATGTGCTCCGAGCATGTGGCTGCTGCGATGCGGGCCGCGGATCGGAAATTCGCGCGCGGTGAGCGGTAGGCCGCACGCGATCCTGGCTGAGCCGCGTCAGGGGCTTGACAAGCGCGAAACGGTGCGCTACAGTGATGGCATGGAGGGCACGGAAATGGCGATCACGGCGAGGTTCCCAGGGAAATGTGCGTCGTGCGGGGGCGCAATTCGAGTTGGCGAGGCCGTTAACTGGTCGCCGCGCACCGGCACACGACACATCGTCTGTCAGGCGACGGCAGAGCGCGCCGCGGCGGTCACGGGTGGTCCAGGAGAGGTTCGGCTGAGCTGCGGAGAAGGCTACGGCGGCGTGCCCTACCGCGTGGGCGACGTCCTGCGCAACGGGGCCGGGGGGCCGGTGGTGGTGGTCACGGCCGGCAAACGCTACTACCACGAAGATGGGTTGTCATTCGGTGTCGGAGATGATGCGGGTTACATCTATTTCGCGACCGCTCGCCGGGCGACGCCAGAAGAGGCCGCGCCACTGTTGGAGCGCGAATCCGTCGCCGTCGCGCGCAAGAAGGCCAGGCTGGCGCTGGAGAACATTGAATCGTTCATCCGCTTCGAGGGCGAGCGGCCGAAGGATGAACAGCCGGTGGGTGAGCTGTTGTGCGACACCGACACGACGTACGGTGGCGGAAACTGGTGGGTGCTGAGCGATGAATGGATTTGGTTCGTCGCCAACAACGGGCGGGACGGCGACAACTGGAGCGACAACAACGTCCGCACCGGTGGAGCTGGCGCGATTGGTCGGCGAGTGAAGGCCACCCCTGGGCTCCTCGCGGAAATCCGCGCTGCGTGGGCCGCAAGGTGAGGAAAGATGAGTGATTCGGATCGAGGCACGCTCATGGAGTTGGCGGAAACGATCGCCGAAGCGACCGGGTACTCCGGGGCTCTGCTCACGCAGGGGACGCTGTTCGCCGCAGCGCTATTCGCGATGGCGCACAGAGATGAATCTCGGTCCGCGTATTTCTTGCGTCGGGCAGGCGAGATGGAAGCCCGGTTGTCCGACGATGACAGAAAAGTGCACGACAGATCATCGTCGGCGCCGGCGAACCTGGCGCCCGGATGGAACTTCGGTGGGCCTGGGCGCGGAAGCGTTGACTAGATGAGCGAGAGAGAACCACAGAAGGGGCGTGAGCCAAACTCTTCGAGTGCGCCGAGGCTAGCGAGCGAGCCGGAAGAAGTGAGAGTGCCGTGAGAATCCTGAGCGAGGCGTACAAGCAGAGCGCATCGATTGGCGTGAGGACTGCGGTCCGGGCCGGCGCCGTGGGGTGCCGGTGTGGCGCTGGGCTTATGGGGTGTCTCACATGATAATGAGGAGTAGCCGTTGAATCAGCGAGGGCACCGGGAATGAGGAGCGAGTCGGAGTTTTGGAGTGCGCCGCGCGGGTGACGAACGAGTCGTGACATAGGAGAGCGCCATGCCTGTTGAACGAGAAGGAGGGGGCAAGCCGGAAGTGGAGAGAGTACCGCGCTAGGAAAGCGAGCCGAGAAGTTCCTGAGCGAGGAGGCAACGAAGGCGCTGGGTGTTCCCGGCGCCTTTCGTCGTCTCGGCACAAAACTGGGGGTGGACGGGTGGTCTACCACTGGGCTACTCTGGTGCAGGTGCCGGGAGGGCGAACCGAGATGGTCGGCAGACGCTATCAATGGGAACAGATGGGCTACTCTGGTGCAGGTGCCGGGAGGGCGAACCGAGATGGTCGGCAGACGCTATCAATGGGAACAGATTCGGACCGAGTATGTTACGGGCGGTGACGATGTAACGCACGCGACCCTGATCGCAAAATACGGCTGTGCCGCGTCGCTGCTGAAAAAACATTCGGTGCTGCAACACTGGACGCAGGACCGGCGTGAGTACCGCGAAATGACAAGGAGAGAAACGCTACGCGTGTCGGCGCACAACGAGGCCGAGATGCGGGTTCGCCATATCCAAGCGGCGAAGCAGTTGCAGGGGATTGCGATGACGCAGCTTCGGCGGAAGATGCAGCCGCACGAGGTACGCGAGCGGAACGCTGAAGGGGTGGAGCAAACACGGATCGTGCCGCCAGAGATCGAGTCGGAAATGTCGACGGGGGAGATTCGGGCCTGGATCAAAGATGGAATTGCGCTTGAGCGGGCCGCGTCTGGAGTCGACGACGAGATCAAGGCGAGGGTGGAGGCAGAGGTAGAGGGCATGTTTGACCAACTCCGGGCGGAACTACCAATTGAAACCTACCAGCAGGTGTTGAAGGCGCTCGCCACCCATGTCGATAGTCAGCCAGATCGCGTCAAGCCGAATTGAGGGTACAGCCGCGCAAATCGCGTGGCGGCATGAGCTGGGGGACCGGTGGAACCCGCTCCGGCTGACTGAGACGTCCGTGGCCTGGCCGCCGAACGTCTACCCGACGAGCTACCAGCGACAGGCGATGGTGGATGTGTCGGAGTTCCGGCGGGTGTGCTACCGGGGTCCGCACGGCATAGGGAAGACGGCGCTTGCTGCGTGGCTCCTGCTGTCTTTCGCGGCGACATTCGAAGCGGCTGGAGAGGACTGGAAGGTCGTCACCACTGCATCGGCGTGGCGGCAACTCACGCACTACCTCTGGCCGGAGATCCGAAAATGGTCGCGGCGTATTAAGTGGGATTTACTGGGAGTGGCGGAGATGTCTGGTCGTAAAGCGGGTCTGCTTCAGCAGATGTTGCGGGGACTCCACGGAGAGGCATTTCCGGTGGCGTGCACCGATCCGTCGACGATCGAAGGAGCGCACGCGGATCATCTGCTGTACATATTCGATGAGGCCAAAGCGATCCCGGCGGCGGTGTTCGATGCCGCTGAGGGAGCGTTGTCCGCTGGAGATTCCTACGCGGTGGCGTTATCAACACCGGGGCCGATGTCGGGTCGGTTTTGGGAGATCTGCAACCGCCAGGCCGGGACGGAGGATTGGCATGCGGTCCACGTTACGAAAGAACAGGCGATCGCGGCAGGCCGAATGGATGAGAAATGGGCGGATGACCGGAGGCGCCAGTGGGGCGTCGAGTCCGCGGTATACCAAAATCGAGTCGAGGGGAACTTCGCCGCGTCAGACGAGGATGCGCTGATCCCGCTGGCATGGATTGAAGCGGCAAATGAGCGTTGGCATACCTGGAAACAAGAAGGATGCGCCGCGGGCGGGAGGTTCATTTGCGTCGGAGCGGACGTCGCGCGAACTGGCGTGGACCAGACCAAATACGCGGAGCGGTACGAGCGGGGGGTCTGGGGCATAGCGCGGCGGGCGAAACAGTCGACGATGCGCACGGTCGGAGAACTCTCTGCGATCGTCGGAACAAAGGGCGGGTATGCGGTAGTCGATGTGATCGGGGTCGGTGCTGGGGTCGTGGACCGGCTACGTGAGACTGGCGTCGAGGTCGTGGCGTTCAATGCGAGCGCTTCGACGGAACTGCGAGACTCTACGGAACTGCTCCAGTTTCGCAATGCGCGGACGGCTGCGTGGTGGGCAGTGCGTGAGGCGCTCGATCCTGAGGGCCCGTCACCGATCGCGCTCCCGCCTGACGATGAGCTCACGGGTGATCTCACGGCGCCGACATGGCTACGGAACTCGTCCGGCCGGATTGAGCTGGAGTCGAAGGATCGGCTGAGGAAACGCATTGGCCGATCTCCGGATGCGGGCGATGCCGTGGCGCTGGCGCTGTGGCCGGAGGGGACGAACGAGGTTGAACTCTGGTGAGAGGCAGGGTGGACAACGGCCGGCGCTGGGCCTACGCTGTGGATAGGGCGACGGAAAGGCAGGAAAATTATGGGCATAAAGATGTGGTTCGGGGGCGGAAAAGCGAAAATGAGCGGAGGAGTGGAGAAGTCAACGCCTGGGGAAATGTCGCTGGTGCAGGATTACGAGCGGACGTTGATCGCTGGCGCGACAAGGTCGCGGAAGGCGCCGCAGCGGACCACTGCGGAGCTACTCGAAGCGTTTTCCGCAGCGCCGTGGCTCCGGGCGGTCACCGACCGCGTGGGCACGTCCTGCGCGTCCGCTGGCTGGCACCTGCGACAGATCAGCGGTTCGGCATCGCCGGCGCAACGCTCAGTCCTGCGGATGGGTGGGCCAAGGCAGCGGGAAATGGTCCTGCGGTCAGTCGCTGACGGGGACTCAATCATGGAGCACCCACTGCTTGACCTCCTGACGAAACCGAATCCGTTCATCGAAGGATCGAGCTTGATCGCGCTGATTCAGCGGCAGATCGACCTGATCGGCGAGATGTGGGTGATCAAAGAAGACGCTGCGGCGCCCGGATCGGGCGAGGCGCGGTGGAAGCCGGGCCGGCTCCCGGCGGCGCTATGGCCGGTTCCGGGCACATGGGTCGCAAAGCGGCCGACGCCGACGGACCCAATGGTGCGGTTCTCGTTCGGCTCATTCCAGAGGTCGATGACGATGGAGAATGTGATCTGGGCGATCAACCCCGATCCTGCAAACCCATACGGCCGTGGTACCTCGCCAGCGCTGGCGCTCGCTGATGAGATTGATATTCACGAATACGCGTCTAAATATCTGAAGCATTACTTTTTCAACTCGGCGATGCCGCCTGTCCTGATTACGTCCAAGCAATTTCGGGGCCGCGAAGACACGGACAGGCTCGAAGAACGCTGGATGCAGAAAGCGGCCGGACTGTTCGACAAGATGAAGCCGATGTTCTTGTCCGGCGACGTTGAGGTCACGAACCTCCAGACAGACATCGCCTCGATGGGCCTGTCCGGGCTCCGGAGTGAGACGCGGGATACGATCCTGCACGTGTATGGCTGTCCGCCGGAGATTTTCGGGATCGTGGAAAATTCGAATCGCGCCACGGCCGAAGCTGCGGATTATATCTACGGGAAATGGGTGATCGCGCCGCGGCTGGAGTTTTTGCGGGGCGTGTTCCAGTCTCAGCTTGTTGACACCTATGACCCGAACATGTCGCTCGAATACGAGTCGCCAATCCGGGATGACCGGCAATTCCGGCGCGAGGTGATCGCCGCTGCTCCGGAAGCGTTTAGCACGGACGATGTCCGGGCTCTGGCCGGTCTCGACCCGCTGCCAGACGGCGCTGGACGCGTGTTCTGGGTGCGGTCCGGGATGACGGCGGTCAGTGAGAGCGAATATGGGATGCTGGGAGAACTCCCGGATGAAACGCCGATCGCTGACCTCCCAAGCGAAGCCCCGGCACCCGCTCCCGCTCCCATGCCTGGATCGGACGGCGGCGCCGCTCCGGTGCCACCCGGAGACGGCGGGGCTGGGAAATAGCGTGCGAACGTTCGAGGCGTTCATCTTGAAATCGTCGGCGCTCGTGCCGCCTGGATGGGTGGGTGTCATTTCGCAGACCGTCCTCGATCAGGCGCGCCGAGGGCGCGCGACGCTGTTCGCGCGGTGGGTAGAACGGACATTGGAGGCGGTGGCTGGGCATGTTCCGCGGGCGGAAATGGAGGCGGCGATCGTCGCTGGGAGGATCGACGAAGCTATCGCTTTGATCCGGGCCGCGGCCGTGGTTGCCGGCGAGGCGGACGCCAAGGAGTTGATCGCCTACATGGCGAAGGCGCACCGCGCTGGATCAGGAGCTGCGGCAGCGGCATTACGGACGGCGGGGTTCGGTCTGGACTTTGAACTGCCAGCTCCGGAGGCGCTGGCCTGGGCTGCGCAGCACGCCGGGGAGTTAATTGTGGAGGCGACCTCCGACATGCGGGCCGCGGTTGAACATGTCGTGAGCATGTCGCTGGCCGGGTCGATGACTCCGCCTGAAGCGGCGCGGAAAATCCAGAAATTCATCCCGCTGAACTCGCGGCTGGTGCGCGCGCAACTCCGGTTTGAGGCGCGCGTCGACGCGGCCGTCGCGGTGGGCGCCATGACGGTGGGGCGGGCGGCAAAGGCGATCGCGCTGAATCGTAAACGGCTGGTTCGCTACCGGGCCAGGATGATCTCGCGGACGGAAATCGTGCGGGCGTTGAATGCGGGACAGGAGGCGCTGTGGGCGGAATCGTTCCGGCGCGGGTTGCTCCCGAACACCGTCAAACGGATGTGGATTGTGACTCCGGACGATCTGCTCTGTCCGATATGTTTGGCGATGCAGGGTCTGCTCACATCGCTGGGTGTGCCATGGATGGCTGGAGGGCGGGCGGTCATGACGCCACAGGACATCCACCCGCACTGCCGATGCTGTGAAGGTCTTGTATTCAAAGCGAAACTGGGTCTTGGGGCTTGACAACACAAACGAACGGTTTACGCTACTCAGTAAGGGCGGCGTAACAAGGAGGGATCGTGGCAAAGACTCTCAGTATAGAAAAGTGGCGAGCGGCTAACATGCCGAAGGATGCTGTCCTGAAAATGGACGGGTTCGACCTTCAGGTGGTGCGGCTGCTCGATCAACCCCAGGATGCACGGAACGGAGGGAGAATTGAGTTCATCATCTCGACGGGCTCAGAAGATCGGATGAGGGATCGGGTCATCCCGGAAGGCGGAAAGATCGGCCAGTTTCTGAAGAATCCGGTCGTGCTATACGCTCATGATTCGAGCGGGCTGCCGATCGCGCGGGCGGAGTCGATTGATCTGGTCGACGGCGCGTGGAAATCCATCGCGGTGTTTCCTTCGGAGGATCTCCATCCATTTGCGAACCAGGTCTACCGGCTGCTGGTCTCCGGATACCTCCGGGCCGCGTCGATCGGGTTCCGGCCGCTCAAAGTTCAAGAGGTTCCGGAGCGGAACGGTTTCGATTTTGTGGAATGGGAGCTGATGGAGTGGTCTGTGTGTCCGGTGGGAGCGAACCAGGACGCTCTCGCCATCGCGCGCCGCTCGTTCGTCGGCGATGATTCCGAGTTCGATCTCGCTGTGAAGGCTCTGGCCGATGCGACTCCGACTGAAGACGTGGACGAGAACGACACGGAACCGAGCCAGGCGCTCGCGGAAGGAGACGCAGCGGCAAGTGCGGTAACTCCGCCGACCGAAGGGGCTGCGACCTGCGAGGTGGAAGCGCAGCCGACAGAGAGCGTGGACAAGGTCGGTGGGATCTCAAGTCCGACAGGCGCCGCAACGCTGCAATCCGTGAGTGAGGCAATCCTGGCTATGACAGAGGCCGCGGTCACACTGCGTGAGGTGATGCAAGCGCTGGTCGACGGGTTCGAGGAGATGAAAAACGCTATCGGCGGCGGGGGGCCGGCGGCGGAGCGTATCGAAGAGACCGATGAAGGAGGTGATCCATCATCTGAAACGAAGGATGCGGACCAGGGCGTGGTTCATCTGGCGGATGGCGCTGATGCGTCGACGGTCCGCCGAGCGCTGTTCGACATGTTCGGCGTACAACGGGCGGGCGCCGGCGACGACACGAGGGGAGAAGGGTGATGGAAATGACGGTGGAGCAACTTCAGGAGGTAGTCCGCGAAGTGATCCGCGAGGCGGGGCTGGTACAGGCCGCTCCGGAGGGGTCGGCGGGCGAGTTCAAGCACGCGTTGTTCGCTGGTGCGACCAACGCGCGACGGGCCGAGACGATGAGCCTCGGTGTTGGAAAGCTGATCCGGGCGCTGGCCGCCGCGAAGGGCGACCCGGAGCGGGCCGCCGCGTGGACGAAGAAGCACTTCCACGACGAGGCGATCGAGAAGGCGCTGCTGGCGTCCGACGGGGGGTCTGGCGGTTTCACGGTGCCGGAGGATTACACCACCTCGGTGATCGAGTTCCTGCGGCCGGCATCTGCGATCCGGCGCATGAACCCCATCATCGTGCCGATGCCGAACGGCAACATGACGCTGCCGAAGCAGACTGGCGGCGCGGCTGCCAGTTACATCGGGGAAAGCTCGAATCTGCCAGCGACAGGCGCCTCGTTCGGGCAGGTCAAGCTGTCGTGGAAGAAGCTGGGAGCACTCGTCCCGGTGTCCAATGATCTGCTGCGGTTCAACGCGGTGGGCGTGGACACGATCGTTCGCGACGACCTCGTGGCGGCTCTGGGCCAGCGGTCCGACCTGGCGTTTCTGCGGGATGACGGCACGGACTTCACTCCCACGGGTCTGCTCCACTGGGTGATCGCTGCCAACACGTTCGGCGCGAATGGGACGGTCAACCTCGCGAACGTGACGACCGATCTTGCGACGATGGTCCTGAAGCTCCGGTCCTCGAACTGCCGAATGCTGCGGGTGGGGTGGATCATGTCGCCGCGAACCGAGATGTATTTGATGACGATTCGGGACGGAAACGGGAATTTCGCTTTCCGCGACGAGATGCTCCGCGGAACCCTGTGGACGTTCCCGTTCGCTGTCACAACGCAGATCCCCGAGAACCTTGGAGCCGGCACGAACGAGACCGAGCTGTATCTGGCGGATTTCGCCGACGTTGTGATCGGCGAGGCGCAGACGCTGCTCGTCGACGTGTCGACCGAAGCCGCGTACCATGACGGTTCGGCAGTCGTCGCGGCGTTCTCGCGCGACGAGACCGTCATCCGCGCGATCCTGCTCCACGATCTCGGTATGCGGCACAACGGCTCGTTGGCCGTGCTGACCGCGGTCAAGTGGGGCGCCTGAGCCACTGGTGAGTAACGACCGGGGGCGGGATTACTCCCGCCCCTATTGAAAGGAAGGGTGGGAGAATGAATGCACGGAACATCGGGGCAGAAATTACCGCCAAGATCGGGGCCATCGGGACTGCTGTAGCCGCTGGGGCAGGGGACAATACCGCGCTGGTCGGACAGGTTGTTGATCGTTTGGCGTTCGGCGACGGTGCGGGAGCGCCTCTGTCGGCTGTGGGAGTCGCGATCTTCAAGACCACGCTCGCGGATGGAAAGACGTTGTCGCTGACGTGGAAAATCGAGCACGGAAACGATGTCGGGCTGTCGGACACCGCGGACCTTCAGACCAAGGCGAAAGCGGTTGTCTCGACCGGCGGCGCCGGCGGATCGACCAACTACGGCGCGGAGACTCTGGACATCGACCTCAGTGGGTGCAAGCGGTATATCCGCATTACGGTCACTCCTGACCTCGACGCGGCGAACACCGATACGGCGTCGCTGTCTACCGCGCTGATTTTCGGTGGGTTCGCTAGGGTGCCGATCGCCTGACCACTATGGTGGAGGTAGAACGTGAGCAAAGTCGCAGTGAAGTTCCTGACAAAGACGCCACCATATAACGCGGGAGAGATCGCTGGATTCGCTCAGGGGGTCGCCGAATCGCTGGTGATCTCCGGTGTGGCGGTCTACTACGCGCCGGCGGTCCTGGAACACGATCGGCAGTTTGATGCGAGTTCGGGAGAAGTCACGAAGCCGGCCGTCAGCAGGGCGCAGATTGGGAGCACCAAGGCGCACCGAGGAGCGGGCCGGAAGGGATAGGTGCAGTCGTGATCACAGCGGAAACGATGCTCGTGGCTCCGATGATGGTAAGCGTGGCCGATGCGACTGCTGCGTTGTCGCTCCCGGCCGAATACGCTGATCAGGTCGAACGTTGGATTAGGGCTGTCACGGGGTCGATTTTGCGGATGGTAGATCGCGAGAAGTTTGGGTTGCTGTCGACGGTCGTCGAAGAGTTGGCCGGGTCTGGACGCCAGAAACTGCTGTTGGCGCGAGGGCCCGTCGTCGGGACTCCGGTGGTGCTGGAAGACGACGCGGCAGTGACGGATTTTGTCATCGCGCCACGGTGGGCGATGTTGTATCGCGAAGCCGGTTGGCAGAAGAACCTTGCGGTGGTCAACTCGTTCGGAATCCTGGCGGAACCGACCGGGGAAGCGGGGAACACGATCTCGGTGACATACCGGGCGGGGTTTGTTCCGTATGACCAGGACATCACCGTCGACGGCACGGTGGAACATCTGGTCGCCGACGTCCCGGAGGAAATCGTCGAGGCTGCGATCGAGCTTCTGGCGGCGCGGCTGACGCGGCGGCAGCACTCCTCAGGTGTCGCCTCAGAGACTGTCGGGTCGATGTCAATCTCCTACCGCAAGACAGATGAGATGCCGGAAGCCGCGCTCGCAGCGCTGGACCCATGGAAATGATCAGCGACCTCGGGCATTTGCTCGATGAAACCGTCCTCACTCGATCCTCAACTGGATTCAACGAGCGCGGCGAACTCGCATTCGACGGCGCCTATCGAGCGGTGAAGTGTCGAATCGAGCACCGGCCGAAGATTATCAATTCGATTGCCGGAGAACTCTCGGTTGGCTCGGTCATTATTCACACGTTTGAACAGGTAGGGCTTTCGGAAGAAGTGAATCTCCCGGATGGATCGACGCTGGTCGTCATGATGACCTCAGAGATGCGCGATTCCATGGGGCAAACGGTGTGCGAGATTGTGCTGGGGTCTGGACCGAAGGCATCCCAATGAGCGAGCCGATCACCATCACCGTCATCGGGGGCGGTCGATTGGCTCGCGCGTTACGGCGCGCGGGCGGGAGCGTTGAGGGGGTTGTTTCCAGCGTGCTTTACCAAGGCGCTGAAGCAATCGTGACGGAATCAAAAGAGCGATTCGTGCCGGTTAGGTGGGGCGCATTGCGCGCATCGGGACACACGTTGCGGCCGGTCACGAAGGCCGGGGTTGTGGAAGTGGCGATGGGGTTCGGCGGTCCGTCCGCTCCGTACGCGTGGCGGCAGCACGAGAACCTGGCCTACCACCACACTGTCGGGCAGGCGAAGTATTTAGAGAAGCCGACGCTGGAACGAGTCCCGGAAATCAGGCGTGAGGTGGAACGCGAGGTTGCGAAGGCGGTGGGCGCAAAATGAGCGGAGCGGCCGCTGTGGCGGCGGCAATTGAGATTAGCCAGTTAGCCGTAATCGGCACGTCGCTGTTCATCGGCGAGGCGCCGGTGATGGTTGAGGATGTGGTAGTCGTGATCGAATACGCTGGGCTCGGACCGCTCCGGGTGTATGGGAATCATTCCCAGGGGATTGACCGGTCGCGCGTCCAGGTGTTGGTGCGGCGGAAAGCGGCGGCTGCGGCGGATTTGCTCGCGTGGGAGATCTACCGGGCACTGGACCGAATGAGGAATGCTGGACTGCCGGGCGCCAGGATCGTCGCGATTGAGGCGCTGGGAACTCCGGCATTTTTAGGACGCGACGACCGCGGTTTCGCGCAATACGTGTGCAACTACGAGGTTGGAATTGCAAGGGAGGGTTCATGAGCAGAAAAAACGAAAATGCACCGGCCAGTACAGACCCGGTTCCAGTTGCGACGCATGGAGCGCGGAAGGCGGCACAGAAAGAAGACGCACTCGTGGGGCCGGACGATGTCGCGATCGCCAAAATCGGGCGCTGGGGCGAATACCGGAACTTCGAGTGCCTCGCCTGCGACTTTAAGACGTTGAACAGAGACACGGCGTTGGCGCACTACCAATCGGAACACGCTCCGGCACCTCCGGCGCCGGCGCCGGTAGAGGCGGTGCTGCTGGACCGATGGGGAAACGCGATCACAGAAAGGGAGGGATAACACATGGCAAGGACGGCACTGACTCCGGTAAATGCGCCGGGAGTTTTCGCCAGCACGAAAGCCGTGGCGGCGTTCACCGCGGCGGATGTGGCGAACGGGAACTCGGTGGCCTGCACTGGCAGGGAACTGATCTTGGCAAAGAACGCGAACGCCACTGTCGCCAAGACGATCACGATCGCATCGTCGGTCGATCCGTACAACAGAACCGGCGACAAGGTGATCTCGATCGGGGCAGCAGGTGAAGTCGTTATCATCAACCAGCATGATTTCACGGGATGGATTCAGTCGGACGGCAAACTCTACCTGAACGCGGAAAGCACTGACGTCTCGCTGTGCGTGATTGTGCTTCCGTTCTGAGTCGACGGAAGAACAACGAAACCTGTGAATTGAAAAGAAAGGGAGGGTCGAAATGAGCAACGCGGTACATGGGTACGGAACTCAGCTACAGATGGGTGACGGAATCGGCGGCTACACGACGGTCGCCGAAGTCACCGAGGTTGGTTCGCCGAAGGTCTCGGCGAACATGGTCGACGTCACCAATATGATGTCGACGAGTGGGTGGCGGGAGAAGCTGCCGACTTTGCTCGACGGCGGCGATGTGTCCTTCAAGGTTAACTACTTGCCGGCGGACGCGACGCACGACGGGACGGCGGGTTTCATCTCGTTGCTCAAGAACCGCACGCGGCGATCGTGGAAGATCATCCTGCCGGACGCGGGGACGACCACGTGGGTGTTCGACGCGTACGTCTCGGGGTTCGAGGGTGGCATTCCGCTCGACGGCGTTCTCACTGCATCGTTGACCCTGGCCATTACGGGCGCTCCGACGCTGCCGTAGTAGCCGTAGTAGCCGCGAAAGAAGGGTGAGCGCAATGAACCAAGGGGCGGAGAACAACACGCAGTTTCCCGATCACTTCATCAGCACTGAAGAGATCAGGCTGGATCGGCCGCGGTTGATGCGGCTGGACTTGAACGCGCTGGCGTTGATCGAGAAGTACACCGGTGCCAACCTCCTGTTGAATCAAGATTTTTGGCGGCAAATGGGCGTCGCCGATTTGGTCGTGACGTTATGGGCAGCGATCAAATCCGGCGAGGTCAGGGATGCGGCCGGAAACGTGGTCGACGTGGATGGCTGTAGCTGCGACGCGTTGTCGCGAGAGGCTGTCGGGGCACTCGTCGGGCCGCAGTCGCTGGCTTACGTGTCGGATCGTCTCGTCACGCTGTGGCGTAAGACGTTGCCCTCGACGGGGGCGAATGATGAGGGAGCCGGAGCCGCTGGGGCTCCGGCCATCCCTTTAGCTCCCGTGGGTTCTGGCGCAACGCATGGGCAGTCGCCAGAGTAACGCTGGGGTTCACGGACGCCGAGTTCGGCCGGCTGACTCTTTTGGAGTTCATGGCCGCCCTCGACGTTTACCGCGCGAATCAGGGACGGGACGACCAGAGAGCCGCGATGATCGCATGGGTTATCGCATCCGGGTCGCTGATCCGGGAGGACAAACGGCATTGGGCGCTCGACGATTTTTTGCCGATGGCGTCGCGGTCGGCGAAGGGAAGCGCCGGAGAAAGTCACGTCCAGACATTGAATGAGCAGCGCGACGCTGTGATAGGGCTGAAAGCGTTATTCGGAGGGTGAGCGCTATGGGTGCGGGACTCAACGACGTAGTGATCCGGCTGCGTGCCGACCTGTCGCAATACACCCGTGGAATGGCGGACGGTGCTCATTCGGTCGAGCGGCTAGGTGATGCAGCGAAGGCAACAGGTCTGAAGATCGCGATGATTGGCGGTGGTCTCGGGGCTGCCACAATCGCGAGCGCCAAAAGCTTCGCGGAGTTTGCCAGCGGGCTCAACAAGATCGTCGGCCTGGTCGGTGTCTCACGCGAGCAAATCAACGCATGGAAGCACGACATCGTCGAGATCGGCGCGGAAGTCGGGATGGGTCCGGCGAAGCTGACCGATGCGCTGTACTACATCACCTCGGCGGGTATGCGGGGCGCCAAGGCGCTCGAGGTGCTCCGCGCATCGGCACAGGCTTCCGCGGCGGGACTGGGGGATATGGGCGAGATCGCCAACGCCGTAACATCCGCGGTCAACGCCTACGGCGCCAGCAACCTGTCCGCTGAGAGGGCGGTCGGGGTACTCGTTGCGACAATCCGCGAGGGCAAGATGCGCGCGGAAGAACTCGCGCCGACGTTGGGGCGCGTTCTGGTGGTGGCCGAGTCACTCGGTGTCAGCTTCAACCAGGTGGGCGCTGCGATCGCTTCAATGACGCGCACCGGCCTGTCGAGTAACCAGGCCGTGACTGCTCTGGTCGCGATCATGAAAACCCTAAATCAGGGCGGGGCCGGTACGCAGAAAGCGCTCGCCGCCGCGGGGCTCAGCCTGGAGGGTCTCCGCCAAACGATCAAGAAGCCAGGCGGGATTCTGACCGCGCTGGTCGAGATCGAGGCGGCGTTCGACCGAATGGGATCGTCGGATAACGGCAACCAACTTGGGCTGGTGTTCAATAACTACAGGGCCCTCACCGGCGCGCTGTCGATGTCAGGGCGGGGGCTGGCCGAGGCGCAACGAATTTTCGCTGAGATCGGAAAAGAGGAAGGTGGAGCGCTCGCTCA
>Ga0100403_1002264_pt1 | contig 15660 bp, 25 predicted proteins | sample CryGeymet201501t_FD_83663 | JGI IMG/M metagenome (GOLD analysis project Ga0100403, IMG submission 83663) | Groundwater microbial communities from Crystal Geyser aquifers in Utah, USA - Crystal Geyser metaG 2015-01t | ecosystem: Environmental > Aquatic > Deep subsurface > Groundwater | place...
TCTTCTTTTTTTTCTAATTTATTTATTTCATCTTTTTTTATTTTTTATTTATCTTTAACTCTTTTTATAAATTTAGCAAATTTATTAAGTTGAATAATATTTTCAAATATCTTTATTCTTTCCCCATTAGGAGAATCAAAAAACTGTTTATCATCTTCTCTTGAATAAAGGATACTTTTAAGGAAAGTAGTTTGATTTATTACTATAAGGTCATTTATTTGTTCTTGTGGTTTAGATGATGTAATATCTTTCCAATCATTATCTATAAACATTTCAAGGAATATCTTATCACCATGATCAATATGTTTTCTATATCTTCTAATCCTATATCTTTCATTTTCACATTCAAAATCACAAGATACAAATAAGTTTTTCTCGGCTTCTTTATTTATAATTTTATCTTTAGTAACATTCTTTTCAATTTCTCCAAAGAAAGCATATTGAATAACAAATGTGAATGAACTTTTCCCACTACCAACTGAATGAATTAGTCCATCATGTCTTGCATATTTTTTTTCTGAATCATTATTAATTCCCTTTATCCAATGCATACCATTGTTGGCAAATGAATATGTATGTTTCCCATAAAAGGAGAGGAAATTTTCAAATTCTATTGAATTAATTTTTAACATTTTTAAATCCTTTTATGAGTATATATAAAATAGAAATTACAATTATAATAATAGAAACTATAGCATACCCAAATAATATTTTGTCTATCATTCTACAGGTTCTCTCAGTTGTTTTTTAATTTCCGTTTTAATTTGTTTTTTTAAGTGAGTCATTATTTCTTTTCTAAAAGCAACTAATTCTTCTTCAGTACAATCTTTAAGAACTTCAATTTCCAATTCTTCTTCAAATCTTGCACTTTCATAATTACCAAGATTTAAAACTCTTCCATGAAAAAACTTCATTCTTGTTACTTTATAATCTTTACCTATTCCTTCCATTATCATCCTCCTTATAAGATTCTTATATCATTATATCTTTTAAAAAGTAAAAGTGTATAAAAAAAACGCCATAATATTATGGCGTTTTTAAAATTAATTAAACTAAAATTTATACTTTAAAGAACTCAGTTTCCTTTACTAACAACTCTGTAATGTTTGATAAATTTTCTGATGAAGCCGCAATTTCTTCTGCTCCTGATGCGTTTGATTGAACTGCATCATTCATTATGTTTATACTTTGTGATATATCATTAATAGCTATTTTTTGTTCTTCTATAGCTTTAGTCATATCATCCATACCATTTGAAATGTCTATCGTTTTGTTTTTTAATACATCTTGGATTCGTAAATCTTCTTGAGCTAATTCTCCAACCATATCAACATATACACCAAACTTAGTTACATCTTTAACAACCATCTCTGATGTATCAGCAAAAGCATCAACTACTATAGCGGTTTTTTTCATAGTAGAAAGAGTATCTTTTATTAAAGTGTTTATCTCTTTTACGTTGCTTGCTGTCTTTTCCGCTAATTTTCCAACTTCATCAGCTACAACTTCAAATCCACTGCTACCACTTTTTGTTTTACTTAATTTTTGTTTTTGAATTTCTAATTTTGTGATAAGATTTCTAAGTTTTTGTTTTTTAATATTTTTATCCATTCTTTTTCTTTTTCTCCCATATTACCACTTTCTATTGAATGACACTTGTGACATAAATAAATTAAATTTAACCTATCATCATTATTAGTATTATGGTCTATATGATGTAATTGAAATATATTCCTATTTGATGTTGGGTTATTCTCTTTTATATAAACATCTCTGTCTATTTCACAATTCCCACATTTATTATATTGTTCCAATAATATTTGTTTTCTAATTTTTCTATCTTTAAAATTATCACTATACACTCTATTTCTTGCAAACTTTTCAGGAAAATTATTAATTTTTGATTCTAAATTTTTCTTTTTATATTCTTCATTTTTCATAGGATTATTACATATAAAATTATTTGTTTTTAAAAAGTTTTCTCTATTTTCTTCCCAAATTCTTATACTTATTTTACTTCTTTTATTTTTATAATCTTCTGTTTTATAAGTTTTAATTCTTGATGAGATATTTTTTTCTCTAAATTGTGTGTCTTTCCATTTTTCAATTAATATTTTTGATTTTATATTTTTTAAGTTTGAATATTTATGGGCCTTTTCCCTCTCGGATACGTTTTTATCTTTCTCTCCTTTAAATTTCCAAAAATATAATAAATTAGATTTATTAAGTTTTATAGAATTATCGTGTTTTTTTACAAACAAAATAACATCTTCTAGTGAATATTTTTCATTCAAATATAGATTCAATAAAAAAGTTCTAGTATCAATTATGGAATTGTTTTTAATTTTAATTATTTTAACCAAATTATTCAAAAATTCGCCAGAATATCTTTTTGAATTATTTAAAATTTTAAAAATATTTTTATCATCATAATAAATAGCAGTCTTTTTATTCATAATCCAACTCAAACTCCTTTAATGTTGATATTACTTCGTTTAAAATTAAAATACTTTCTGCCGAAGAATATCTAGATGCCTCAATTTTTGCGTTAAGGGAAAGTAAATTTATTTGGTCACTAATTTCTTCAATCATATCAATAACAGTTGATATATCTTCAACTTTTTTAAGAGTATTTGATAATGATTCTTTTGATTCTCCTGATGATTTAAGTAATTTAACTAAAGCTTCTTCAAGTTTATTTTTAACCCCTAAAGCATCATTCATTACTCCACCAGCTTTCATAACAGTATCATATAAAACTTTTATATCTGTTATCATTCCATCTGTTTTGTTCTTTTGGTCTAAAACTCTTTCATAAGAATGTTCACTATTAGCTGAAATTTCTTCCATAGTAGCAGTTATTTCTTCAAGAGAAGATGCTTGTGATTGTGCTGAATTAGAGAATGATTCTGATGTAGCAGATAACTCTTCTGCTGATGAGGATATTTCTGCTATTTTATCTTTGATAATTGCCATAGATTCTGCTACATATTTTCTAAACAATTCTATACTTTCAAAGAACACGTTAAATTCTGTTTCTGCTCCATAATTAATTAGGGGGTCTTTTATGTCACCAGTAGTTAGATTTAAAATTCCACTAGTGGCATCTTTAACAACCCTCTTTATTCTTTTTATAAAAAATATTGTTATAAAAATAGATGTAAATAAAACTATACTTATACTAATAATAAATAGAGTTGCAACTTCTCTCATCATAATTGTTAATTCTTTATCATCTACACCTGTTGTTAATATCCACCCAAAGGAATCTATTTTAATAGCATATCCAAATTTTCTTATAGGATTTCCTTTCTCATCTTTCCAGTCATATTCAATAAACCCAAACTTCTTTTCGTTATCAACAGATTTTGCTAATATTTGCTCAAGGTTATCAGTTGTAAATTTGTTTGCAACAGCATTTAACCCTTTCCCTTCTAAAGCTTTAACTGGGTGCATTAAGAATTTAAAATCGTTTGAATCTTGAATGGTTGCATAATTGCCATTTCCATATCTTACTGTAGAAAATCTTTGCCTTAAATCTTCTTTTATAGAATCTTTTAATTCTGGATTTTCTAAAATTGTTTTATCATAACTAATTACGATAGAATTTAAAGTATCTATTACCGTTTTTATGTTATCTTGTGTTTTAATTTTTATATTGTTATAGCTAATAATATAAGTAAATGAAAATGCTATAATTAATATCAAGTTAATTATAACTGTTTGTGTTATTAATTTAGCTTTGAATGTTTTTAATATTTTAAACATTTTTACCTCAATTTAATATTAAATCCAACATCTTTTTATTATCCCAATTATTCTTTTTAATAATCTTTTCATTCTTTATTAAAAATTGTGTAATAATATCATCTGGTGTACTATTTACTATCATGTTCCAGTCAGATACCATTGCTATTTCATTTTTCTTTTTATCATCTTGAATAACGTGGACTTCATAGTTGGATTTTAAAAGTTTATCTCTAAGAAGTATAACCTTCTCTTTAGTTATATTATGAGGGACAAATAAATTAATATAACTATTTTCTAACTTAGTAATGCTTTTTAAAGTTTCTTTAGATAATTTAACAGTAATGTAATTTGGAGTATCAACATTCTCAATAAACTTATGTTCAAAATTATCATCTATAACAATAAATCCATGTTCGCTAAATTCATCTCCATGTTTTAATTGTATAGGGCTACTTACATAGGTTATATGTCCGTCTGTTTGATATCCGTGGAAATCTCCAAGAAACACTTTATCAAATTTACTAAGTAACTTCTTATTTAGTAATGATTCTTCATTTTTTGTTTCTTTTATTTTTCCATTGTCAACATATTTATTCATTGTGAATCCATTCATTGCAAAATGGCTGAATAATATATTTTTCTTTTTTTTATCTATTTTAATATCTTTAATTATATTAACTAATGTTTCATCATCAAAATAAGAAACAAAATGTAAATTATAATCATCAAAAGATAATGAACTGTAATTATCAACTACTGTTATATTTTTTTTATTATGAAATAATTTAGGAATGCTAAGTGAATCATCTGTTTTAGAAGCTCTATCATGGTTCCCTACTAAAATTATAACATTACATATTTCAGCTAATTCATCTATACTTTTTGAAATGTTTATTAATCCTTCTGTTGAAGTGGTTGTTTTAAAATCAAAAAGATCTCCTAATATAAGAGCATAATCTGCCTTTTCTTTTATGCAGAGTTCTTTGAAGTTATTTAGTGTAGCTTTTGTGTACTCAAAAGTTTTTAATACTTTTGAGAGGATGTTTATATGTAAATCAGCGGTTGCTATTAATTTCATTTCTTACCTTTTCATTTACTAAATCTTTCACTCTAAGTCTTAAATCTTTTATTTCATTCATCATATAGCTTATTAATTCTATATCATATATTTCTTTATTTAGATATTGTGCAATTTTTATATCTATAGGGTTATTTTGTTTTGGGGGTTGATATGTTTTAAGGTCTGTTAATTTCATAAAGATTTAAACCAATCTTCAAAAATAGTATAAATAACATATAAAACAACTATTGATACAAATATAGGAATTAATGATATCCCTATAATAAATATTAAAATTCCTATTGGAAAATAAAGTAAATGTTTCATTTTAACCCCTGTTTCTCTCTAAAATTATTAATTCTTAATTCTCTTAATTTTTCTTTTCCTTTAGACCATTCTTCTAATATTAATAATAAGTCCATCATTTCTTTTGGTATTTGATTTTCTATTTCCTTATTAGTTGTAGTTCCAACATTATTAAATGGTTTACTTATTTTCCAAGCATCATATAAACTAACCACCTCTCTACAATGATCTATAACTCCTAACATTTGTAGATATGGGTCTTCCCATTTAGTCCCTATTCGAGATATTTCAATAGAAACATTTTTTATAATATAATCTACAAATTCATTAAAATCCATTATTGGATTAGAAAACGCTGAGTCTTTTAAATACATATCAAATGTTTTTATTTTTAAATTAGCTTCTAATATAACTATTTGATTTGGTTTTTCTATAAAGTGTGGGTTGTTATGAAAAAACTTTTGTTTTATTTCGTTATAACGTTCCCACTCAATTAAAGAATTATCTTTTCCCGTTTTAAATTTATATTTATCTATTAAAACTTCAAAATAAAGTTTATGTTCTTCCTTACTCATATTCATTGGAAATTTTGTGTAAATTATATTCATATTTGTAGCCATCCTCTTTGTTTTAACTTTCTCATTCTATCATCAGACTTCCCTGCATTATAACCTTTTGCTAATATGTTAAGTTTAAATATTTTTCTTTGTGCATGAATAATAGCATCAGGAACACATTCTATAAAACCAAACATATGGTTATATCCAATTCCAGATGCACTAATATCTACTTCTTTTATTATGGAAACAAAATTAAAAAAAGTTTCTACATCCTCAGGATAAAGAAGATCTATATGAGTTTTAAATCCATCTCTTAAATAACATTTACCTTTCATTCCGTTTGAATAGTCATCATAAACTTTCTTTAATTTAAATTTATTTGAAGGTTCATATTTTTCATGAGTTAATATATCTATATCATTACAAGAATCTTCTCCAGCGAAAGCATCTCTTATTGCTCCCCCAAAAATAATATAATTATTACCTTCCGTAAGTTCCCATAAAGTTTTTAAAGTTAAACCTGCGTCTGATAAGTATTGTTCTATTCTTTGTTCTGCATCATTATTTCTTATAAACATTTCTTTTTCCTTTTTTTAATAATTTCCACAATAAGGACAATTTCTTCCACCTTTCTTAATCCACATCCCCAACATTCATTTGGATATGTTACATGATAATGTTGAGTATTAGTATCTGGTGGATATCCATCATTTTCATATCTTGGAGATTTATTTAAATTAAATTGGTTTCTTTTTTCAATAATTTCTCTAAGAAATTCTAATTGCCTATTTATTTCTTTTAAATTTTCTTTCATAGTGAATTATATATAAATGGGTGTGAAAGTGTTTAAAAATAAAAAAATTTTAAATAAATGAAAAAAAATTTAACCATTTTTAACATTTTTTTACGTATAATGATTTGAGAAAAAGGAGTGGTTTAAGTGTTTTAAATGTATTAAAGGGGAAAATTTTTGGTTTGTAATATTTTTTAAACAAAAGTTTATTATTTAGATATAATGTAATATGGAGAACTGAAATGCAAATAGATGTGATAACAAGAATTTATATGGCTAAAACTCGTAAAGCTATTAATTATATGAATAAGTTTTGTAAAGAGAATAAAATAGAAAATAATTTTAATACTTTTCTATTTTATGAGTTCAGTGGTTTTTGTAGTCCTGCTTATTATTATTTACACTTCTTCCCTAAATTATATTTAGCTAACAGTAGGAGTTATCGAAAATATCATAAACAACTAGATAAAGATTTTCAAGATGATATTCTTCCTACTAATGAAATAAGAATGTTAATAAAACAATTAAAAAGAGATGAACAGTTATTGGAATATTTTAAAAGTATCCAAGGTGATGATTCATATTTATAAAGAGAGGTGTTATGTTATTTTTGCGAACAAATGATGATGTAAATATTATAACAAAAGATGGAACAATGTGTTATAACAATAATAAAAGAAAAGGACAACAAGTTCTTAAATTTAAGATCAATAGAGAAGATGAAGATAAAATAACATTCTTTGAAGATGAACTTATTTCAAGAATGATACCAAAAAATGCTATACACATATTTCAAGATCATCCTATAAAAATTGTTCAAACTTCAAGTGGAAATGTAATAGCTTTTCAAGACCTTGATTGTAAAATTCATTTTCTAACATTAGATCCAATTACAGGAGAAATTGAAAAAATTTCTTTTGATGAAATTGATTCTAATGATGATTCAATTCTCTGTTATGATGAAGATAGTAAAGATTGGTATATTGATGATGTTGAATCAATTTATGTTATATATTTAAATGATGAGGAAAGAGATGATACTGAATTTGAAAATATGGAATTAAGCAATTATCTGATAAGTTCAGATAATGGTGGAATTATAGTTAATCAAATATTAATTGCATAGGAGATAAATATGGATAATTTAGTTACAAATATTATAGAACTCATAAAAAGTAAATACACTGAAACTATGATTTGTGAAAAGTTTGATGAAGAAGTTTTAAATTGGGTTGATACTACCGTTATGGAAGAAGAAGGATTAGATGAATACGAATGGTATACAGATTATGGAAATGGCGAAGCAGAAGACAACATAATTTATGAGTTAATAGATGAGGCTTGCAGGGAATTAAATGTTGAAATAACTTCACCAGAAAAGATAATGGCTTATGAAGAAATCAAATCACATTATCAATGTCTAAATTATTTTTAGGAGATAAAATGTTATTATTTATAGGTAAAACACAAATAAATATATTTAATATTGGTGGAAATTCAGTTAAATATGATGAAGTTCAATGTCCTAATTGTAAAGCTTTTTTAGTAAGAGATTTTTTATCAGATAATATTATTTCAGTAGGGAAACACGCTATACAAAGTAAATTATGTTTTTGTGGAATCACATATCAATTTGAATGTGTAGATTCTATAAACAAGAATTACATTTATAATATATTTCAAATAAGGGAGCTTTAAAATGACAAAAAAAACAATGAATAACACAGATGTAAAAGGTGCAAAAGTTCAAGTAAAAGATTTAGAAGTATTTGGAAACGGAGATCTATTTAAGCTTATATCAAAAGCTTCATCTAAAAATGAAGGATGGATGAAATCAACAAAAGCGATGTTTACTGGAAAAGGATGTGCAATTCAAGTTACAACTCAACAAGGTGATAATATTGCAGAAGCTTTAACTTATATTCCTAATGTAAAGATTATTGAATTTATGAATGGAGATTTAATAGTTACTGAAAGAAAAATAGTTCCTATGACAATTATAGAAAGATTTAAAGCTTTTTTCTAAAATTTTAACTATAGTATGATTAATAACCATATAATTATTATATGGTTATTTTAGTTTAAGGAGATAATATGAAGAGAGATATAAATAAAGATTTAGAATTATTAGCACAAGCTTTTTTTAAAAATTTAGAAATAAGCAATGCTGAGTTTGGAGGTATAGGACTTGATGGTAAACGTCCATTTGGGAATAGTGATGTTGAAGGAGATATTCTTGATATAATAGGATGGAAATATAAAGAAGAGGTATCAGATGAACAATATGAATATGCTAGAAAACTTTATAATGATGAATTAATTCCCTATTTACAAACTATGTTTATAAAAAAAGAATCAACTAAAGATCCAATTGTTGCAAAAAAAGCTTTTAATAGGGATATGGATAAAATATCAGCATTTGAATCCCTTAAAACAAAGAGGTAATATGAGTAAACCAATAATTGTATTAGTTGGATATTCTGGTAGTGGTAAAAATTTCATTCCTAAAGTTTTAGGAATGAAATATACACCTGGAAATACGACAAGAGAAAAAAGAGATTCTGATGAATCTATGACATATCATAATATTAAAGAAGTTAAGCATTTTCAAAATATAAATTTGTTTGATTTAAAGATTTGTGGAGAAACTTATTTCCATGAAAATTATTATTGGACATCTATAAAAGATTATAATGATGAACAATATGATTATATGATTTTATCGCCAGAAGGCTTAATGAATCTTGTAAAAAAACACAACTTCCACAAAAGACTTATAGAAGAAAAGATTAAGGCAGGGGGAATTGTTCCACTAGATAAATATCTATACAGAGATTATAAAGTGGTATTTTTTGAATGTTCTGAAAGACAAAGAAAAAAGAATATGAAAAAACGTGGTGAAAAAAGAAGTCTTATTAGAAAAAGAATAAAAAATGAAAGAGAATTATATAAAGGAATAAAAGATTTTATAGTAAAAGAATTAAATGGAATTGTAATAAATTTATAAAAGAAGGGTAAAATGTTTTTAAATGCAAAATATCCATTATCAACATCCTTTAATGATTATTTTGATAATGAGTCATTAGCAATCGTAGTCTATATAATGGGATGTTGCCATAATTGTCATGGTTGTCATAATAAAGATTTTCAGGATATATATTATAATAAAGATACTAGAATGTTTACTGTTGAAGAATTAAGTATTGAAATTCAGAATTTTGCAAGTAGAAATAAAACGAATAAAATATGTTTAGAAGGTGGAGATCCACTTTATATGCAAAATTTACATCCAGTAAAAGAATTATTAAAAATGTTAAAAATGAAGAAATTAGATGTAGCTATTTATACTGGATTTGATATTGATGAAGTTATTAATATGGATATTAAAGATTTTACATATATTAAATGTGGTAAATATAAACAAGAACATAAACAAGAATCAAAAAAAACAGATAAACAAATTCAATTAGCAAGTAAGAATCAAGAGATATATGATAATGATTTTAATTTATTATCAGAAGAAGGAATTATGAAATTTAAAGGAGAAGAATATGTTTGAAAACTCAACAATTAATCAAGCATCTAAGTCAGTATATAAATCATTACAAAGCCGTGTGATAAAAACATATGGAATTACTGATGTAGATGAAAGTTACGATATATCAGATAAAATACTTCAAATACACGGGATGGATAAAGAAAGATTTTCTATCATTAATCAAATAGAAAAATTAATAGAAGGAAAAGTTAATTTTAATTCTATAGATGATAATAGTAATAAAAATGAAAAAACTATGAAGGGTATTTTAAAAGAAGCAACTAATCCAATAGATAAACTAATTGGATATAGATACTTATATAGACAAATGGCAGATATGTATGGTAAAAAAGATGCAAAATACTTGACAGGATTAATGTATGATTTTACACTTGCTTTATCAGATTCAACAAACATACTTATCCCTTATTGTTGGGCTTTTGATGCGAGTAAACTTATAACAATGGGGAAACCTTTTGGTCAATTACCATCTAGCCCAGTACAAAGAGTAGATTCTTATATATCATTGCTTAATGAAGTTATACACATGATGAGTAATCATTTAGCTGGAGCTATAGCTATTGGTACTTTTTTTATAGACATAGCTCATTTGTTAATAGTTAAAGAAAATTTTATGTTAGATGATTTAAATAATCCAGAAAAAAGAAAATACATAAAAAATCAATATCAAAGATTTGTTCATGGTATAAATTCTCTTAGTAGAAGTGGTGGAGCAGAATCTCCATTTACTAACGTATCTCTTTTTGATAGAGAAAAATTAAAAAAATTAGTTGGCGAAGAATATAACTGGTTTTTTATGGATGTTGTTGGAGTAAAAACTATTGCAGATAATCATTATATGGATATCAATTATATTATAGATTTTATCATAGAATTACAAAACATATATATGGAGTTTTTTGATAAAGGAGATCCATTAAATGATGGAATGCCATATAGATTCCCCGTATCAACTTTAAATGTTTCAAAAAAACTAAATAAAGATGGAGCATGGGTTGTAGAAGATAAAGCATTTCTTAAATCAGTTTGTAAAAAAGATATATATAGATATAATGTTTTTGTAAGTGAAGGAAATAAAGTTGCATCATGTTGTTTTTATAAAGATCAAAAAGTATTAGTAAGAAATTCTGAAAATGGTGAGTTTATAATTGATTTTAAATCATTTATAGAAAATACTCCTAATAACTCAAATACTTCAATATATCACAACGGATTTTGGAAGAGTTTTAAAAAAGTAAAAGTACCGTATTCAGATAAGCTTATAAAAATTACGACAGTAAATAATAAGGAAGTTATTGTTACAAAAGATCATAGTTTTCCAGTTTTATACGGAGATAAAAAAGCTTCGGATTTAACAGTAAATGATTATTTAATGTTTTCAACTAACTCCTTATCGAAAACTCAAAAATATGAATCTTTGACTTATGAGCAAGGATTTTTAATAGGATGTTTTTTAGGAGATGGATCATATATATCTAAAGTTACAAAAGAACAAAGAACATATACTGGAATAAATTTATCTTTAAATGAATATTGTATAACTGATATAAAGAAAATAATAGATATAGCTTTGAAACAATGGGGGGTGGAAAAAGAATCTAAAATTGGTACAATTAACAATAATGTATATCCTCTCATAATATATAGCACTAAAATGACAAATATATTATTAAATTATGTATCACATAACATAGCAAATAATAAATATTTTAATGAAACGTTGTTAGGACATAACGAAGATTGTAGAAAGGGGATGCTAAAAGGTTGGTATGCAACGGACGGAGGAAATAGTAATAGATGTTATTCTACATCAGAAAAATTAATATATCAAATGGAAACACTGTGTTCTACATTAGGTATTCAAACAATGATAGACATTTCAGATAGAACAGATGAAAAAATTATGATAAGAGATGTAGAGTACGACAGAAATTACCCTTTATATTGTTTAAGATTTTATGAAAAATCATTTAAATCTAAAGATATCAATTATAAATGGCACAATAATTCAATCTTCTTTAAAATAAAAAATATTGAATTAATTGATAACGATGATGAAAATGTTTTTTGTGTTGAAATAAAAGATGATGAACCTTATTTTACCTTAGCCAATGGTATCATCACTCATAACTGTAGACTTTTGACAGATTTAGATATGTTAGAGTTAGCATCACAAGCAAATAGTTTTGGGGCAGGTGGTAGCATATCACTTGGAAGCCATAGGGTTATAGCAGTTAATTTTATGAGATTAGCATTAGCTTGTAAATCTTATGATGATTTTAAAAAGTTGTTAGAATTACATATATTAAATACAAAAAAAATATTATTTGCTCATAAAGAATTATTAAGAGGTTCTATAGAAATCCAAACATTTTTGAAAATAGGATGGATTCAACTAGATAGATTATTTTCAACTGTTGGAATAATAGGGTATGTTGAAGCGGAAGAAACTTTAAAAAAGAAATTTCCAGAATTAAAAGATGTTGATGTAATGTCTGAAATGATGGTTCAATTAAATTCAAATGTAAATGATAACAATCAAGATTTTGTTGGATGTATTTTTAATATAGAACAAATCCCTGCGGAAAGTATGTCTCATAGATTAGCTAGAGCAGATAGGATTTTATTTGGGGAAGAAAATGTTCCTTATAATATATACGCAAATCAATTTATACCACTATGGAATCAAGAATCTTCTATTTGGGAAAGGATTGAAAAAGATGGTAGATACAATAAACTAATTACTGGTGGAGGTATAGTTCATATAAATACTGGAGAACATATAACAGGAAAACAAGCAGAAAAACTTATAGAATATTCTATAGAAAGTGGATGTGAACATTTTGCTATTACTGGAACATTTTGTAAATGTGAAGATGGTCATGTTTTAATTGGAGATAGTAATGTTTGTGCTAAATGTGGAAAACCAGTTAAAGAAAAAATAGCAAGAACTGTTGGATTTTTTGTTCCAGTTTCTGATATGAGTTTTTACAAACAAGAATATGACCATAAAATAAGAAAAGAATATAGTAATGGAGATTTTAATCAAGATTAAAAAATAAATAACATGAAAGAAGAAATGATAAAAAATAATATTAAAAATAGTTCCTTTAAAAATGAAATGAGTGAAATAATTGACAATGATACTATATCTGCATTGTCAAAAGTTTCAAATATTTCAATAAAAGATAAAATTATTTTTGCAATAACTCATCCAGTAGCTTTGTTTACTTGGAAGTTTGTATTGACAATTTTTATGATTATTATTGGATCTTTGGTTAGTATAAAATTATACACATATCAACCATCTGAATTAATAAATCCAATATCTTATGAAAATTTTTCAGATGCAGAAACCTTTAAAAAACTTCAAGAAACACATAAAGATTATTTAAACCTATCAAAAAAGCAAAGATTAATCAGATGGGTTATAAAATTTTCAGATGCTAAATACAAATTAGACGGGAATCAAAAATATAAAGAATATGATTGTATAGGAGCAGTTTCTTATTATTTATGGAGTTTTGGTTCAAATGCTCAACATGAACAAGTAAGTAAAGTTGCTATACGATTAAAGAATTTAGTTAATAATGGATCTTGTAAAGAACGAAAGAAATTAAGTGACGTAAAAGAAGGTGATTTAATAGTAATTCAAACAGAAAAAAATAGACCATCACATATAGGAATAGTTTATGGAATTATGAATAACCAATTACAGATAATGGATGTTTCTGCTAAAACAATGGGAATGGATATTTATACAAAAAAGTTTAATGATGATATGATATATGGGATATATGAGATGTCTTTTTCTTTTTGGATTGGAGATTTTTTAAAGGAAATATAAATGGAGGCTTCTTTATGAGTGCTGTTATGAAATGTAACAAGTGTGGTTGCACATTTGGGCCTTATGGTGGTTGTCCAAAGTGTTATGGGAAAGATGTAGAGACAATAGAGATGAGAAGTGATATAACGGAATCTAATAATGAAGTAAGTAAATTTCTTAAAAAAAATTAGTAACTTTTTTTATAAAATAATAACATAATAGAAAATACACCCAAATAGGGGTATTAAATAAAATCATCTAAAGAGAGGTTTGTTATGAAAAGAGATTTAAGTAGAGAACTAAGTAAAGATTTAAGGTATTTTATGGGGTTTGCAGATTCATTTTTTGATCCAGCATGTAGAGACCCAAGAAGAGAAGTTTTAATTGAGAAGAATGCTTTTGAAAAACTTATTAATAATATGTTTGGAGATTTTGAGATAAAAGATTTTCAACATACAGTAGAAGGTTATCCAGTAGCTAATATGTTTGTCAATGAAAAAGGAGATCTTAAAGTAGAAATAGCAACAACTGGATTTAATGAAAAAAATGTGAAAGTAACTATTGAAGGGAACCTTCTAACAATCAAAGCAACAGAGGAAGAAAAAGTAGATGACGAATGGTGTTTAGTATCGGGTAGGTTAAAGAAAAGATCATTTGAAAAGAACATAAGATTATCAAGCAAACTTGATACTCTTGGGGCGAAAGCTGAGTTTAAAAACGGAACAGTTCAAATAATCATTCCAGTTAAATCAGAAGAAGAAAGAAAAAAGATAGAACTCTTATAAAAAAATAAAGCAACCTTCGGGTTGCTTTTTTTATGTCTATTAAATATAATAACTAAAGAGAGGTTTTATGAGTTATTTATATTTAGTTAGACAAAGAGATGGAAGCAAATTTAAAGTAGGTTACACAACAAATCCTCGTTCAAGAGCTAAAAATTACCAAACTCATTCCTTAGATGTTGAATATATATGTCATATAGAAGTCCCAAGTAAAAAATATGAAAAATTAGTTCATTATGAATTACTTAAATGGAACTATAAAAAATGTATAACTCAAGGGAAAACTGAATGGTTTGAAGGTTATATGATGATTAAGACTTTTACTGAATTAATTGAAAAGGTGAAAAATAATGTTAAATAATGGATTAGAAATTAAATTTCATATGCAAACATTTAAAAAAGATATAATGACAGTTCCATTTAAAATAGTATTACAAACAGATTCAAAACAAATAGAAACTTATTGCAAAGAGAAATGGCCATTTCTTATGAATAATGCTCAATATACAATTGAACAAAATGCTGAAATGCAAAAGATGAGGGCTTATATAAAAGCAAATTTCAAAGATATAGAATTAATACATCAAATGTTTTATCAACAAGGATATATAAATCCTTTTAAAAAAGATAGTAAAATAACATCTATAAAATTAACTAATACTAATTGTAAAATGTGGACAAATAATTTACCTTTTCTTGAATTGGAAGGTGATTTAACTTTTGATATAAATATGATGTATAATTATTATTTTGATAAAAAGATTTACAAAGCCAATAAATATGATAAAAAAATAACATCAGAAAACATAATATTGTTATTAACAAAACCATTCCCATCTATATTAACATACAGGAATCCACAAACATTTAAAACTATTTTTATGAATATGTTTAATTCTTCTATAAATTCCTCTAGTAATAATAATATAAAGAAGTATATAGAAGGTATGTTTAATATTGAAAAAATTGATACATTCAAAAAAACTATTAGTTGGAAAGATAATAATATATTTATAGAAATAAA
>Ga0100403_1002265_pt1 | contig 15651 bp, 24 predicted proteins | sample CryGeymet201501t_FD_83663 | JGI IMG/M metagenome (GOLD analysis project Ga0100403, IMG submission 83663) | Groundwater microbial communities from Crystal Geyser aquifers in Utah, USA - Crystal Geyser metaG 2015-01t | ecosystem: Environmental > Aquatic > Deep subsurface > Groundwater | place...
CGACGTTGCCGCTGAATAAAGCATTTGTGCTATAAACATTAGCCCATTTCAGGCTGGAATTGCCTAAATTAAATACATTATCACTTTGTGGAATCATACTGCCATTTACACTTTGCCCTTGAACTGTAAGTATATCCCCCCCAACAAGCAAGTCCCCATCTGCCATAATATCATTGCTCATATAGATTGAGCCATTTGTATAGAAAGAAGAGCCGCCTGAATCATAACCTGAACCCAGAATTAAGTTTCCTGATAATGTGCCGCCGGCTAAATTTAATTTTAAGCTGTCTGCACTATCAACATAAACTTTCATTGAAGCATTGCTGTCTTGAACATAAGTTTCAGTTGCATAACTATTAGCTGTAAGATAATTTGAAGTATTTGCATCTGAATACCTTCCAGCTTCGTTATTGTATGCCGTTGTAAAGTTGCTTAATTGCCATGCCCCTGAGGATAATTGATAGTCTGATATTGCAGAGTTAAACTGTAAAGTAAAATTACTCTCTTGGTAATTGCTAAAATCTGGATGTCCTGTTATTTGCGTATAATCTATGTTTGAATTTGAAAGGTTGTCACCATTGAAAGCAGAAGATTGGTCTTGTTTTGTATTTATTTGCGTTTGAAAATTTGTATAATTATTGTAAGCATCAGATTTTAATTCAAATGTCCCATTATTTATTGTTGTAAAATTTATTGATTGTTGAACAATACAATCTAGTTTAGTATTTAAAGTATTTCCCCAATTATTAAAATCACCACCAACTGTTGGATTTGAACCGCAAGAAATATCTGCTGATGAAAAAGATGAACTTAATAAAATTAAAAATAAAGCCATTATTCCAAAATATAAATTTTTGTTCATTTTTTATACCTCAAATAATTACCATATTTAATACTTTTGCTATTAAGAAGAAAGCTATTGTTGCTACAATTGCAATTCTCCATCCCGCTATTCCACCAAATGCCAATACAAAATACATTAATATTGCATAAATTATAATAGCTATAACCCAATATATTAAATTTGATATTGCTTCATATTTATTTATTTCCCATTTTGAAACAATGCCTTTGAGAGTTACATTTGAAACATTTGATATTGTAAGTTTATTATTTAAAGTAGATATATACCTTTGGGATGTATATTGGGGATAAGTAAATTCATTTGACCAAGCTTGTCCTATTGATTGAACTGAAAGAAGATTTATACTATAATCACCTAAATCATAAAGTTTTACAACAGCTTGTCCATCTGTATATGATGCCCAAAAAGATAAAGTTGTGTCATCTGCAACTTCAATTGGTTTATAAAACCAAAACATATTACCAAAATTATTTAAATAATTTGTTGTCCTAAAAGCTTGGGGAATATAACTGGAAAATTGCAAAACAACATATTGAAAATCATTTATATAGGGGTCTGTCATTAATGAGAAATTTCCTTGATTTATTGAAGTTTTATAGAATTGGAATGTTAAATAATATGGAACTCTGATTTTTAATATATAATTGCTTGTATTTGCACAAGTATAATTTTGCGACCAACCTTCAAATTTGAAAGTTATATTTTCATCAGAAGTCCCTGTTACAAGTGATTTCCACCTTGAATTTGCAGGATCATAGGTCATATTTATGTAAGAAGTATTATATAAAAATCTTACACTTGTATTAGTTATTGTTTGATTTGAAGAATAACCTTCATTTATTGGAACATTGTTCACATCAAGATAAGTTGCATAGACATAATCACTTTCTCCAACTCCCAAATATGGTTGAACTGTTCCACTTATTGATGAAATGCCTGTTCCTGTGCAATTAAAAGGTGTTGCATTTGAGATAGATAAGTCTAAAAGAAATATCAATGATAACATAATTAAATAAAATTTAAGGTCTTGTTTCATAGGAGTAAAGTGGTATTTTTCTAAAAAATCTAAAATATAATGCAATTATTATACCAATAGTTAAAATAGTTATAATTATAATCCAACCTTGAAATAAATTTGCAAGAAAATTTAAAAGATTATCAAGAATATAACCTAAGAAATCATTAAATTGGGAAATTGCTTCAGTGGTCAAGAAATATCACCAATTCTTCTTAAAGTAAATGCAATACTCATAATCATAAGCATCACAAAAACACCAATAACTGAAAGAATTAAAAGAGTGTATGTTCCTGCTGAAATGTTCATAAGAAAATCAAGAATCCTATTATGAAATATCCCAATTTCTTCAGAAATTGAATAATACCTTACTCCATCACTTAATGTTTCCCATCCCATGCGATTCTATTCTTCTATATATAAACTACTATATAAATTTTTCTATTAGTAGACAATTTTGCTTTATAAACCATTTTACTTATTTTTATCATTTTTTAACTTCTTATAAACAAATCCTGCAACTGCTACAAAAAATCCACCAATTGAACCAAAATAAACTAATGCAATTATAAATATTAATAAGATGAATAAAAAGAAAATGATTAAAAGAATTAACATAAGTCCTGTAATACTTGTTGCAGTGGCTTGTGCTTCTTCACACCATTTGGAATTAAAAGGGAATGAATTAGGATGTGCTTGTTTTGCTATAATCCAAAAAGTATCTGTATCTTTTGTTTTTGGTTTGTCACAATACCCACAATAATACCCGCCATGGTCAATTGAAGTTTCAAAAGCATCTGTATCTAAAATATTATTATTACAAACATTTTTAGGAATATCGCATGGGTTGGGATAAGATGAAGAATCTGAAGTAAGATTCCCTAAAACATAATCTGTATTGCACATAAATCCATAATTGCAGGAAATATTTGCTTGACTTAATGTCCAGTTTGTATAATTTATATTTGTGCAGGTGGGATTGCCAAATTTATTCCTGTAAATATCAAATGTATAATTGCTTGAACATAAAACAGTAGTTTGTGCATATAATCCTGATGAAACATCCGTTCTGCAATTATTACTTCTGCAATCTGTGTTTGTTGAACATGAAACATTATCAGGGTTTCCGCACACATTATCAGAATAACAATTATTATTGCAACATTGACCATCATAAGAACATGAATATGAATTATTTGCACAACCTGCGCAATTTTGAACTGTGTCATAACTTGTTGAACTATCATAAGCAACATTATTTTTAGATGGATTGCAGACATTGACCCCTGCACAATTAAATGTTTGATTTACTGCAAGTGTTATATTATATTCAGTATATAATATTCCTGAAATATTTATACCAATTCCTCTTGTTATCAAAGCCCAGTTATATCCATTAAAATCATTTTGCCATTCATTTCCTGAATAATCAGAAGGTCTAAAAGCTATTAATCCCGGTCCCCCCCCTTCTCCTGGGTATAGGGGGAGCAGATCATTATAACCGCAAAATTGTGTAGTTAAATTTGTAATATTAGTTAAGATAGAATTATTATTGTTTCCATCATGAAAAATACAAGTAGACATTGTAGCTTTGGAAGTGGTATTCCCCAAAATTTGACAAGTCGCAATTTCTGGTCGCCAATAAACTTGACCGCTTGTTTCATTTGTGCATTGCATTTTATAATCTGCATAACCACCCCTGCAAATATAGGGAGCACCGCCACAATCAGCATCGGTTGTGCATAATGTTCCAACTGTTCCTGAACCACAAGTATTGCTTGAACTATCACAATTAGCACAATCTCCATAATAAGTTGCTTTATTATATAAACAATCATCAAGATGTTCTGAAACATTGCAAGGATTAGCGGAACCATCTGCTTGTGTTTTTATTCCGTTATACCACATACACCCATGATTACAAGTTTCTGTATCATCTAAATAAGCAATAACATCATTACATTCTGTATCTGCTAAACAACTTTGACCATTGAAAGCACCTCCATAACTATACCAATTTATTTGGTCAGAATCATGTCCGCCCTTGTCTGTTAAATTGGTTTCCATAACTTGATTTGATGTGTAAGATGATGTTACTAAAAAAGGATAACTATTACTCCAATTTTTGTGGTAATAATCCCAAGTTCCATCATTTGTAATATCTATATCAAGTAAAGGATTTGATGCAGGATATTTAGATAATGCAGAAGTATTTGCATTTACATAATAAGTATTAGAACTTCCAGTAACATCACAAGTTGTGCTGTCTTTTGTGTTATACCTTAATTTATAAATATTTGAATCATCTTTATAACTTTCAGTTTGTGCATTTGTATCATTATAAATTTTTGTTATTGTTCCAACAGGAGAATTACAAGTAAGATAAAAACCTTTAAAAGAATTTAAAGCCCAATTATTGTAAATATTTCTGTATTGTATATTTTGAGAATTATTAACAAGTAACCTATCACCATCAAAAGTCCAAAAAGTTCCAGTTGTATCTGTTGCATTTAATCCTAAAAGTAATTTATCATAAAAATAACCAGTGAAACTATTACTAAGTCCTGCTCCATAATACCAAGTTGTCCGCCATTGCATAAAAATAGGTTGTTTTATATTTGTGAAATACCAGTTTAATGCTTGTGTAAAATTTGAATAAAGATTATAAGGAGAACCTAAAGTGCATAATGGATTTGTAGTTGTTGAAGTATCTGTGCAATAAAGATAATGCGGGGAACAATCAGGAAGTTTTGAAGCAACATAATCCATTACATAACCAGTATCATTAGTATATTTTGTATGACATAATAATTGAGGGCTTGGACAAGTTGCATTTATTATTGCTTGTTGAGAATCATGTGATATAGGGTAAGATTGATTATAATATTGAATTAAAGCCATCCCTATATTTTGACCAAAACCTGGCTCTGTAAGTTGCCTTATATAACTATTTGATGTATTCATTATTGGATTAAAAACTGTAGTAGTTGAAGAAGAAAGATTATTTAATTGTGCAACATTGTTTATAAAATATGTTTGTTGTGTGCAATCAGAAAAAGATGTTTGACCGTCCCATTTCATTTTGAATGGGTCTGTATCTACTGTTCCATCTAATGCTGAATTTAAATCATGAATTAAAGCACCTGACCATAACCATATTTGTCCTGCAAATCCACAAGTAAAACTTGCTGAATATGTTGCTGTTTTATTATGATATTCATATCCTAAATTTCTAAAATGTTCACCAAATTGAATTGAAAAATCATTTGTTATTGATTCTGTTCCGATACATGTATATGCTAAAGTATCAATAATATGGAATACTTGTTCAGTAGAAACTGTATTTATTTGGTCATTTAAACATAAAAGTGAACAAGGATTGCCAGAACAGTCAAAATATGAACCATAAGCATCACATATTTTGTGTGAATAACAACTGCCATAACCAGAAAAAATGGGGGGAATTAAAAATAGGGAAAATAATAAAAATGAGATAAAAAAGAATTTAGGGATGTGCATAACTTATCACCGTTACAAATGGTTCAGATATGTTTTCATTTTGTTTGTTTATTATAAAAGTTACATTATGGTTTTGATAAAATACTATTGCATAATCCGTTGGTTTATAAGAAGAAAGAACTATTGGTAAATGTTCCATTTTTTTAGTAATAGGAGAATAAAATTCAGTTGGATTTATTGCTTTATCAACAGGATAAAAATTTATTATTGTTTTATTTCCTAAATAATCTGCTGAATTATTTATTGAATTTAGATAAAGATTATAATGTGTTAAAGGAACTTCAGAATTGTATCTCAATGTTAAAAATAGAAATACGCTTATTGTAACCACTATAAATATTACTATTAACATCATTGCAATATTGGATTTATTGCTTGGTTCTCCTGATTCCATTGTGTTTCTCCTTTTATACAAGTATAATTATATCCTGTAAATATATTAGTATTTGTATTTTTCGGTATTAGGTAATAATTGCCCGTTATATCTTTATAAACCTTTGATTTGCCATATTGATATGTGTAAATAATGATTGTTAGAAATATTACCCCTAAAATAATGGCAATAATAATTAATTTGGTATTTTTGTCAATCATTTCAACCCCATCCAATTTAAGAGTTTTTCCTGCCAATTAATATGCTTTAAAACCCAACCACCACCATAATAACCAATAAAACTAATTACTATGAGAGTTATAATTACTGCAAGAATTGTTGCAAATGCTTGTTTTAAAACATCACCCATAAAACTTGTCATTTATCTATATTCCTCTCTATCAATCCAAAGATTTTTACTTTTACATATTTTGCATTTATAAACTATTGAAGAAAACTTTTTACCACGATAAGTATTTTTTTTCATACAATCAAGACATTTGTAAGTTACTTCAATTCTTTTTTTATTCATTTGAATCCACCTCTTTGCATCTTGGACAATATATTTCATTTTCTTTGTTTATTTTTTTATGGCAATCACAAGAACAACTTTTGTGGTGAGTTTCTTTCATTTTAAATTTACTGCCGTAAATATAGGAAGTTCTCTTTTTCAATTTATATCTTCCTCTTTGTTTGTTATTAGATATTGTTTTAAATTTATTTTTGGAAGATTTTCCATTCTTTTGAAATCTGTATTCACTTTTGTTTCTTTATCTATTCTTTCAATAAAATGTAAAAAAAGATTATAATAAAATACACTTTGTGACTTTAAAATTTGGGCAATCCTCAATAAATCAAGCTGATAAAGTTCTAATTCTATCTCTTTTCTCCAAGTTATATTTGTGTTTATATATATTTTTCTCAAATCTGTATCAACAAGTGATATTTTTTGTTTGCTGTAAGGTGTATTCATAAATATTAATCCACAATTTTTACAATCATATAAATTTGACACCTTATGTTTTACATTAGTTCCACATTTAAAACATCTTCTATTTATTTTATCATTTGCTAATATTTGTATCATTCTTTATCACCTTCTTGTTCAAGATTTTCTTGTTTATCTTTTTCTATATTTTCAGCAAGGACTTTTTCCAAAATTATGAGTCTTGCACTTTCTACTATCCTATAAATTTCCTGTTCATTCCATCTCTGTGTTTTCTTTTCAATTATCCACCTTTCAAGCATTGAAACTTGCTGGTCTTTGGAGAGAATAAATGTAGTTCCCTTTTTGCCTTTCATGGTTGAAAAAAGATTATCTTTTGAAAGTTTTTCTGCAAGTTTATTTCTTTCAATTGCTCTTGGATCTACATTTCCCTGATATTCATGCTCTATCCATTTATTTTTCTTTTGATTGTATTCTTTTCTTAATTCTTCATCATTATGCAGTGGAATTTTAACCCAACCGAGAAAATCATAGCTTGTGATTGAATTTGCTTCTGTATCAAGTTTGTATAACATCCCCCAATTAACTCTTTCCTTTAAATCTTTTTTTACAAGTCTTACCCCATAAGGACAATTTTTTAATGCAAGTTTATTAGGACTTAACCATATTTCGGACTGCATAAATTTTGCAACAATATTACTCAAATTTTTTAATTCCAATTCTTCTGAAAATGAACCTAAACCACCAACACCTTCTCTTGTTTCATCAATTATATGAATTTGACCAAAAGGTAATTTTCCTTCTTTTTGCTGTTCTCTTAAAGAATATATATATTCTGATTGATTTCCATAGATATATTTAGAAGAAAGGGTTAAAGGTTCTTTATTTAGAAAACCTTGTTCAAAAATATCTATTTTTTCAAAAAGACCCATTTTTAAAAATTTATTGAATATTTGAATATACCATTTTGCAATACTTTGTGCAGATTCACTTTTGCCTGTTCTTACTTCACCCATTATACTGCATCTAAATACCCTTGCATCTCTTATATAATTATATATTTCTCTTTGAAAGAACTTTGTTACATTTGCAAAGAACAATCTTGGATACCTTGCCCTTATTTTTCCTAATACATTCATTTCTTGAATTGTAAATGTGGGAAAATCTTTTCCTTCTGATGCCATTGTTTTTAACCTATATTTTATTGTTTAAAATCTAAAAAGTCCATATTGTCTTGTTTTTCTGCTGTTAGAGTTGGCATAGCAAATTCATCTGAATATTTTGTCAAATTTCTAAAAACTATCCTGTCAATTTCTTCAATAGCCATACATAAATATTTTTGTGCTTGAGAGGGTGTTATATCAATTTCGATATTTTCATTTTTTAATGCCCTTTCTTTTGCATCTTCTCTAATAAATTTGAAAGTATATGTTGTTGATTCTTTTTCTATACCTTTTTTGCTTGGATTGATTATTCTATCAAGTTTATAAAGATTAACCATAACATCTTTATGAGTAAAATCTCTTAACCATTCAATTCGTGCAATATCTGTTTCAAATTCTAATTTATCTTCCTCCAAATTAGGTGATTCTATTACTTCAAATAATGAAAGTGCAGAAATAACTTTATGTGTGAATTTTTCATAGTCAATTCGTGCATATAAATTCGCCGCCCAACTTATTAATAACATTGTTTTTTACCTTATTAAATTGCTAGGAATTCAGCAGAAAAAAATATCTAAAACTGCTTACTCTCCCTTTCTGCATTATTGATTATTCTCCGAATTTATTCCTGCTTCTTCTTTTGTTTTTTTAGGGATTACCTGTGATGCTTTTACATTAGGATTCATTTGGATTCCCTTTTCCATACTTCTTGCACCTGCATTTACTATTCTCTGATTCATTATTTGAAATGTTTCATCAATTATTGCACCTTCAATTACTTTTCTATAATCAAGCTTTTTTCCAAGTGTTGTTAAAAATACAGGGCAATAATAGTAAATTCCGAGCTTTTCTACTGAAACACAATTATCAAGCTGTAAATCTCCATTCGGCAACCAATGAACATATTCTTTAAGACTGATTTCCCTTTTAATTCTTTTTGTCTTTCCATTTTCTTCTTTTGCTTCTTCATAAGAAATCAAAAAAGGTATTTTTAAGACAAATTTATTTTCAAATACAATGAAAGACGTAGTTTTGTAAAGCAATAGATTCAATGAATTGTCCATTGATTCAAAATGCCCCCTATACCAACCAATTATATTGTGGTCAGAATCCAATATTTTATTAGAATGTTCTCTCCAGATTAATGGCAAACCAAAGAAAAATACGTTTAACATACTATATTTTCTTTTTATTTTTGTTTTATCTTTGTAAAGATTACAAGTTTCAAGAACATTATTATAAAGTTCAAAGCCCGGTTCATCTCTTTCTAATCTTTCTTTTTCCAACTTTTTAAAAACCATATAAATTATAACACCTAATATTATAATTATCATTATTGCAACCATCCAAGCCCAATTATTTTGCAAAAATGTAACAGAATCCCTAATCACATTTGCTGATGAAGTGATGGGTGGCGTTGGTTCAGTTTCGAAAGTAGCACCTAAAACTATATTTAAGGAACTTAATAGAATTACTATCAAAAATCCAGTTGAAATCAATTTATGTTTCATTTTATACCAACTCCTTGTTTTTCTTCTTTATCTTCAATTTCATTAATTACTGTAATATTTTGTTTTTGCAATTTCTTTTTCATTTTCTTTTCCTGTTTATTCACAACTTTTGTCTGTTGAATATAACTCAATAGTTTATAACAACCCACACACCAATTTAAAAAGAATTTCATACCATTATACCAATGCAAACAAAGTTCTTTTAATCCCAACCATATCTCTTTTGTGAAATTAATGAAATTATCCCACATTTCTTTTGAGATTTGTTCTTTTGCCTGTTCAAGTTTTTTTAATTCTTCCATTTTTTCTCTTGTTTTTTTTTGGGTTATTTTTATTGGCATTTTATTTATTATTACTCATTTTTATGTAATGGATTTTGTCTGTTCCAAGTTCTGCCCATATCTCTTTTTGCGGTATATTTATTTTTTTAAGGTCTAAACCGCCTAAAATGAAGGTCTTTTTAAATAATTTTATTACTACTGTTTGTCGGTGAAGGATTATATCATTAATAAAAAATATACAATAGATTATATTTATTAATGTTGATATCTGTAAGAAAAAAAAAGGAAGTCCCCTCCAATGTGTTATTGTCCAGAAACCAATTGTGATGATAATTACAGGTATTTCAAGCAAAAGCATTATCAAGAATAATTTTAATGTTGCATTCATTTTTTCTCGCTTTTTTGGCATACCTTTATTTGATGCTTCTTGCATAATTCAAAAGGCAACCAATTAGGATTACATATATAACAATGTTTTTCTTTCATTTTCTCACCTATTGACTAAATATTTTTTATAATTAAAATAACCATCTAAGATTGATTGTTTTACCTTTAATGCGTATTTTCTGTCTATTTGAGAAGCTTTTATTGTAATTCTATTTGCAAATTCTTTTACCCCCTTATTTGTATAAGGAAATACACATATTTCATCAAGTTTATTTCCATTATTTTCATAATGTAATCTGCCATTTGATATATGCCATCTTAATCCCCTTAAAAGCTTTTCATTCCAATCCAAACTAAAATGTATAAATGATTCATTGAGTATTTTGTATTTTAAATTTAATTTATTTGCAACTTTTCTGCAATAATCATCTTCTGAACATTCAAGATAATCAGGCATTTTAACTTTATTGAGAAAACTTCCTTTTATTGCACAACATGCAAAAGTTATTGGTTGTATAAAACATTTTTGATAAACTCTTTTTATTTTGTTGTTATTTGGTGTTGAATATCCTGTTGCCATAACATAATCTGAATTATTTTTAAGAAAATCTATCATTTTAAATACACCATCATTAACATAAACATCATCATCAACCATTACATAGATAGTATCACTTTTTGCTTCTGAAAATAATTTATTGTGAAATTGTGCAAATGTCATATTTTTAGGATGCTTTTCAACTTTAAATGGTAAATTAAGTATTTCTAAACTCCTTATTGTTTCAGGGAGTATTTTTCCTCTTGTCCTAATTATTGCGAGTTGTTTCATTTCTCCTCTTTGGTTTTTTAACCATAACTGATATATATTTCATATCAAGTTTGGTTTTGTTTATAAATAATAAAAATAATATTATAATAATAAGTGAAAAAAAACTTATATAAATATATATAACAAACTTCCAATCACCTGTAAATAACCAAAAAAGTAATGGGAGAAGAAGAACTATTGAAATTGTCGGTAACAATTCTTTGATATAATCTTTAATATTTGTCATAATCCTCACAACCCCTTTTATGTTTTATTCTTTTATATGAAATAAATTTTCTATTAACTATTTCAAATTTCTCACTTTTACATATTTTGCATTTCATTGTATTTTCCATAGTTTATATGTTAATTTTTGGATTAATGGTTTTAAAACATAGCCGAGCAGATAAATAAATATGAAAGCTGAAAATATGACAGGCAAGGTTATGGTATTTGGTTTTTCTAAAGAAGCTTTAAATGAAAGAAATGAATATAGACAAAAAAATATTAACAAACCTGACAAGAACACACCTAAATTTACAGAGATAAATATGAAAGCTTCTTTAATAAAACCTATTTTTTTGTCTTGATTTTTCATTTTAATCAACTTTTTCAAGCTTATTGCCTACTTGTCTAAACTTTACTTTTACTGAAATTTCAATTACATCCCCACCTTTTAACTGCAATTGTTCAATTTGTGGGTGTTTGGTCATATTAAATGTTTTAGAAAAAGGCACTTGTTTTGCAAAAGTTATTTCATTTAGCATTAATATTCACCTCTCTTTGTTAAAATTCGCTTTCTTTTGATTAAAAGAGATATAAAACTTCTATTTACTCCGAATTTTTTAACATATTCCTGTTTAAGTTGAGTTCCCTTTAGATTTGGTCTTGATGCGAGAAATTCCTGCTCTTTTTCACTATATTTTAATTTTACTTGTTCATAATATTTTCCTGATTTCCCTTTTGTTTTAACTACTATTGCACCTTCTACTTCAATTAATTGTTTTGCTTCCTGCACTTTTTCATATTCTTCGGGTTGTGCTTGTTCTAAAATAGATGGTTCTTCTTCATAATATTCCAAACCAACTTGCAATTCATCAGGCAATTGTTCTCCAATACCATAAACTTCTTTATATTGTTCAAGAAGCTTAACTCCAATTCTTCCAACACCTTCAAGATATGTAAAACTATTTAAAAAATTAATAAACGTATCTACTTGTGCAATTTCATTTGTGTGTAAAAGTAATTCTCCTTGTATTGCAATACCTATATCTTGCAAATTCATTTCAGGATTTATATTTTTATCAAGAAATCTTATAAATTGTTCATCTACATTGAAATACTGCTTTAATCTCTCTGCTTCTGAATCGGTTATTTCGTAGTTTGGATTACTTGCCATTTTTTTTACTTCTTTTCACCATATTTAAATTGATATAATCCTTTTGTAGTTCTATAATTATTTGTTTTAATTCAAAGAGTAGGGGTAAAAAATCTATTGATCTTATAAATTGTTCATCTTTCTTAAAAATAATTTTGGATTTAAAACTCAATAATTCTGAATATGTATATATTTTTAGTCCTTCAACTTCTTTCATTAATTTTTTCTCCTTTTTATTCATTCTTTATCACTTCCAAAAACTTATCACAAAACTCCTTAAAATTCTCCTTTGTTCCTTCCCTTTCTAATAATCCACGACCAATTACATCATAAGCACAATTTTCAGGTTTAACCATATCCCAATTAAAGTTTTTAAATTGTTCATCTGTCAGGGGAAGTGCAATATTGCCTGATTTAATATCAAGTGAGTAGTCAAGCTTCCATACCCTTCTTGCATCATAGATATTTGTATCCAAAGTCTGTAAGTCGTAGATGCCAACCAGTTCCATGGCAACTAATTTGGCAAAAACAATCTTATCAGGAACTTGTGGTATATACTTATCATCAATGCGGATATGGAAGCCACTACCTGAACATTTTAATGTATAAGGAACTTTATATTTGTCAAGTTTTGTTTTCACTAATTTACATTCAGAATATGCTAAATTTTTGGTATCTTTCCCATCTTTCCCATGTCCATCAAAATCTAAACCTAAATCATACCCATTCCAATGTTTTTTAAAGGTTTTATTAAAATTATCCTGCTGTTCCCTTCTTTCTTTCATTTTAAAATTGAACATATACATTTTTTTGTAATGTGCAAGTGAAAAATAGATATTTCTTGGTTTTTCATATCCTTCCCACCTATCAAAGTTTTTTATAAACCCATTTGTATTGTAAAAGAATATACACCTTACATTAAAAGTTGGTGAAAACATGGTAAATTCTCTTGATGCTTCTGCTTGTGTATCTATAAAGTTAGGGATTAGGCTTTTAAACATCAAATCCGTGTAATACTTTTTCGCAAATTCAGGATATTTGTCCATTTCCATCAGTTTTATACCTTTTATATACAAACTACTATATATATTTTCCTATTTTGAAAATAGATAGTTTTACTTATTAAGTTTATAATATCCATTTTTTACCATCATCAAATCCCCTTTCATATTCATTTTTTCAACAACTTTATCAAAGTCGTATTGGGAGATTAATGAGGGTTTCAATAATTCACACACTTTCTCATAAATTAATTCAAAATAAACAACATCTTTTCCTTCCATAATTGTAAAGATGCCTTTTTCTATCTTCATTAAATTGCCTTTTTGCCCTGTAATTAGAGGACTATTGTCATAAGTATTTGTTATCTCATTATAAACATCTAATTTTTGAAGCCAAAATTTAACAAGTTTTACTGCTTCCATTGCATCTTCAAGAGTAGTTTTTTCATGTATATTTATTTTTGCAATTGCATAAGTATAATTTGTTAAAGTTCTCAACATTCTATCGTTAATAGGTAAAAAGGCATCAGGATTAAGTCTTGTTCTTATTCCGATATAAATATCTGAAATAAAAGATTTTACTTCACTTGTTAAAACAGGTGTTAATTTAGAACAATATCTTAAATATGATTTGCAAAAATTAAGATTTTCTTTATTTTCATTGCTTTGATATGTGTTTAATATGAAATCTGCCCTTAATTTGTCTTTTTCTGCATTGACAACATCTTCAAAGACAAGAATTGAATCAAATCTATTAATAATTGTTATTGGCAGATTAAATTGCTTATCCAAAGGCATCATTCTGTCATATTTGCCAAATTTAGGATTTGCGGCGGAAATTATGCCTGTTCTTGCTGAAAAAGTTACTTGAACTATTTTAGTTAAAACAACAATACCACTTTCCATTACATTATGAAACTGGTCAATATCTGTTTCGCTTATTTTATCAAGTTCATCTATTAATGCAGTTCCTTCATTGCATAAAGGAAGCAAGCCCATCTTTGCTGTAAAACCATCAAGAAGTTCATCTCTTATTACCCCTGCTGTAAGACCTGCGCCTGAAATTCCTTTTCCTGATGAATACATGCCTTTTGGGAGAATCCTTAAAGTTTTCTTCAATAATGTTGATTTTCCTGTTCCAGGATCCCCTATCATCAAAAGATGTATTGTTCCTTTTTTGTTTTCGTTAGTAACTGCACCAACAATTGATAATAATATTAATTTTTTGTATTCATCAAAACCAAATACATCTTTGTAAGCTATTTTAGAGATTTTTTCAAGTGGTTCTGCTACTGCAAAGTCTTTAAATTCTTGAATATTAATTTTTTTTTCATTAAAGGATATTTCTTCGGAAAATTGAACAAAATTAAGGTTAAGATATGTTTCAAATTCAATATTTTTTCTTCCTTTACTATCTTCTTTATGAAACCCAATATATTCACCAACAACAGTTATTTTGCTTCCAGATTTAAGCATATTCTCAATTTGTGGTTCACACATATCATTTTTTAAGAATATATTGCATTTTTTAATCAAATCCCCCCCTGCATCTTCAGGGGCTTCCTGTAAAATCATACTTTTTATATCAATAACTTTTTCACTTTCAATAGTAAATTTTCCTTTTCTGCCACATATACATTTATTTGGTTCTTTTAGTTTTGTAATGTGGTCAGATTGATATATTTTTATTTTATTGCCACAATTACTGCACAAGAAATCTGCTTCAATTACCCTATATTTCTTTTCACTTGATGAAGAAATAATGCCTGTAAGCATTATCATTTTACCCATATCCACATTAGAAAGTGTCCATTTCTTATTAATATACTTTGGAACATTCTTAAATCTTGGATGTAAAGTTATTTCTTTATATGATGGGTTGCCTGTTTGAGATAATATGTCCCCAATTGCAATTTTCATTGATTCAAAAATTAAAGATGGACTATCTAAAAAAAATTCTGCAAGTTTATAGTCAAAAGCTGATAACTTCTTAAAGTCTATGACAATATGTGTTTTGCCTGACATAACCCTATGAAGTAAATTTTCCTTTTCATTTGCAGGATTTAGGTAATCTTGTTCCAAAAAATCAATGCACTTCTTTTTTAATTCTTTTACTTCCATTTTTCCTGCCCTTATTGTAGTTTAGCTTTCCATATAAACACTTCACTTTCTTTATGCCATTTCTTTCTGCAATTCTCACATTTTATTATTTCATTATCTATTCTTATTTGGTTATGTCTACACATTGTTTTTCACCTTTTTAATATCTTTTTTTAAAGTATTCTGCCAATAATCATAAATTAGTTTTCTTGCTTCAAGCAAGTGCTGTTCTGCTTCTTCAAGTTGTTGTAATTTTGGTTCTTCATTCATATTAATTCCTCAATTTCACATATTTTAATAAAAA
>Ga0100403_1002267_pt1 | contig 15647 bp, 18 predicted proteins | sample CryGeymet201501t_FD_83663 | JGI IMG/M metagenome (GOLD analysis project Ga0100403, IMG submission 83663) | Groundwater microbial communities from Crystal Geyser aquifers in Utah, USA - Crystal Geyser metaG 2015-01t | ecosystem: Environmental > Aquatic > Deep subsurface > Groundwater | place...
ACAGTCTTTTTCCTGCTTCAGTGATACATACCTAGAGAAGTCATATGCCCTCTCCCCGATAGTGGTATCTCCACAGGCGTTTTGGGTTTCCCCAGGTTCGGTATGTCCCATACCTACCAATTTTACTAGACCAAATACAACCAATTCATCTACTACCCTTTACTTCTTGGTTTAATCATAAACTCGGAGGGAATTACACCCCACCTCCAGGCCTCCGCGGCCTTGGCGCTCTGCCCTTTCACAATCACCATTAGGTTTGACTAGTATCACCGTATGATTGCTATCGACCTCTTGGGCCCGAGGCGCTACCTCGAGTATTATTTTCCCACAAGAGAACCTTAAGCTACCGAGAAATGAAATTGGTCGGGGTACACGGATTCGAACCGCGGACTTCTGCGTCCCAAACGCAGCGCTCTGGCCAGGCTGAGCTACACCCCGTTCTTCTATTTGCTGTCCTACCAGGACAGTTCTTCGTAATATTGAGATTTGGTATCCGGAGTCGAACCGGCTGGTCTATACAGGCTCACCCAAAAGACTATTATTGATTCTGGCCACCCACGCAGCCGCATACCAAAATTAAATGAGCAGAGGTAGAGGGATTCGAACCCCCAAGTCTTACGACACGGTTTTGGAGACCGCTTAGCTCACCAATGCATGTACCTCTAAAAATCATCTGCGGAGAGCGGGTGCACTCGAAGCCCATACCATATTTCAGGTACCAGCGGTTTTCAAGACCGTGCCGGCGCGCCTGTCCGGTTCACTCTCCATAAAACTGCCGAGCCAACACTTCCATCCAGTTGCTCCGCGTCTCCCCATCCATTTAGTCGGGGCCTTGCCATCATCAAACAAAGTCTAATGTCTTTTTGAGCCTCGACGCTCTGGCTACACACGGACTCGAACCGATAATAGGGGGCGACTCTGCTCATTCCTTGATGCCAAGGCATTAGACTTTGTTTGATGTTATTTGGTACCCCCAACCGGATTTGAACCGGTGCCTTTAGAGTGAAAATCTAAGATCCTAAGCCTGACTAGACGATGGGGACATTTGGTGGGCAGGTGTGGTTACGCTCCACTCCCCGAAGGACGAGTTTTACAGACTCGATGCTAGACCTACTAGCTTTACCTACCCAAAAACTTGGTGATAGTGGTTGGAATTGCACCAACTAATGACAACGCTTATCGGGCGCCCTCCGCACTGTATTGGCTTCACTATCATCTTATTTGAGAACAAGAATTTACCCCATCGAAAAATTGATCTCGAAGGTATATGATTTTATCATTTGATGATTTCATTTTCTCTCCAAAATAAGGTTGCGGTTTTGTAAAACGATAGTATGTTCCCCCGACTTTGGGGTCTACCGTCCCAGATCTTCTAAAAGATCTGGTAGACGACTTTTTCATCCCACAAAAGGGAATCCATCCTCGCCCCCCCGCGCTTCGAATTTTTATAGATCTTTCTGGGTCCGGGTCCCCGATCTTCGTTCAAGCAACAAAAAAGCTCCAATCCGTTTCCGGATGGAGCTCCAAATGCTAAAGATTCTGTTGAATCTTTTTACATCTGTCGCTCCCTGCTAGGGTCAATATTCACCCAGCGATAATTCGATTCGACTGCAAAGAGTTCGCAACCCAATCCGGCTGGGGACATATGCCCTAGCAAGTTTGATTTTGGTTGTAATGTTCGTTTGAACATTGAAGACTCTCTCCAGTTAAATTTTACCCTTTCGGGTGTTTCAATATCCACAACATAATGTCGTGTTTTTCGTTTGTCAAGAACTTTTTTTAAAAAGTTCAAACTTAAATTTCTTTGGGGTCCTTAATGACCCCGTCTTTAGGGTCTTTAATATATCCGAATTCTTTTTCAAACATTAGATGCCATTTCCCGGCTGTTTCATATCATGCCAACCCTCGTTTGAAATGCCGCCCCAACCTTTGATGTGAGCGTTGACGCCATCTTCAATAATTCCGTCACCGTTCTGTTTAAAAATATCTCTATTTCCGCCCATGTTACTTCTCCTATAAATTTTGGGGAACGTCCTGGTAGTTCCCACCAGCCTCATCGCTGGACCACGTCTTGTTTCTATAACTTAACGCTATTTATCCGATTTGTCAAAATGTTTTTCAAAGGAGTGATTTTTAGTAATTAAGGAGTTTCCCTGTTGTCATTGAAAACATCGACTCCGGTTTGTCGATCAATCAAAGTTCGACGTTCTGGTGGTGCTTTCGGCGGTAATGCGTCAACTATAATGTTCTTACCGGGACTAAAATAATTACCTAGAAACAAAACTTTCAAATCTTTTGCAATCCATTTACCTTTTCTACCGTTGGCTTCACTCATATTCTTGCGCATTGTTTTTTCTAATGCAGCAGCCCACGGGAGTTGATACGATCTGGGAAACTTCTCACCCTTCACTTGCACCCATACAAAAATAGCTTTCTGCGGAATCGATGTCACAGCCAACACCTGAAGTTGCGTGCTATACGCTGGATCAAAGAATGCAAGTTCAACCGGTTTTGGTTTTGATAATTGTTCTGATACCAGAACCCAACCTGACGGAAAGGCTAGAATAAAAATTAGGAACCCGGCCACCCGAACCCAAAGCCGGGATGAATAGAAATGGATAAGAAATGAAATTAATCCCAACACCACCACAAAAAGTGTGAATGGTAGAATAAACGCATCCATCATTTGTCCTCCATTAAAGAATTAACGAACGGAAAGAATTCAATTGAATTCTTTGAAAAATCAATTTTTTGATCCTCACCAACAACAAACTGCAATGCGGTTTGTTCTTCGTGTAATTTTCTGAATGTCAACTCAACTGCATAAAATTGGTGAATCTTAGATTTATCATCTACTTTGACTGAAAGAATAACGCGAACTTTAATTGGCAATCTAGCAGGAGGCGAATAAGAATAGATGTGAACATTGACAATATATTTTCCAGGAACTATTCCTCGAGAAAACCCGTTTTCATAATTTAAACCGGAAGGATCGTCAGTTGATCCTACGTCATCACGAAGCAAATTTAAATACTTCCCGCTTGGGTTGCTATATCCTATTTGTTCTCTATCTGGTGACAAAATCCAAAGATCAACATCGACCGGATTATCTGCTGGCCAGATAAGTTCGAATATCAAGTTTCCAGATGACTTGACTTCATCTTTATCATCCTTACCAATCGGTTGAATGAAGGGTAGAATGATAATAAACATTACAATGAAGACTGCAGCAAGAGCCAGACTAAAGTCTCTATGCAAGATACTCGAGTCATCTTCGTGGTCAAGCATCATTCGCCTTTATGGTTCTTCGAATTTCATGGCTCAAAAGAAAATGGTTAAAACTGATATACATACTCGCGATACCACCAACTAATGTCGTGTTTAGTGCGATACCCATACCTTTTGCTAGTCCTGCTACCATAATCCCGACTTTCGTAGCGTCACCCACAGCGTCAACTTGCACAGCCTCCAAAGCGATAATGATTCCGATAACGGTACCGATCAAACCTAGCATAACAGCTGTGCTGCCTAAAATACGAAGGAAACGAATATCCTCTTCGGTAAATGCACGATACTGAATTTTAAAAGCAACAAATCCTGCCGCGCAAATTCCCAGAACACATAAAATTGCGATGGCGGCGGCAATGCCGGTGCTATCGGCTAAGAATACTGGAAGTAGTAAATTATTATGATGAAAATAAAATAAAAGAGCAACCCCGATAAGATTAAGCGTAGCCCATTTAAAAAATAGACTGAATTCATTATTTTCTGACGGCGTAGTTTTCAAATATTCAAACATTTTCGGCTCCGATCTATTTAATCGAAGGTGATGCCTCGATTTAGAATTTCATAGTAATGGTTTGGATACCAGACTGTCAAAAATTGAGTTTGATGAATAGATTTTCTTCATTACGTACCAAACATAACAAGGGGATAATCTTCGGATTATCCCCTTGAGTTGCTTATTATTATTTTTGTAATTGACTGCTTTACGCAGTTTCTAGTCTTTCCTGTAATTCAATATCTGAAAGCTTTGACAGCCCTTCAAATCCACCTTGAACAAACAGGGAATCTCCTTGATAGATTTGCGGAACCATCTTGTGGCCTTGTTCTTTTAGAAAGGCGAGTCTCTCGGCATCAGACGTAACGTCGATTTCTTCAAATGCAATTCCCTTTTGGGTTAGGAGATTTTTGGCTCGATTGCAAAAAATGCAATTTGGTTTGGTGTAGATTGTTAGCATAATTCTTTTCCTGAAATCAGAGTGATTTTGATATGATTAAAAGTGCAAAATCGTATTAACTCACCTAACAATTTAGCCGGCATAAGCATAAATTCATCAATTAGAATTCTATCCAAATGGATCCCATATAAATTTAGTTCGTCAAAACTACCAACATTAAATGATTTAAAATGGATCCCTGCGATGTCTCCAATTTGATCACGTATGAAAGCTACAGCTGAATGCGAAAATGACAACATCAAAACCTGTTCACCAGACCGCGCGGCTTTGACAGCTTCGGCCATCAATTGAGTACTTTTGCCTGATTGCCTGGGACCGACTGCAATATTACCTAGAATTTCTATTTCTCTCATAATTCAAAATCCTTGAAAGTATCTGACTCGACATCGTTTTTTGTTGCCCCGATAATATATGAACTCAACTCGACTTCCTGAGGAGCCACTTGAACTTCAGATCCAGAAATCCATTTCTGTGTCCAAGGCAATGGGTTTGCTTGTGGAACTTTATATGGGCTCGGCAGCCCAACTGCCTGCATGCGCTTGTTTGCAATCCATTCAATGTACTCTACCAGCAATCGTTCGTTCAATCCAATCATGCTGCCGTCCTTGAACAAGTACCCGGCCCAGTCTTTTTCTTGTTGGACTGCATTTTCAAACATCGCCCGACATTCGCCGTGTGTTTCTTCACTTATCTTGATGAAGTCTTTGTCGTCATTCGGTAGCAATTTCAGCATGTTCTGAGTAAACGCCAAATGAACATTTTCGTCACGACAAATCAGTTTGATAATTTTGGCATTGCCTTCCATTTTCTTGACTTCTGCAAACGCCCAAGAGCAAGCAAAACTGACATAGAATCGAATTCCTTCTAGAACATTGACATTCATCAACGCAAGCCAAATTTTCTTTTTCAGTTCATACCTAGAAATAGATCGACCGTCAACTAACCACGCATTTGAAGCTGAAATCAAATCATCATAATATTTGCTGATGTCTTTTGCACACGCTCCGATTTCTGGAATTTCAGTAATAGTGTCGAAAATCTTTGATGGATCAGAATAAATATTTCGAATGATGTGTGTGTATGATCTGGAGTGAATGGTTTCATTAAACGCCCAAGTCTCGATAAATGCTTCAAGTTCCGGAAGGGAAACCAAAGGCAAGAATGCCAAATTCGGTGAACGACCTTGAACAGAATCCAGAAGGATTTGTCTTTTCAAATTTGCCGTGAAAATGTGCTGCTCGAATTCAGTCAAATCCTTGAAGTCTTTCGAGTCTTTATTTAGATGCACCTCTTCCGGTCTCCAGAAAAAACCCAACTGCTTATCGGTCAATTTTTCAAACTGTCGGTATTTGACACTCTCGTATCTTTGGATACCAAGGTCTTCGCCTAGAAACATCGGCTGTTCGGTATGATTTTTATTTTTGTGATTGAAAACAGTCATTTTAATCCTTATTTCTAGAGTGTGCAAGAGTCACAGGATTCTTCCATGTCTTGGATTCCTTCATCTAGGTTTGAATCTGTCAGCTTGGTATCATCAATCTTAATTTCGCCCTGGCCATCATTCGTATTGCAATAATATAGAGTCTTAATTCCCATCTTAAAGCAGAATAGCAAATGGTTCAGCATCTCTGACATTGGAATCTTTTCATCTTCATAAAACGCAGGATTGTAACTTGTGTTAGTTGAAATTGTTTGATCAACGTATTTTTGAAGAACCGCCATTATTTTCAAATACCCCAATGGAGATTTTTGATCCCAAAGCAATTCGTATTTGTTTTTGAGTCTTGGATATCCCGGCACAACCTGCTTAAGAACTCCGTCTTTTGATTGCTTGATTGAAACAAAAGCACGCGGTGGTTCAATACCATTCGTCGAATTTGAAATCTGCGCACTAGTATTGTGGCTCACGCAACTGTTTGCTAATTGATAAGTCTCGGTGTTTGTTGAAATATCCCATGTATGTTCAATCGCTGCGTTTCTATTGATTTTTTTTATTTTCATCGTTTAGTTCCTCTTCTGTAATTGAACACTTCCCTTGTTTGCGAACATTTTCTATCCACGGAATGAACTCCAAATTATGTATTGATCCTATCAATTCAGGATCAATGCCTTCTATATAACCTCTACTTATCGAAAATCTATGATCAAGGTGGTAGGCTCCTTCTTTACCTGCTAGACCACGTTTATCAAAATGTTTGAGTTTTGATAAATCGTTTTTATTTGTAAATCTCCAAACTTCTCGACGATAAAGATCATAATTAGACAAATCTTCCAAAGGAACCCAAATTTTATTTTTTTCAAGGGTTTCACGGATTTTTCTAGCAATTTCTTTTAATTGAACTGTATCCTTATCTCTCCGAGAATTTTTTAGGATTGGAATAAGACGATTAATTTCTTTTTCAGTTTCCCCTCGTCTTTCTAAACCAAGACGAAGGGAATCAATTCCCAGTAATTGATCATATTTTTCTCGGATCTTTTTCCTGGCATAATTTAGTGATTTTCCTCGTTTCAAATAATAATCAACACACATTCCAGAATTTTCTCTTTGAAATTTTAATACCATTTCAGAGGCTGTTTTTTCTGACTCACCACGCTTCATATAATATTCAACACATCGTCGCGAGTGATCGCGTGGGTGGGTTCTCATTAATTCATGGCCTTTACCCAGAGAAGATTTCAACCAATTATCGTATTTCTTTAATCCTTCAATTTCTCCGTATTTTTTATAAAATTTTCTTTCGAGGTTGCTTTATCGCTTTTGAATTTTTTAATAGTCTCCAATGCTTCATCAAAAGAGCAATTATCCCGCTCAACTATGTATTCAGGTTGGTAAATTCTTTTCGGCGGTTCATCATAATCTAACCCGTAATGCCGCATAACTTTACGAACATCAAGGTTTCCGAAAATTTCTAAAAATTTGTCAATTGTAACATTTTTATCACCTCCGTATTTTTTACAATGTTCGATATATTTGTGCCTAATTCGATTATCTCCAATACGCTCACCCAAGATTCGAATAGTTGAGCATGAAATTTCATTATTGATGCCGCAATAACCTAACCATTTTATAATTTCAGTATCTGATGCGGTTTTTTCCTTAAAAATTTTTCGATTTAGTTTGAATTTTTCTGACATTTATGGCTCCTATGCTTATTCTATATATATATATATATATATATATATACGAATCATTCGCATCGAAGCCGTAAATGTCTATTCTATGATGTCATCTCCCTCTCGCAGATCCGACACCTGAACATACTCTTCGATTCCATCACGACGAACTAATAATTTATGATTGGGGGTAAATCGATATGTCGACCCGTCTTCGAATTCAAGCTCATCCACTTGCTGAGGACCGTTGTAATAGCATTCATAAGCTACGCTATCAGCTAATTCTACCGGCTTCAAAAATGCGAATCTCTGACCAATCATCATATCATCGTGAACTTTTTTAATGTCGATATTACCTTTATCCTGAATAATTTCTTCTAGTGTAGCAATTGATCCATCTGCAAGACGCAGTTCATTGTTCAACGATTGACATTCAGCCGGCATCAATGCCATCAAGGTCGAGTTGCGAATTCCGAACTCTTTCAAATCAACTCTTAAATTATCCCAAGGCATTCGTGTCTTGTGCGGGATCAAAGTATCGACCTCTTTCTTATAAGTGTCGATCGGCAGAATGCCATCGCTGTATTTGGTATGTTCAACCTTTGAACACGGACCCTTCTCTTTTGCAAGATCAACCGACGCCTTGATCAAGTAATAAGACCACGCTTCGGCATACTCATCGATCAATTCCAAATTAGGCTCTGAATAATTCGAGTCGTTCTTGGCAAGAAAATAAGCAAGATTGATGATCCCAATGCCTAATGGACGATATTCCATTGAATGTAACTCAGCCGCAAGAATTGGATATTTTTGATAATCCAACAAGGCATCTAATCCTCGCACCGCCAATTCACAAGGTCTTTCGAAATCTTGTGGAGACTTTACCGTTCCCCAATTAATAGCTGACAAGGTGCATAATGCAATTCGGCCGGATTCATCAAAAATATTTTCTAAAGGCGTTGTGGGTAGAGTGATTTCTGTACAATTATGAATCAGAATATTATTTGCGTAAAAATTTTCGTTTTCAGCAATTGTTAAATCATAAACATCAGCAGTTTCTTCCAGTAATTCAATCTCAAGCATACTTTTTTCCTCTGTACCAAGTATAATTTTTATCCAAGTCACTTTCGTTTTTGGCTTTCATTGATTTTTTGAGTTGATCGCACGAAAACCAATAATATTTCGGTTGATTTTTGTAGGCTGGAAAACCTCGATAATATTTGTCAAAAGAAATTGATTCATTAAATTTCGAATTAAACTCAGAAACAAAATCAAATATACTACCAAACCGATTAACTATCATACATCTACCGTTAATTGTCTTACCAAAGTCATTCTTAACCGAGGTTTTTGCAATCTCAGAAAAATATGCTAGATGTAAGAAATTGTCAAATGTACATCTATGAAGATTATGAAAAAGCAATTCCAACAAATATTCTTTTGTGACATTGCTTTTAAAATTTGGGTTTCCGGACCCAGCATTCTTCAGCCGATGTTTTTGTCTTTCATTCTCAGAAAACACGCGACCGGAGCTGTGATGAATCCATTTCCCAGACAAAACATTTGGATGCGTTACCGACACACTGCCGATCATTTGATGAGTTTCCCGATCCTTTACTGGCATCGTTCCTTTTCTGGCAACTGATATTCTCTGTTTGGCGTCATCGGAATGCGTTTTTCCAAACATATGGTGTAATTCGGGTGAATATTTTTGCCAATATTTTTCTTTATAAAATTCGTATGATTTCCCGGCATTCTTAAATCTCGAAGATCCGTCCCCGAAACTTGCCATTAAACGGAGAGTTGCATACGCGAGGTGAACAAAATCACCTCGATTCTGCCGCTCTGATTTGAATAACAGAAGATGAGCCATAAAGTGCTCTTTAAAGGTAAGCAAGACTAGGTTCCGCTCGGAATCGTCGCCACCTTCATACTTTGGAAGAACGTGATGCACTTCATAATAATGTGTTCTTTCCTTCCGTTCCATAATTCGCTGTTCTTTTAGTTTCATGCGACTTTCGATAAGGGCTTCATAAATTCGTTTGTAATTCATTGTTGGTATCCTCATTTCCAAACACCAACAATATTTAGTCGTTTGGCTTCTAACGAATGTCTAATTCGTCGTCCGCTCTCAAATCGATTGCCTTGACATATCCTCGGTTTTTGGTGAATACTTCATGTTCTGGAGTTAGAACAAGTTCAGCCCCGTTCGATTTAATTTTTATTACTTTCGCTTCTTTTTTCGTTAAGGCACCATTTAGTAGTGGTTTGTATTCAATTTCACCAGTCAAGTGATTAAACGAACGAACCTTACAAGAATGACCATCCTTAAATGCCTGGATCAAATTTGAAACCGTAATCGCGTAAAAAGGGACATCATCAACGATTGCATCAACTACCGTATCTCCAGAGACACATAAGTTCGACATTCGAATTGGTGCAACATCTTCTTTGAACGATGAGTGAGTGTTGCAGTGATCGACGTTCATCAAATAAATGCGTCCGGTATTTTTTCTCTCTTCCATGAAAGACGAAAACAAATCAATTGCCGGTATTGTTTTCTTTCGGAGTCGGGTATTACGTTCTGCTGTTTCGTATAACTCACGGAATTTTTCTTGGTCGGCGAAGAATGCGTCGTAGAGTCCAGGAACATCAGACGGACTGAACAATGTGATATCTCCGCCTTGAATCAACCTCTCATAAAAGAGTTTTGAAAACTGCACACCATAATCAATATGACGAACACGGTTATCGTCGGTCCCTTTGTTATTCTTCAATACCAAAAGATCTTCGACTTCCAGATGCCAAATTGGATAGTACAGCGTTGCGGATCCTCCTCGGACCGATCCTTGAGAACAACTTTTAACAGCAGCTTGAAATAATTTAAAGAATGGGATTACTCCGGTGTGATAAGCATCCCCGTTTCGAATCTTAGATCCAAGGGCACGAATTTTACCGGCGCCGATTCCAATCCCCGCTTTTTGTGAAACATATTTCACAATTGCGGATGTAGCTGCGTTCATAGAATCAAGTGAATCATCAACTTCAATTAGCACACATGAACTGAACTGTCGTTGAGGTGTTCTGACTCCTGCCATTACAGGAGTCGGTAAGCTCAACTCAAATGTTGAGATTGCGTCATAATAGTCCTTCACCCACCGAAGCCGTTCTTCTCTTGGGTATTCTGAAAATAATGACATCGCGATTAGCATGTACGCCATCTGCGGGGTCTCATAAACTGTTTTGGAAACGCGATTCTGAACTAGGTATTTCCCTCGAAATTGCTCCATAGCAACATAGGTGAGATCTTCATCACGCTGATGTTTGATGTACTGATTGAGTTTTTCATATTCAGCGTCATCATATTTCTCTAGAAGATCTTCATCATAAAATCCCCACAGGACATTGCGCTTTACGAGTTCGTAAAGGTGCCAAGGTTCGAATGAGCCGTAAACCTGTTTTCTTAGGTGATATGAAATTAGTCGTCCGGCAACGAATTGATAATTCGGGTTTTCTTCGGTTATTAGATCCGCCGCGGCTTTTATGAGGGTTTCTTGAATATCTTCAGTTTGAATTCCATGATAGAATTGGATATGAGACTTAATTTCGATTTCGGAGGCAGAAACGCCGGTAATTCCCTCACACGCCCAAAATACTACTTTATGAAGCTTTGCTAAATCCAAGTCTTCTTTTTCTCCGTTTCTTTTTGTAACTTGAATTGTCATGCCTTTTCCTTTTCCTTTTCCTTTCTTCTCATTTTTCTTCTCTCAGCAGAATTAGGTCCTTTTGGGACGCCTTTTTGCCATTCACTTAGTTTCTTTCCGTGTTCGGGTAAGACATTGTTATTCCCTGCATTTTTACTCCGTGTTGCTTCTTTTTCATTGAATCTTTTTCCATCAAACACGAAGCGATCTATCGCTCTGAACTCGACTTGTTCAATGTCTTGTTTCTCACCGTAAGAATAATTTAATACCCAATGCTTGTCAATTATTAACAAAAGAGTTTGATCAGAATCTGTATGTGCAAACACCAACTCTACTCTTTCCCACCAACTTGAATCAGCATATACTAGAGTATAAGCCATCCCTAATGCCAACGCATAACGACAAATCAACCCGCTATCAATTAACTCCCATGCCGATGGCCAAGAATCTGCATTGGTTGGATCGATTGCCCTATTCACAGTTGGGCATTTCTTCCAAAATTCTATAACACACTCTATAGCAGAATCATTGCTCGGTAGAATGTTTCTGATATCCTTCCAATCAGCAAGAAATCTCTTGCCGGAAAAATTTTCTAGGTTCATGGTTTATGAATTGTATCGATAATCGTAGTGGAGTGTCAGGTCTGCACCAGTTGAAGCATTTTGTAGCGTAACTTCGGCCGAACCAGTTGGGTTCGACATGGCCGCAGTGAAGACTGCCGCCACGTCAGCGTTAGAATCATTCAATGTCAAAGAAGCTGCTCCCGCGGCACTAGCATCATAAAATATCGTTACTGTGCCTGCTCTAGGATTATTGATGCTGTCAATCACATAATTGATAGTTAGAATCGTATCTGTTGTCGTACCCAAAGGAAAAGATTCAAAGAGAAGCGATGCAGTGTTTGCAATTGCCGCAGTCGTTTGTCTGTGATTTGAAAAGGATGAATGGCTTGCATTCAAGACTTCTTTTTCCGAAGAAGTAATATTGAAACGATTATTCAACAATTGCACTTCATCACAGAATTCTGACAACGATAAAACTACGCCGGAATTGGTAGAAACTCCATCGAAGTAACAATCACGAACAGTGGATCTTGAAAGCGAATCGGCGCTTGCTCCCGTTGCCAAAAGAACTTCGTCATTGATTCCAACGAAACGGCAATTCAGCACTTCAAAATTAGTGATAAGATTATTGATGTAGAATGCATTTGCTGCTGTGTCAAAAACACAATCCTCGAATTTGATATTTGCCTGCGTTGTGAATCCGCCTCCGAGCGGCGCTTGGAAAATTTGACCAGCCGTTCCTCCGGAAATGAATTTGCACCTACGAAATACGATATCAGATACTGCGGTTAGATTCATGACATCGTTGTCATCGAGGTTTTCAAAAGCCATGTCCTCGATGATGATGTTAGCCGGTTGCGTTGCTGAATTTGTTCCAAATGCAAGAAGTGTATCATAAAAACCATTTCCATCCATCGTTCGAATGACTTCACTTGAAACCGTTGCGGTTTTTTGAAGAATAGTTCTATCCATTCCTTCACCCACCAATTTCGCATTGGGTGGTAGGTAAACAGAGTTGTCATCTAGCTTGTAATTGCCGGAAGGAAAATAGAGTGTCTTCTTATTCTCGTTCGCGGTATCCACCGTGAAAATACCAATTAGTGCTGCGTTTATTAACTCAGCATCATCCTGATTACCGTCGCCCAGAACGCCGTATGCTTTTATTGAAACCCGATCGTCGATCACTTCTTGAAGCGCACGCGTGATCAACGAGTTTGCTGGATAATTGATTCCAGTTTCTCCGGAAGGCGCAATCTTCAATTTCTGAAGAGGCGTTCCGGAGACGTTGATGATTGAAATATCCAATCCATCAACGCCGATCAAACGAAGTTTACCAGCAACATTCAATGCGAAAATTCCCGGAACGGCTGCAGCATTGATTGCTGAAATTGCATTATCCAAACCGGTACCAGGAGAAGGCCCGGTTGTCAAATCAATGATGTTGGTATTCAAGTCAATTGTATCTCCGGATGCAAGGGTATCAGGAGTCGACGTACCGGTAATGATTGTTGGAAAAATTGGCTGAGTTGTAGTATTGCCTCGATAGGCGTGTCGCATGATTTCTAAATTATCACTCACTTCGGTGAGAATTTGAATATTTTCATACGGATATTGATTATTATTGGCTCGGTCTCTTCCGTCTACCAGAGGATTATTAGGCGCACCGATAAAAAGGTCTCCGGTATCGGTCGCAAAACCGATTTCACCTTCTTCTAAAGAATCTGGGAGGTCAGTAGAAGTACCTCTGCGATGTTGAACAAGGCTAATTTCTTTTACAGCCACGATTTCCTCCTAAACTTAGTTGTACCTATATTTATTGGACCGACAAAGAAAGGGCCCGGATAAAATCCGAGCCCTTTTCTAGTTCTATTGTTCTAGGGGGTTAAGCGGGAGAATCTGTTTCTGGATTCGTCAACCGATCCTGAACCTTCTTCCCGATTTCAGAAGCCTCTTTGTTTCCTGACACCTTATTCAAGATATCTTTACCGATATCTGTCTGGGCTAAACCTTCGATCATGGCGCCTAGGTTAGTACCGCCTTTCGCTGTGAACAGATCCATCACCTTATTCACGCCGCCAGTTGCGAATGTGATCATTAATATCCTTTCATGGGTTTACGGGAAGTCATTCTTTCACTTTAAGTGAACTGAACTCATCTGTCAATATTAATAAAACCTACGAATCTTAAAGAGTCCTCGATCATCGGGATCGAAAGACGATTCTACAGTACCGCCATGATTTTTATTGGTTTCCTGTCGACATCGTAGTTTATAATCTTCAATCGTCATATCATCTTGTCGTGTAACACTTTTTAAAAGCATTGAAAGATCACGCGAGCCAAAAGTCTTTTCGGCGTGTCGAAGTACAAATAATTTGTCAGTCTTGATAAGGATCAAGTCTTCTGATTTGATGATTGCGGCGAATTTATCACCGATGTACATATCCGGACCATGGTATCGGAACACTTGGTATTTGGTTTTATCAGATTCATCACTCCAAATGATTGCAGGATCAATCATTGCGGTAAGTTCTTCGAGAGAGTGTGTTCGACCTGATTGAATCATGTATTTCAACGAGTTCTTGAGCCAGGGCGGCTCATTCAATTCTTGAATGCCATCTGACGTCAAATTTCCGGAACGGGCATCATCAATTAAAGCCTGAATTCTAGAATCTTTTTTCGCTTTAGCTAGAAGAATTGAAACTGCATCACGCATAGTATTCTTCTAACCGGGCGATCCACATCGAGCACGATTCTTGAAATTCAAATGTATCAAATACAAAAGCTTCAAATGCCAATGTTCTGTCTACCATCATGATTGCAATTTGTTCGATATTCGTTCCATAAAGATGATTGTGTGCGAGCGCATATGCGGCTGCCTGTGCTCGGTATCCATCAAGTGAATCACGCTTTTTCATTTTTCTGGTATTCTTCCAGTCGAAAATGGTTTCTTTTCCGTTGAGTACCCCAATTAAATCCGAAGTACCAGCATAGAGTCCATCATGATAAAGAGTTTCTTCAATGGCCCAAACTTCATCAACCATGTCGAAGCCTTTGTTGATGAGGACATCACTCATATTCTTTGCTAGGGTATAGATGAAATTAGTTCCGGATGGGCGGTCAATTCCCAAAAGAAATCCCTCCATGTGATTATGAATCACAGTCCCGAGTGCAGCGGCTTCATCGCGAATTTGGGCGGCTTTCTCTTCTCCGGTCCATTCGATCCATTTATCTAACCAAGTTCGGTCTCCGGTCTGGCTTAGGATCGTGGTTACTGAAGGAACCCAGCCTGATGGGGTTTGGTAATGTCGGATTCCATTTTCATCAGTCTTTTTTTCTAGTTTTTCATAAGGAAATTTCTTGACATATTTCATTTTTCTATTATACTTGGTCCCGGTTAGAATTGTCAAAATTAGTATTGATTTTTATAGCGTAGACATTATATTTAAGAGATGGAAATTAGCATTGATAAAATTGACGACCTTGAAGGTCCTGTCTATGTTTTGGTAGGAGGGGCAATCTCCGCCGGAAAAACACACGTCATTCGAAACTACATCAAGAAATTCAAAATTATGGATGTAGATGATGTGATGGAGGAACTAGGTCTAACCGAATATACTCCAACCAATTACAGAAGAGCAATGTCCATTATGTCAGTTCAATTCGATGCGACCATGGCAACCAAGACTTCGTTGGTTGCGATGGGCACAGCTGCTGATTTTAAATTCACCGTGAATCGGTTGTTCTGGGCAAAACATGCAGGTTACAAGACGGTCTTTCTACACATCAAAGCAAGTGAAGGTCAATGCTTCAAGCAAAATGAGTCGAGACGACTGCAAGGCAAGCGGGCTGTGGCAAAAGAAGATTTGTATCGTATTACTGATACCAGAACGAACTCACAACAGACCTTTGCCGCTTTGCATGACACTGCTTTGGTTGATTGGTATTGTCAATACGACAACACCCGACCGGATGAAGAATTGCGTGAGTCTTTGGGAAAATTCTATTGTGATGTGATGGCCGAGGAT
>Ga0100403_1002268_pt1 | contig 15647 bp, 10 predicted proteins | sample CryGeymet201501t_FD_83663 | JGI IMG/M metagenome (GOLD analysis project Ga0100403, IMG submission 83663) | Groundwater microbial communities from Crystal Geyser aquifers in Utah, USA - Crystal Geyser metaG 2015-01t | ecosystem: Environmental > Aquatic > Deep subsurface > Groundwater | place...
ACGGAGCCTTCCTTTTCAAGCGAATCTTTTGAAATACGCTGCACCTGATCTTTCACATCTGACCAAACGCGAATAATTTGGTTGTATCGCTCTTTTTTGGTCAGCAAACCCTCTTTGTACTGATCTTCAATTTCTACGATTTTTTCTTCACCAGCCGTCATGATTTTTGTCTTATCAATTTTCGGCAAGTCGCCCATTCCGTAGCTGAAGCCAGACTTCGTCGCGTAGAAAAAGCCGATATTTTTCACTTCATCCAAGAAACGCGCTGTGCGCTCAAAACCACGAAGCTTAATTGTCGTGCGCACAATTTCTCCAAGCTGTTTTGTTCCGATCACTTCATTGCGGAATCCGATTTCTTTCGGGAACAGCTGGTTAAGCAGAATGCGTCCGATGGTTGTTTCTGTCAGCTCTTTGCTTGCCGGTAAGCGAATTTTGATTTTGTCTCGAATATCCAGTTTTCCCATTTGGAAAACATAGAGTGCTTCTGCGACAGAACCAAAAGCTTTTACCTTTTCGTCCTCGGAGGCGCGCATGGTTGTCATGTAGTAGCAGCCCCAGGCAATATCTTTATCCGGTTTTGCAATTGGCTGGCCGGTTGCAGGCTTCAGCAAGTTCTTAGTCGCCAACATGAGATTCTTCGCTTCCCAACGAGCTTCCTCCGTAAGAGGAACGTGAACCGCCATTTGGTCCCCATCGAAGTCGGCGTTAAAACCAGGACAGACCATCGGGTGAATTTGAATGGCTTTTCCTTCAATGAGTTTCGGCTGGAATCCAAGGATACCAAGACGGTGAAGCGTTGGAGCACGGTTCAAGAGTACAACGGAATCTTGCGCGATAAGTTCGAGAATATCCCACACTTCCGGGTGATCCGATTCAATAAAGCGATTTGCACTTCGAATATTATGTACCAATTCTCGCTTAATAAGCTGTGCAATCACGAATGGCTTGAAGAGTTCAAGTGCCATTGTTTTTGGCAAACCACATTGATGCAATTCAAGCGATGGACCGACGACAATAACGGAACGTCCGGAATAGTCGATACGCTTTCCGAGCAAGTTCTGACGGAAACGTCCTTGCTTTCCTTTCAGAATGTCCGCAAGGGATTTCAACTGACGCTTTTTTCCGGTCGCGGCGATAACCGTTTTCGAGTGGCGCGCGCTGTTGTCGATCAACGAGTCAACCGCTTCCTGAAGCATGCGCTTTTCGTTGCGCACAATAACTTCCGGCGCGCTCAATTCCAGCAAGCGCTTCAAACGATTATTACGGTTGATGACGCGGCGATACAAGTCGTTCAAGTCAGATGTCGCGAAGCGTCCACCGTCGAGTGCAACCATTGGGCGCAAGTCCGGCGGAATAATTGGGATGACTTTCAGAATCATCCAGGAAGGAATGAGCTCATTTGCTTCAAGCGCTTTCAAAAGCTTTAAGCGACGAATAATGCGATCGTGCTTTGCGCGCGAGGCACCTTCTAAGTCCGCTTCCAATTCTTTTACCGTTGCGGAAATATCAATTTTTTCAAGCAAGACATTCAAGGCTTCCGCTCCGATCATCGCTTCGAACATGTGTCCGTATTTAAGCGACAATTCATGATAATCGGTTTCGCTCAAGAGCTTCATCATCTTCATGTCTTTCAGCTCTTTGTCGGCCTGCTCAAAATCCGCATCCAACTCATCGAGTCTGTGCTGTTTGTTTGCTTCGACTTTATCTAACTCTTTCGCTTCTTGATCCGGCTTCCATCCTTTTTCTTGGGATGTTTTCTTTGCCCGTTCGTTTTCACGCGCAGACTCGGATTCAATTGCTTTACGCTTTCCTTTATATTCCGTGCGTATTTGTTCAACGGTCTGTTTGCGCAAATCTTCATCAACATGGGTTACGATAAATGCACTGAAATAAATAACTTTTTCCAGTGATTGAATCGACATATCGAGAACCGTTCCGACTTTTGACGGAACGCTTCGCAAGAACCAGATATGCGAGACAGGAGCCGCAAGTTCGATATGGCCCATGCGTTCGCGACGAACGAGGCTATGCGTAACTTCTACACCACACTTGTCACAGATAATGCCTTTGTAACGAATTTTTTTGTACTTTCCACACGCACATTCCCAGTCCTTTGCTGGACCAAAAATTTCTTCAGCAAAAAGTCCGCTGCGTTCTGGCTTTTGCGTGCGATAGTTAATCGTTTCCGGTTTCGTCACCTCACCGTAGGACCAGGCGCGAATGATATCCGGCGACGCGAGCTTCAAGCGAATGGCGTCGAAGTCGGTCGTTTTGATGTTCTCCGTTTGGAAGAATGCCATAGTATGTTGGTCTAGGTGAGTTAGGTTGATTTAGGTGTTGCCCAAGCTTCATCATCCGGAGCTACGCTTGCGGTCTTAAATTGCGCGGGGCGATTTGGAGCTTCATCAATACGCGTTCCATTTTTCAAAAGCTCCACATCAAGACAAAGACCCTTCAACTCACGAACAAGCACGTTGAATGATTCTGGTACGTTCACTTTTTTAATGGGCTCTCCTTTAATAATAGCTTCGTAGGCTTTCGAACGTCCTGGAACGTCATCTGACTTAATCGTCAAAATCTCTTGAAGCGTATGCGCTGCGCCATAAGCCTCAAGCGCCCAAACTTCCATTTCTCCAAAACGCTGACCACCAAATTGAGCCTTTCCTCCAAGCGGCTGCTGCGTAATCAAGGAGTACGGACCAATGGAGCGTTGGTGAATCTTGTCTTCCACCATGTGGTTCAGTTTTAACATGTAGACATAACCGACCGTTGGGTCATGGTCATATCGTTCTCCGGTGCGACCATCGTAAAGCGCGATCTTACCATCTTCTGAATATCCTGCGCTCTTCAACTCGGCACGGATCGTGTCTTCCGGAACGCCATCAAACACCGGCGTTGCAACAATATAGCCAAGCGCGTTTGCGGCAAGACCAAGATGCGTTTCCAGAATTTGTCCGAGGTTCATACGTGAAACCACACCAAGCGGAGAAAGGATAATGTCTACCGGTGTTCCATCCTCAAGGAAAGGCATGTCTTCAATCGGAACGATTCTGGAGATAACACCTTTGTTTCCGTGACGTCCTGCAAGTTTGTCTCCCACCTGAATCTTTCGAAGGTCTGCAACAGAGACAACAATTTGCTGCAAGACACCCGGCTGAAGTTTGTCTCCCGCTTCACGCGAGAAGATTTTTACGTCAACAACTTTTCCTTTTTCTCCATGCTCCAGATATAAGGAAGAGTCACGTACATCGCGAGCCTTTTCGCCAAAAATTGCGCGAAGGAGTTTTTCTTCCGCAGACAAATCCGTTTCTCCCTTCGGCGTAATCTTTCCGCAAAGAATGTCACCGGATTTTACTTCGGCTCCGATGCGGACAATGCCTCTTTCATCGAGGTTGCGAAGCTTTTCTTCCGAAACATTCGGGATGTCGGATGTTACGACTTCTTCGCCAAGCTTTGTGTCTCTCACATCGAGCGTGTGATGCTCAATGTGAATGGAAGTGAAGCGATCTTGGTGCACAAGGCGTTCCGAAAGAATAATGGCGTCTTCATAGTTGTATCCATCCCAAGAAAGGAAGGAACACAACAGGTTTTGTCCGAGGGCAAGTTCTCCGTGCTGAACGCTTGTTCCGTCAACAAGAACTTCGCCGGCGTAGACCTTTTGTCCTTTATCCACGGTCGGATGAAAGTTGATACAGGTTGAGTGGTTTGATCGCTGAAACTTTATGAGATCATAGCGGCGCATTTCTCCCGAAGCCGTTTGAAACTCAACATGATTTCCGGATACGGAAACAACAACACCATCTTCCGGCGCAATGAGCGCATGGCCCGAGTCGATGGCGACGCGGCGTTCAACACCGGTTCCGACAATAGGAGCATCCGGTTTGATACACGGCACCGCCTGACGTTGCATGTTCGTTCCCATGAGAGCGCGGTGACCATCATCGTGTTCGACGAATGGAATGAGCGAAGTTCCAATGGAAAGAATTTGTTTGGAAGAAACATCGACGTAATCGATTTCATGTACGTCTACAATTGTTGGCTCTCCGTTTTTTCTGGCGCTGGAGCGCTTCACAGTAAAGTTTCCATCTTTGTCGATCGGCGTTGTTGCCGGAGCCGTTGTTCCCTTCTCTTCCGTAAAGGCATTCAGATAAACAATCTCGCTTGTGACATAGGCTTGGATCGGCAACTTATCGATTGGAAGCTTTGCCATTTTTTCCGCGAGCTTCTTATCAACTTTTGTTGCAGCTTTTGCGATCAGCTTCCCTTCACCGTCGCTAACATCTACACGAAGTGTGTCTCCCACTGCATCTTTTCCGTCATTCTTTGCCCAGTTTTTTACTCTTCGAAATGGTGTTTCAATAAAACCGTAGTCATTGATACGGCCATAGGAAGCCAAGTGTCCTACCAAACCAATGTTCGGACCTTCCGGAGAAGCAATCGGACAAATGCGTCCATAATGTGTTCGATGCACGTCACGAACGTCGAAGCCCGCGCGTTCTCGCGTCAAACCTCCCGGACCCATCGCGGACAGACGGCGCTTGTGTTCAAGCTCGGAAAGCGGGTTGGTCTGATCCATGAACTGGGACAACTGCGAACTCATGAAGAATTCGCGAAGCGCACCAATCACCGGTCGAGCATTGATAAGCTTTGCCGGATTGATAGAGGTAATATCCATCGTCGACATACGGTCTTTTACGATGCGTTCCATGCGCGCAAGACCAATGCGGAAACGATTTTGTACGAGTTCACCAACGCCACGTACGCGACGGTTTCCAAGGTGATCAACGTCATCTGCTTCTTCCTGAGAAACGTTCAAACGAATGAGCTCGCGCAAAAGATGCACAAGGTCTTCCTTTGTCAGAATGCGATTTTCTTCCTTTGAAACAAAATCGTGTTCAGTCTCAAGATCAAAGCGTTTGTTAAATTTGTATCGTCCAACGGTTCCAAGATCGTATCGATCGAAGTTGAAGAACATCGAGTGAATAAGCGATCTGGCATTGTCGGTTGCCGCAAGATCTCCCGGGCGAATACGCTTATAAACTTCTGTGTATCCTTCTTCCTCATTGTTCGCAACATCTTTTGCAAGTGTTGATTCAATGTATTTGTTGAGCGGATGGATATCGATATCTTCGAAGAGCCTCAGGATTTCTTCATCCGAGCCAATACCAAAAGCACGCAGAAGCGACGTTGCGGCCACTTTGCGTTTTCGATCAATCTTTACCCACAACACATTGTTTGTGTCCGTTTCAAACTCGAGCCACGCACCACGGTTCGGAATAATTTTTGCTCCGTAGTAACGGCGGCCATGCGTCATGCTTGCTGTAAAAAATGCACCGGCACTTCGTACGAGCTGCGTGACAACAACACGTTCAATTCCGTTGATGATGTATGTTCCGCGATCCGTCATGAGCGGCACATCACCAAGATATACTTCTTGTTCTTTTTCCTGATTCGTCCGTTTGTTTGTAAGCTTGAGCTTTACACGAAGCGGCGCTTCGTAGTTTACATGTTTTTCTTTTGACGTTTTCTCATCGAACTTTGGTTCGTCGAGAAAATAGTCAACCACGTAGAGCTCAAGATCTCGGCCGATAAAATCTTTGATCGGCGAAATTTCATTAAAGAGTTCACGAATTCCTTCTTCAAGGAACCAGCGATAAGACGTCTTCTGAACCTCAATGAGGTCAGGAAGGGCCATAGCATCACGAGCGGCCGTAAAATAACGACGCTCGCGGTCCTTCGGTTGAAGGCGACGAAACTGCATCGCAGACATGGACGATAGGGTCTACCCGTTTTTCCTTTTTGTCTCGCGGGACCGAAGACAAGAGACACGGCAGCCGGGGGCATCGGTTGCCACGGAACAAAAAGGCGGGCGGGAGAATAAGTTGTACACGCGATTCCTTCCAAAAAATCAAAATACCTCCCGACAGGGAACTCGGGAGGGGCTTCGACTACTTTTGGAGGGAAAACATGGACAAAATGACAGAGTTCATGACAAAAGACGTGGATTATCCTTTGTCAAGTCGCGTGGTTACTGGCGAAATCTATCATTGTTTTGTAAAGGCGTCAAGCTTTTTCGATAAAAATGTTTTTGTCAAAAAATGCTTTGATCAGCCAAAATATTACCTTGCTTTGCATTTCTCTTCTTTTTTATCCATACCTTATCCACAATTTTGCTAAGTTGAGAGCATTTTGCGCATACATACATTACAGTTTTGTTATTAAAGCGCTAGTTTTGGCTTATTTTAGTAATTTTACTGTAAATATCTTGTCTAGTTACTCTTGACAAAAGATAAAAAACGTGTTATATTACTTCGTTCGATAATCGGAGATCCTCCGAGTCGGAACCCTTACAACAGAAGAATACGTCTCGAAAAAGAGTGAAGCTTTCGGATAAATGCTCACCAAAATGACAACTTGCCCCACGAACAGCTTTTTATCGAGACGTAATCAACATAAACAACAATTCTTTTTACATTCTTGCAAAGGTATTGGGGGAGGAGCGCTCTGACTTTGGTCGGAGCAAGGTATGCGCTCGAACGACCTGATCTGGCTTCGGCTGGAACATCTCGTTTGAAGCATCTCTGGATTCGCAGGTCTTCTGACCATTACGAACCACTCGCCTCCAACACCTTTGCCGGAATTTCTCATATCAAACAGAGAGATGTGGAGGAGGACCCTTGCTCGCAACCCAAACATGGGAAGTAAGCAGGCGAAGTCTGAAGTCAGGTTCGGCGGCTTTGGCTGCCACCCCTGATAGGTAGGGCTTCACTCATTAAGCTTCCGCTTGCGGGATCACTTAATTTTCACCTTCACATCTTTCCGTTTGAATCGGTGCTCTTTTATCTAAACGTGTTTCATCGAACCGATAGCGTTCCTCTATCGGACATCGATCCAAGGAGCAAACCCGTTTTGCTTCTTCGATCGGTCAGGTGACCGATAATAGTGTAACCAACCCAAACAAAGGAAAGAACGGTGTCTAATGCATAAGCGTTAACACCAACAGTACACTTGGTGGTTGTCCCCGTTTTACCACCCGGCGAAAAATGGAGAGCCTTGAGGAAGCAGATCCTCATTCCAAACTTTGTTCTTTACTAGAGACTCCGGGTGCTGCTCGAGCTCGGCTCACTTGCACCCAAAAAAAGAGAGTCTCACCGCGTCCGGCGGATCCGGACTCCACGCACATGGGAGTGTCCTGATGACATACCCCCGAGGTCGCGCCGTTCTGGACGACGTCTGATCTCAGCCTGGCGGAGAACGATCGTAAATCGTTCTCCGCCGCCCACTTCGCTTGTTGACTTGATCAACAAGCGAAGTAGGTGCCATCCGAAGACAGTATCGTCTTCTATGCGTGCCGAAAGGACATTCCACAATGGACAAGGCTTTCATTCTCGATCTCATCAGTCGTCTCGAGACGCTCATTCGTCTGTTCGCCTACAAGGACAAGACCGCTGTGCCGGTAACCGCTGCGCGCTGGCAGCTTCGTTTCGAGTTCCTCTTCACCGAGAAGGAGCTCATCAAGGCCTTCGGCGTGAAGTCGAAGCAGGATCTCTCCAAGACCGCGCGGAAGGCCATCGAGGTCGTCGCGCGCATCCACAAGGGGCGAGACAGCTACGGCGTCATCCTTGCCAAGGCCGAGAAGCTCTCCAAGCTTCTCCAGCAGAAGCGTCGCAACATCATCGAGACCGAAGAGCGCGAGGCAGCCATGAACGAACTCACGGCACTCGACCCCGAGTCCGTGATTCCGTCTGACACGAGCGCCATCCGGTGCGCCGCAAGCGAGCTCCGCGAGGAGCTTCGCGCGGGCTGTGTTCATCTCCTCAGTGAGGTGAACGCCTTGCATCGACGCCTCGAACGAGAGGTCGTCACCTGCGACGATCCACTCATGCTCGACGGCGAAGAACTCGCCAGGCTGCATGAGAAGCTCGCTGATTTGCACGAAGAAGCCGATGAGGCCTTCGCCGCACAAGAAAAGGTGCGCGAGCCGCTTCGCGAGGAGTGCGTCGCGCTCCAGCACGAGATCTTCAAGATCGAAAAGCGGCTGCGGCTTCGACCGACGGAGATGGCGTTTCTTCCGAAGGGCTTCAAGTCCCTGAATGAGGAGAAGCTCGAAGAGCTTCAAGCGTCCTACGCGCAGATCCTGCGCCATCGCAACCGCGAGCTCCAGCAGAAGGAGCGCCAAGACAGGATCAACCAGGCGCGGCGTACCGGCTACCTGCCCACCATGAGGAAGCGCGCTGCTGGCTGAGTTTGTTCCCAACGCGAGGAGAGGGGCCAATAACCGGTCCCTCTCCTCGCCCCTCCTACCCGCCCTTTTTCTTTGCCTGATTTCTTCTGAAATTGGGCACCCATTTTGCCGCTTCGACATGTTCGGAGCATCAAAATGGGTGATCTTCCAAAGCTATCTTGCTTTGCATGTATCCCCCAAAGGACTTTTCCATGAGACAGAATCCGTTCGTGGTCTCCATTCTCGCGCAGACATCTCTCATTGTCGGCAACGTTTTGGACGGTATGCAGCCGATCGAGATCGAAGGGCGAGCCGCCCGTACAAGTTCCTTCGAGGAGCTTTTGCGCGGTGAGCTCTCCCATCTAGGCCTTCTCCAAGAAGCGCCCGTCGAACTCTCGGAGGCACTCGAAGGAGTGGATCCGGAAATGCTCGCGGCACAACGCGACACGGAAGAGCTCTCTTGGGGAGAGCTCTTCGCGAGAGGATGAGACTCATGAAAGGCATCGGCGCTTTTCTCGGCCTACTCGCAATCGCGCTCATTCTCGGAATGCTCCTACGCCCGCTTCTCAAAGATGCGAGCTCAGGCAAAGCAGACCCGAGAGCAGCGCGCTACGCACTCACCGTCGAGGTGAACTTCAGCGCCAACCGCCAGGATATGATGCCAAACATCTATCCGGTGGTCAGCGGCGTTGGAGCCGGTGCAGAATCCTCTACGATGCCCGTCTGTCACAGCGACTGGAATCATCGCGACTGCGGCACGGGAGGCGATTGGCGCAACGAGGTTCTCGTGATCGATGGGATGCAAGTCATTCACGTCGAACTCAGGAACTGGCCCCTTGGAACTGAACGGTTTGAGGGAGACTTCCCTCTTGGCGCCCAGCTCCGCAACGGATTCGTTCAGCGTATCAATGGCGGCACACTCACTGTGCGCAGCCTCGGTTTCCGCCGACTCTGAATCCTTCTTCTCGGCTCTCGCACTTCGCGAGAGCCGATCACCATTGGCAAGAACTTGCTTCTTGTCAGCGGCGATCTTTCCACATAAAATCCCGCTCCGGTTTCCGGAAACGCGTGGAGGTTACAAAGATGGATGCGTGCAAAATTGTTCTCCGGCAAAGCTGGACCGCGATGTAGACACGATTTTCTTCTCCGAGCGCCGAAAGGTTTCTTCCTCTTGGCGCTCATCTCCATACGCTTCCGGAAACCGCCCCCTACATTTGCCCTTCAGACTGGAGTTTAAATGCAGGGGACATCATTCCCTGAGGAGGTTTCTATGACTACTCCTACGAAATGGGAGCGAGACAAACAGTTCTATGAAAACATGGGGTTTCCCCACTTCATTGCGACTCCTGAAATTCTGGAGCTGGATGAAGACGAGCGGCTCTATGAAGGAGTTCGCCCATGCACTTGCCGTGAAGAGCAGATGCTTCTCGCGGCGCTTGGCGCCGAATCCGTCAGCGCAGATGCACTTGATGACACCAAAAGCGATGCCGAGGAGTTCGCGGACAATCTCTCCGAGCTTCTCCAAACGCTCAACCGCCGCAAAGAAGTTCTGCTTCAGAAATAGCGGGAAGAGCCCTACTCTCACGAGATCAGCTTCTCTGACCGAACACTGCTCCGACGAGTGGCAAAGCTTGGAGGCTTTCCAAGCTTCGTGTCCGAAGAGAGCGCTGACTGGATCGAGGCGACACAAGGAACTCTCGAGGGAATTCATTCCATCGAGGAGAAGCTTGAGGAGCTCTCCACCAAAAAGGAGCGTCTCCGCAGAGAGCTCGACCAAAAGGGATTCTTTGTCCTTTCGCGGCTGAATAAACAGCTCGATAGTCTTGCCGAAATGCCCGCGGGCAACTTCAGCGCGCTCATGGATAAACTTCAGGACAAGGGGCTTGGTGAGCGCGTTGCGTTTAACGACGTCATTGCGCTCGCCCTCAAAGCGAGAAACGTAAAGCCCAAAAAGCAGGAGCCGGAGTCAACCGGCTTTGGTTCCCTGTTCGAAGGAATTCTTGAGGATGACGTCGACCTCGATCTCGATCCGAGCTTCCAGCTTGCTTCGCTTGTCCGCGTCAGACTCGAGACACTTCGTTTGATCGCAAAGCAATACTTCGCGATCGACAAGGCGTGCTTCGAACGACTTCACGTAAAAAAGGCGCAGCTCGAACGGCGCCTTCTTCCGAAGCCCTGTACTCCGGAAACACACACTCGACGATGAGCCCTTACCGGCTCTCGTCCCTAGGATCTCCTTTTGGAGGTCCTTCCCTATGCCCGTATCACAAACCGTGGTACGCACATAGGGGAGAACCGCATAAGCGGTAGAAGACTTTATCCGAGGTCGTCAGCGGATCATCCGCGGATTAACCCTCAATCTATTTTTATCTTTCGAAACATCTCCCCCAAACCTGTTCGTACGTTCGACAACCAAAGATCTGGCTAAGGCATACTGCTAAAGCCCAATTCATTTAGAGAAAAGAAAAGGAGGGCCATCGTGTCCGAAAAAGAAGAAAAGAAAGTCACCGCTCCCAGCAAGCCGTCCGTTCCCAGAGTCTGGCTCCGCTTACCGCCCCCCTCCAACGTTCCCTCTGAACTGATCACGGATCGGTACGCCATCTCCATCACCAACGCGCTCATCGCGGGAGTGATTCCCCTGAACCTCCACATTCGGCTTCAGCCCAATGAGGCCAACACGGAAGCGTTCATGAAGGCGGTCGCGCCCACCGGCGACCAGGAAAAGTTGAGCGAGCGGCTGGAACCGCAAATCCTCAGCGCCCTTCAGGGGGTTCACCTCAATCCGGATGGAAGCAAGGTAGCGATGATGACGAAGGGGCGAGGCAAGGAACCCAAGCCTGTGAAGATGCAGGGCTTCGTGCCCAGCTTCAAGACGTCCTTCGGCCCCAACAAGGGGTCGAGACCACTGGAACTCACCATCCCGTACTACAGGCTAAGCGCAGTGATGAACTCGCCAGGCTTTACCATCAGCTACCGAGCTGGAAAGAAGTACACCGCGTTTCTCACGAGCTTCGTGGTGGGATCTCAACGAATTGGCAAAGATGCCGCTGTCGCTGTCATTGTCGGTCTCATGCCGTGCTACAACGCGAACAGCGCCACGTTCGAAACGGGCGGCACCGTTGCCCTGCTCGACCCTCGGTTCGTGCGCATTCTCTGCAAGCTGCATGCAACGCTGCAGACGATTCTCCGAAAGGCCTTCACGCCCGGGGAGATTTTCTTCGAACTCTACGGACTTCATGAGAAGCGTGGAGAACGCAGCGTTGGATTGCCGAGTCAACAAATCAGCGCTCCCGAGCCTGAGCTCGAATCCGAATCCGTCGCGTCGGAGGAAGAAGTCACCGAGACACTCCTCGATGAAGTCGCCGAGGACGCAGAAGTTCTCAACGACACGGCCGACGACCCGCCGTCCGATCAGGTTGAAGCCTGATCACCACACAAGGCTCTCTCGCAACTAAAAGCGAGATCGAGCCATCCCTGACCCTCATTTGTCGAAAGACGAATGAGGGTCTTGTACTATCTGGACAAATTCTTCCAAACTGCTACCTTTAGCCTTCTGGGAAGGAATCCTATGAAAAGTAAAAAAGGGCTAAAAACAAAGCCCGTGCGTAAAAATAAAAAGAGGCCAAGTAAGAAGCCTCAACCCCGAACATACACTGACCAAGATCTGAAAACCTTGGACAAAATGCGCAAAATCGCGGGCATCGACACGCTTCCGCCAAAAGCGAAGCCCACGGAGTCCGAATGAAGCCGCGCAAACCATTTAGGACATACCGCCCTTTCCCCTCACAAAGCCTTTTAACAGCTCGCCCGATGCAAGCTGTTATCCCACTAGACTCACGACATATCGTGAGTTTTTTATTTCTTTATTTTACTCCAGAAGGAGCCGGTTCTGTTTGCCCGGGCAATGGAGGAAGTTCGCGCTCGTAAATTACGCGTCTTGTGATACTGGCTTCGTCGCCATAACGCCTTCTCGCCGTCACATGAACTTCCGTTGTTCCCCTTGAGATGTAAAGTGTTTTTTCAAATGTTCCATCTGGATGCACGATGGCTGGTTGATCATTGATGCGAACCGTTGCTTCGGGCAATGTTTTCCCACGAACGATAATCGTCGGATCTTCATATCGCGTACCTTCTACGGGCTCGATAACTTCAAGTGATGGCGGTGCAGCGATCGTGCGAACTTGGTAATACACATATCCGCCAAGCAAAATAACAAAAACACCGAAACCCGCTATTGCAAGAAGACGTGGTGTCACTAAAAGGTCTTTTGCACGCAATCGAATGGGGCGCGGCAGAGATTCGTTTTTTGATTGAATAATGCCTCTTGTTTCAAGACACTCTCGATATTTGTGGAGATAATAAGAAACGTTTCCTCCGAGCTGCGCTACATACGTTCTTAATAAGCGCTCGGAATATACTGGATCCGGAATATCTTCCAGTCGTTCATTTTCGAGCGACTGAATAAATGATGGAGTAATTTTTGTCTGCTGAGAGGCCTCGGCAATCGTTAAGCCAGCTCGTTCTCTAAGCTCAATAAGATCCGGACCGAGACATTCGCTCCCATGCACCCGTTTCATTACGAAAGCCATAAGATTTTAGTATTCTCCCTCTTCCTCATCTTCAGCCCCCTCCTCAGTGTCTTCATATTCTCCCTCTTCCTCATCTTCCATTTCTTCCTCATCTTCAATATCCCTCTCTGTTTGTAAAATTTCTCGAGGTTTTGCTCCGTCCGACGGACCAATAAACCCTTCTTCTTCAAGGATGTCTAAAATTCTAGCGGCGCGCGCGTATCCAACCTTCAAACGGCGCTGAAGCAGTGAAGCTGAAGCTTTGCACGCACGCAGAATTTCATCCTTCGCATCGGAAAGAAGCGGGTCCGTGTCCGCATCTCCATCGAGACCGCCGCCCCCACTAAACCTTGTTCCGCCTGCTCCTTGTTTTTCCGTAATGGAGTGGTCGTAATCCGCTGGCTCGTATGTTGATTTAATGAATTCAACCACACGCTGAATTTCCGGCTCGGAAACAAAAGAACCCTGTATGCGTTTAAGCATAGCCATTTCCGCTGTGGAATACAGCATGTCTCCACGACCGAGAAGTTTCTCCGCTCCTTGTTGATCCAAAATTGTTCGGGAGTCCGTTGTGGATGCGACGGAAAAAGCGATACGACCTGGAATGTTTGCTTTGATCAAACCTGTAATAACGTCGACGCTTGGTCGCTGCGTGGCCAACACAAGATGGATACCCACTGCACGAGACATTTGTGCTAAACGCACGATTGGTCCTTCAACCTCTGAAGCGGAAGTCGCCATAAGATCCGCGAGCTCATCAATAAAAATAATGAGGTACGGCAATTTTTCTTCCACGCGCCCGTTATAAGTCGACAAGTCCCTCGATCCGAACTTTGCTAACAAGTCATAACGACGATCCATTTCGCGCAGAGCCCATTTTAACGCGTTCACCGTTTCCGGAACTCTTGTAATAACCGGCGTCACAAGATGCGGAATACCGTTGTACACTTGCAACTCAACGCGCTTCGGGTCAACCATAATAAATTTCACTTCATCCGGACTTCTCGTATAGAGAAAGGACATGATGATTGTGTTCAAACAAACGGACTTACCGGAACCCGTTGCTCCCGCAACGAGTAAGTGCGGCATTTTTGCCAGATCACTCACCCATGGTTTGCCCGCGACATCTTTTCCTAAAACGAAGGAGAGCATGCCTTTACTATCACGGAACTCTTTTGTTTCCAACATTTCGCGCAAACCAACGGTTGCAACGGATTGATTTGGAACCTCAACTCCTACGAGTGATTTTCCTGGGATTGGCGCTTCGATACGAATTGGGTGTGCCGCAAGTGAAAGGGCGAGGTCATTATGCAATCCTGTGATACGTGAAAGTTTTACGCCTTCCGCTGGTTTGAGCGCGAACTGGGTTACCGTCGGACCAACGGCTACTTCTGACATTTCTACATTGATACCAAAGGTTTCAAATGTTCTTCGAATGACTTCACGATTGTGAAGAATATCACCGGACGTTGGCCGCTGATCGCGGCGATCAAGCAAATCAAATGGAATATCAATTTTTGGATAACGCCTTTTTCGTTTTTTAGGACGCGCAGGCTGGGCATCTTCTTCGTCAGAATCTTCTTCCTCTTCCTCGTCTTCTTCAAAATATTCTCCCTCAGAAAATTCGCCTTCTTCCTCTTCCTCGTCTTCTTCATCCTCGCCTTCTATTTCATGAAGCGCTAGCGGTTTGGACTGATTTCGTTTTTCCATTAAACGCCGAATTGGCATGAGAAGTCCTCTTGCAAAAACGGCTAAGGCTTTCCACGTTATATCAAGCACAAAAAGAACTTGACGAAGCGTGGCATTAAACATGAGTAAGAGCGCCATGACAAAGATCGCTGAAAGAATGGTTGCAGCGCCCGCCATGCCAAGCATGTTTACCAATGGAATCGAAATAACTTCACCGAGCTTACCTCCTGCTGTTTGTAGAGCCGCTTCTCCGACTTGGAGATTACCTGCAAATGTCACCGCGTGTACCAATGGATTTAACGTAAGAAAAAACAAGAGAAACCCAATTGTATTTGAAAACTTTAGTGGCAGTCGCTCCGGCGCCAGAATATGATATGCCCAAGCGATAAGAAAAAACGGTAGCAGTAATCTGTCCCAACCAAAAACGTATGAAACGGCCGCATCAAGAGCCTGCCCAAGCGCTCCAGCGAGACCAAAAATACCAAGGAGCATGAGCACAGAAAACGCAAACAAAAAGACGATACCCACTCCCTTACGGGTTTCAGGGTCTACAGAAAAATCGACTGCTACTTTTCTACGTCGTCTTGCCATGCCTCGTTTAGCTCATTATAGCGCGCTTGCTCGCTCCTGGCGAGAAGAAGAAGTGCACCCTTAGGCGACTTCTTCTTCACTCGCTTTTATTGCGGGGGCTTTGGGCTTTGTAACACCATTCGCCACATCTTCACGGCTTTGCCACTCATCTAAGCAATTTTGCCGCAGCTCCTTCATGAGGTCAGGACGTTCCCGCAGGCTCGCTTTTGCGTTTTCTCTCCCTACACCAAGCTTTTCCCCTTTGTAGGAATAGCTATTCCCTGCTTTTTGAAGCGTCCCGAGTTCAAGCCCCGTATCAAGAAGGTCTCCTGCTAAAGAGATACCCTCGTTATACATAATGTCGAATTCACATGTACGGAACGGTGCGGCAACTTTATTTTTTACAATTTTAGCCTTCACGCGATTCCCCATGACCTTATCTCCCATTTTGATTTGCGCGCTGCGGCGTACCTCAATGCGCACAGACGAATAAAACTTTAATGCATTTCCACCTGGCGTTGTTTCCGGATTGCCGAAGACAACACCAATTTTCATACGAATCTGGTTGATAAAAATAACAGTTGTCTTCGAACGTG
>Ga0100403_1002269_pt1 | contig 15645 bp, 19 predicted proteins | sample CryGeymet201501t_FD_83663 | JGI IMG/M metagenome (GOLD analysis project Ga0100403, IMG submission 83663) | Groundwater microbial communities from Crystal Geyser aquifers in Utah, USA - Crystal Geyser metaG 2015-01t | ecosystem: Environmental > Aquatic > Deep subsurface > Groundwater | place...
CAAAGAGTTTTAGAGTGCCGAGTATGGCTCCGAATATGGTCTGAAGCACGATCAGAACAGTGGCCCAGCGTAAGGTCTTATTAATGATATTCTCTGTTTCTATTCCACTCATTTCGAATAAAGAGGAGAGAATGCCAAAAACCGCTTTGCCGATACTAAAGAGATCTCCCAATCCTTCTATGATGCCGCGCAACACAATACCAAAGATAACACCTACAACGCGGATGCCTTCTCCAATAGCACTGGTTGCCTCAAAGATGCTAACAAAGTTAAGTTTCCCTAATTCAGTACTGATAGATCGGACGGCATCCCGAATACCATCGAAAAGCGGTTCAACAGCTGCGACTGCTTTAGGGTTTGCAATAAATGAGTCAGCAAAATCCTCTTTCGAGGCGTTTACGATAGCACGAAGTTTAGTCGTAAGTTCAGTAAAGAGTCCTTGTCCTGCTACAGATGCGATGAATCCTAGGACATCTGAAAAACGGGCCTTCAGACCTGAGAAAGTGTCTGCTGTGATCTTGGCTGCCTCTGCGGTACCTGCGAGTCCATTAGTGATGAGGGCAAAGAGTTCCGCAGGATTCTTGGTCGCTCGGACGAGTTCGTTAAGCCTATCCGCAGTGACACCGAATGCTTTAGCGATGCGCGTTGTGCGTTCAGCACCTGTGCCGGAGAAAAGAGAACGAAGTTCCTCTCCAAGCTGATTCTGCGGAATATTAAGAGAGCTCGCAGCCTGAGATACGAGCACAACTGCCTTCTGAATCTGATCGAGGTCTAGATTCGCAGCCAGACCGGACGGGAGACCCTCCTGCAAGGATCTCAGCAACTCGGGAAACGTAGCTGTCGTACGTAGGGACTCGGCGCGCAGTCGCTGAACTAGTGAGCGCGCAAGCTCCGTCGCTTTCGCGAACCCGATGCTCTCGTTGGTCAGATTGCCGAACTGATCACGCGTCTTGATGATGTTCGTAAGGAGACCTGCGATACCAATTTCGCTCGCCTCTATCTGCGAATTGAATTCTATACCAGTTGTGATAAGACTTGCGAACGCACTGGTACCTACTCGCACCGCCTTAAAAACCGCAAGAATGCCAATTAGACGACGAAGAGTGAACGAAATTCGATTTCCTTTTTCGTTCGTCTTGTCCAACTGCAACCCGAAAAAGCTCTGTGCTGCCGATGCTTTCTTCGTAGCAGCAGCTCCCCGCGCTTGTTGCTGTGCAAAACGCTCCCCCTCCCGAGCAGCACGAGCGCGCGTTGCTGAGAGACGGGCCTGTGCATTTTCTATATTGACGGTCTGAAGTGCAGTGCGCTGGCGTTCTGTGGCAAGACGTTGTTCTGCGGTCGCAGCATTTTGAACCTGAGTTGCAGTACGCAGTCGTTCTGTGGCAAGACGTTGTTCTGCGGTCGCAGCATTTTGAGCTTGAATTGCAGTGCGCTGACGCTCTGTATTAAGGCGCTGTTCAGCAGTCGCAGCCTTTCTGGCTTGAGTGCTAGTGCGCAGCCTCTCAATGCTAAGGCGTTGTTCAGCAGCCGCTACATTTTCAGCCTGAAGCGCAGTGCGCTGGCGTTCAGTGCTAAGGCGCTGCTCGACGATGAGAGCCTTGGCCGTCTCGGCTCGCGCCTTGGCCTGTGCCGCACTAGCTTTGTTTGTTGCTATTGAGAGAGTAGACAGCCTGCGCGCGCTGAGTACCTGCTCCTGAGATACCTTGCGCGTAGTCTTTAAAGTTGCAGTAAGTTCCGTGCGGAACTTACGGAGTTCCTGTATACCGTTAACAAGGACCTGAATCTCGTACCGAAGACCTCCCCGATCAATGCTAGCCATCTCTGTATTTTACCCTAGATACCTCTGGCAAAGGAGGCGAGGAACTCCTGCTCGCTCTTTGTGCCAATAGGACGGTCCCCGTCCCTTGTATACAGATCCTTTGCCAGCCTTTTTACGGCCTTTCCGTCGCCCTGTGATGCAACATTCTGACGAATGAGATCCTCTTGACCGTGCCGTTTTCTGACATTCATCATCAGTTCGAGTGCTTCGTCGAACTGGTCAAGGGCTAAATCGAGAATTTCATCGGGCGCAAAGCCAAAATGAACTAGTTCCATCACAGCTTCGCGGAAATCCCGCCACTTCTGGTCTTCAGTACGACTGTCGTTGATGTCTACTCGGGCGACAGCTCGTCGGCGACAAGCGCCTCGTCGAGCTTGGCCCTCATTGCTTTTCCCACTGCTCCACCGAACACACTCATGTTGGCTGTAAGTGTCGCACGTAACAGAGGAAGGATAACGTCAGTAGTCGCGTTCTCCAGCGTTTCAGTGTCACAGACACCGCGAGAAGAATCCTCAATCAGAAGCAAGACGCGATGAATGTTGTCCTCGTCGAGCAGGGCTTTGATACCTTCTGAGAGGTCTTCCTTACGACGCTTGATGCGCTCCTTAGCGTGGACAGGAGAAATGGCGTCGATGGTCGTGGTCTCGACAGGGACGATATCCTTCGGCTGTCCTTCTTCTGCAACATTGATCTCTTGATGGGCCACAATCTTCTTCGTGTAGTCGCCCTTATTCGGATCGAACAACCCGACAGCGGCTTGCGCCATGTCAGCGACAACCGACTGCGCAGCCAAAAGCGCGCGTAGGCGCACGGGATAGAACTCAATGCTCTCTCCCTCCAGCTCGATAACATGCGGCTTCGTCTTGACACTGGACAAAATGGCCGCGAGCCCCTTCTTTTCGTTCGACATAGTAGCCTCCAAGCTGCCGTTTTTTGAGATATTGGGAACCCCGATGCTCGGGGCTCCCTTTAAACTTCAGACAGGTTTAGACGCTGAGTCGGCGGATCGTCAGCGTCGGACTGTTCGGCGACGTCTTCTCGTTGGTCTCGGCCGAACCTGACAGACTCAACGTGGCGAACTCTTCACCAACAAGAGCGAAATCTCCCTCAGCCGATAGGGTCACAGAATGGAACATGTACTCCATCTGCGATCCGTTACCTGTCTGATTCGCATTGCGCGAAATGAACATCATCTGTCCTGCAATGCGCGCCAAAGAAAGCGCACGGATCTCGCTGAGAGTCAAAGAAGCATACGTGAATGCGACCAGCAACGAAGAACCGTTGGTGATCGAGCCGTCTTCCTCAATACGGATGCGCCCCAACTCGTAGTCCACAGTGTAGTCCGTCCCTTCGATGTAGGTCACTGTGCCTGCCGAGTTCTTGACTGAGACGAGCGAGATGCGATACACTCGATTAGCGTTGTCTGCGGCCACCGGAGGATACGTACTCGGTGCGGCTACGTCATACAGCAGATACCACTTGCCAAGACCGTTGGTAGCAGAGACAATGACGTTGTCATTTCCTGCCACAGGAGCAACGCTTGCGCCAATAACCGCAGTGTCGCTAGACGTGCCGCTCATTAAGAGAGCGAGATTGTCAACGTCGATCTCAGACAACTCCGCTGTGAAATTGATGTTCTGCTGTAGGACCACCTCTCGATCCTTGACCGAGAGGCCGTTCAGCTTGCTGAAGTGCTCTAGCGTTTCAGCCTCGACTGTGACGGTGAAAGCCTCCGCGTGACCCAGAGTACGCATATTCTTCGCTCGACCGTCTGCATCAAGATCGTCTCCAAAAAAGAGTTCGCCGCGACCCAGAAGGTAGTCGCGGGGATCGGGGATACCTTTACGTGCCATGATTCAGTTCTCCGTGGGAAATAGAGTTCAAAATGTATTTTAACCTGAAGCGACCGGAGCTGGACGAACTTCGAGTTCTAGCCTGAAATGAGCCCCGCTAGACGGATCATTAGCCGGGGGAAACGTGATATCAACGGACGACACGCGCAGGTACAGAATCGGAGTCTTGAGCGTGTTATCCATCGGGATCGTGCGCCCTAGTTTGTGGATAAAAGGCTCAATGTCTACCGGCTGGCGGAAGTCAATGAGAAGGACCCAGATATAGTTATCCACGTCCTGAAGCACTTCGCCAAAGAGTTTGCTGTCTTCTGCGTCCTTCATCACGACCCCGATAGGGGCCGCCTCCATTGAGTCGGCCCTGATCGTTGACGGTCCGACAGAGACCTCTCTGTAGTTCCCCGTGCCGTCCGGCTCAGGTGCAGCAGCATACGTAATGACTGGGAAAGTCTCCAACTGTAATGCAGTTCGAAGGACAGCATGGACCTTTTCGTGAACGGACATTACTTCTGGATCCAGTTGTCCCATGAGCAATAACTGAGTGAGTTACCGAGTACTTGCCAGCATTCTAGCGAGTTCTCTCCTACGCCGTCCGTACTGGCATTAATCACAAGAGCACGTCCTGCTCTTGGAGTCCCGATCTCGATGGTTTCGTCGAGAATGCCGAGAGCCCTATCTATGTCAGATTGAAGGCGACTAAGTTCAATCTCTTTCTCGCGAGAAGACATTTCACGGAAGGCAGATACGTCGTTCCACTCTTGATAGATGCGGCTAGCATTACCTTCTTTAGATAAGACTGTTAGCCATCTCAACAGAGTCAAACGCAGCATGTTTTGCTCGCACGTTGATGCGATCAGGTAGCGATACTCGTCCTCCGTTTGCGGCGGCTCTACGGGGATAATAGAGCTTAATGCATTGAGTTTTGCTAGCCCTAGTCTGGTATAGAATTCGACTCTGGCTGTTTCTATAGCGAAGTCCAACTGATCCAACACTGCATGCCCTGCGTCGAGATTGGTGACGCGCTGCTTCTGCTTGGTCGTGGCTAGATCAGTGAAGATAGGCTCACTCATCAGGTAAATATCCTAGCCGCTACAGTCTCTGCGTATTGTTGTAGCCTGCATCGCCGAGCATGTTCTGCTGAGACGGAGGCTTGGTATTCTTCTTGACCTTATCTGCAAGAATTTCGGCCTCTCGCTCCATCGTTTCTTCGAGCACAGCGCGCACCATCAAACTACGCTCATCGTCGTCGAAGCAGAGGAACATCACAACAGCATTACGGCCTTCCGATGCAAAATACTCGCTCATCTCCGCGACAGCCTCGTCAGGCACTCGCTCCAAGGCGCTCACGACAAGTGCGTCGAGGTCAGTGCTTTTTAGGTCTGCGGGCAGGAAACCATCCGTCTTAGCTTTTGATGGCTTCAGATCTTCCGTCAGGGAGATAATGGTTTCCGGGCCTCCGAGCGATCGCGGCGCATCGAACGAACTAGGGGATTGCATCTGAGCTTCGCTTGCTCTAGAAATGCCATTGCTGCGCCGAATCTCGTCTGGATGTACCTGCGCAGCAAGTGCGACGATCTGACCCTTCTTCTGCATGTTGGAAATCTGCTCGGACGTACATCCAGCAGAGATGAGAGCCTCTTGACTGACGACACTGCCGGGTTTATGCATCTTACCCGTCAGAGACAGATTAACGGCTGTCTTATACTGCATGGTTCGGCTTCTCCTTGTTCTCAAGTTCATACACTAGGCCGAGCAGGAATGTCCTACCCGGCCTTTAGTGTACGGGATTATAACCTTAGACGACAGTCATCTGGACGACCGCCTCAGGGCGGCGCATCACAGGGAACGGACGACTATGAGCTAGGGCGATGGTCGCGCTCGGGTCTTTCTCGATCCAAGACTTGGAGAATCGCTTGGATCGGATAAGACCCTGGTCGAAGGCATCCATGTCGGGGATCGCACCATACTCGATGCTAAAGCCCGCACGCGGATCCTGCGAGACAAAAAACGCCTGATCATCAGCAACTAGATTGACAGGCACGCCAGCCTGGTCGTCCACTTCGCGGGCATACTCCCACCAGTTCAGGCCGAAGACACGGCCAAGGAAGTAGGCACCCTGTCCGTCGAAATCCCCGCCAAGAATCTGCGGCGTGTCCTGCTCCGCATTACGGCGGTTAAGAATGTCGCGAACCTTCTGGTTATCTAGGAAGGCATTGGCTGCGGTCTTCCCCAGAATTGCATCCGTGATACGGACGCCAACTGCATCATTCGCCAGCCGCTTGGCATCTCGCGTGTTCTGCGCGATGTTCCCCGTGGTAGTGTTCCACAGGTCAACGCCCGCCAGCACGATCGTGTTGGCGGCATCTCGAGCAAAATCGAACTCGAAAGCATCGGCCTCGATGCTGTCGTCTTGATCATACGAGATGACGCCAGTGAGAGCCCGACACACCATCCACTCTACGCGGTTCGCGATCTGGTCGGCCATATGCTGCATATCCAGCGCGATGTGTTCTTGTACCGGGCTAATGTTCGCGCCAGAAGGCACAAAGACAGGAGTGCCCGGCGTACGTCCGAAAAGAAGAGGACTCGGCTTGAAACTGAGCTTGACTCTAATGTTCGGAGCTTCGATCACGCGGAAGCTCTTGCTGACTCCTGCGACCGGATAAGCGACAGAGTTCTTTCGCACAAAGGGCACCATCTTGCGACCGGCAAACCACTTGCCGATCTCCAGCGTTTCCGTGGAGTGAGTGTTTTCCTGGCGGAAGAGAAGCTGACGAACAAAAGACTGGGGATCCTTGATGTCATTGATCGTCTCAGTAAGAGACTGCCAAGACAGTTCGGGGACGAGGGTAGGCATTCTTTATGCTCCTTAGATTCTGTTTCTGGTTAGCGGATCTTCTCCAGGCTACGAACGATGATGCCTGCGTCACGAGCGTCGCTCTGTAGCGCCGCATCAAGCTGTGCAGAAGTACCTCCGTCAGAGACGAGGTCGTCTCGGTGGGCCTCACCCGACAGCATGACAGTGCCGACTACAGTGTCTGCGACTTGCAGCACCAGCGGATCAGTTTTGTCGTTCATAACGATGCCCTTGACGAGTCCCGTGCCGTTCAGCCCGCCAGTAGCCCATTCTTGCCACAGATTCGTAGCCGTGTTAAACGTCACGACAGTTCCCTGCGGCAACTCCTTAAGTGCGCCGGATGCAAAGATCGCCGAAATCGTGTACGTGGGGATAAGACGCAGACGCTGGCCTTCAACTCGGTCGGCGATCATAGGAGTCTTGTGTAGTACCATTGAGTTTTTCTCCTAGAGAATCAGTCTTGATTGTACCTGATAGTGGTAATGTTCGTTAAATTACTTCGCACCCTGCTTCGCATTAAGATATGCAGCAAGATTCTTACCATGCTGACGCGCCTTCTCAAACAGCGCTTCCTCGGTATCTTCAGTGCTCACCTTCGGCGAGATATTGCGGCGAGGCTTGCCTCCCGACTTGCACTCCTCGCCAAGCGCCTTGGCAAGATCCGCATTGATTTCGCGGCGCTTGGCCACGAACGCTCGGATCTGCTCAGCGTCCTTGAAGTCTACCGACTTACGGAGATCAGCGATCTCCGTCTCAGCCGCTTCCTTCAGAAGTTCCTCATCGCTCTTCTGCTCGGAATCAAGCTGTTCTTCTGCCCTGGCGAGCAAGACTTCTTCGTCGACCGTCTCGTCACTAGTAACGATTTCGACTTCTGCCGCCTTCTTCAGGGCCTCGATCTCTGCAAGCAACGGAGAGGTAGCTTCCTCGATCGCCTTTGCAATAGCTTCCTTGACCTGCTCTTCGTTCATGATTTCCTCCTCGGACGGGTGCTGATTTAAGGTATCGTTGGCGATCTTGGCGGCCAAGACCATAGCGGTCTCTGGCTCTGCGCCCATAGAAGCCGTCATTCTTTGCGTCAATTGAATAATGAGTTCCGGTCGGTCGAACGCGCGGAAGGCACTTAGTTCTACGGCATCAAGATTGCCGTCCTTCTCGAACCAAGCACGCAATGCATTGCTAAGTCGCACATTCTTCGCGACAATGACTTCGCGCATAGCGTCTGCTTTAGTTACATCAGTACGTACCTTGGCGGGGCCATACAGAGAAACACCCTGCCATTCGCCGTCGCGATACGCTTTGCGAAGCTCAGGAGAGTTGATCTGCATCTTCACCGCCCAGCCGCCGGTCACGTCCATAGGACTACCGTCGTAGCCAGGCCAGTCCAGGAAGCGTTCATCGCTCTTTTGGATGATGAAGGATTCCGTAACGTGAGCAGCGTCCTTCGAAAGCTCTTGGCAATCATGAACAATGTCAACCTTAGCTGCGTTCTTCATGTACGAGTGAGCCATCTTTTCGATGACATCTGTGCTGGCGAAGTCCCCATCTGAGTCGGGGATATTCGGTGCCCAAACGACAGCGAGTAGTTCACCCTTCTCGTCAAAGTCAGGCAACTCCTTCGTCAGACCTACGAAATGTACTTCTGCCGTGTCAGCCTTGAATAGGGTCATGAACCCATTCTTGCCGCGAGGACACAAGCTGATGAATCGGATATCGGCGTCGAGGATTTCTCGCTTCTTTTGAGTGGGCATAGATACTCTCTATCCTACAGTCCTTTGGATCCTCGGCTTTTTCGAGTTAAAATTCTGGTAGGAGGACCTGCATGAATAATAACAGAAAATCGCCGGACGAGTCTGAAAAGTATGTCGGCGCTCGTCGCGTGACTATTGGAAACCGCCAACATATGGCGATGTTCGAGAAGCCCTCCGGCGGTATTTCTTGGAGTATTTACCTACACAAGGCAATCGAAAACTCCCAGAATATCTCTAATCGTACAGTCAACTCGGGGATTGTGCCTCATCCATTCGACTGGGCTGCAACGAAGCGTTTCAAGAGTTCAGACCCTCATCATTCGTCCTGTATCGAGGCTAAGATCAGCGCCACTGTTGGACTCGGCTTCAAGGATGCGGCGACTGAAGCTAAACTCGACCCCCTCAGCGAAACGACCGTCCAAGATGTCATTACTGCTGCTGCTGAAGACTACCATACGGTTGGTAACTGCTTCATCGAAGTCGTGCGAGACGGAGAAACGATCGTTGGTATCTTCCATGTCGCGGCAGAAGACGTACATATCTACGTCGAGGACGGGAAAACGCTCAACTTCCACTATCGCGTTCGCACGGAGAGCGGCTCCGAAACCGTAGCTGCTGCTTTTGGGAAGAAGAAAGAAATGCTAGAGCGTAAGATCTTGCTCAGCAGGGATCTTCAAGACCAGGACAGCATTTCGGAGATTATCCATATTCGTCGTCCAAGCGCGTTGAATCGCTGGTATGGAGTGCCTGATTGGTTGGCTGCCGTCTCTCAGATAGAACTGGCTCAATGCATCAGCCAGTACAACTACGACTTCTTTCTCAACAACGGTGTCCCCGAGTTCATCTTTATCCTGTCAGGAGCGGACCTCGGCGAAGTCTGGGATAAGGAGATCGTTCCCGCTCTCAAGGGAGCAACAGGAATCGGAAACGGTCACAGTACCGTAGCGATCAATATTCCTGATGAGAATGTACAAGCGGTCGTTCAGAAGCTCGGTGTAGAGATGGCTGATGGATGGTTCCAGAACATGTTAGACACCGTCGCCGTCCGCATCGTCACAGCACACCGCGTACCTCCCATCATTACAGGCATCCAGATTCCGGGCAAACTTGGAGCAAACAACGAACACGTTAACGCCATGTGGCTGTTTCAGGGCCTAGTCATCGGTCCCGCTCAGAAAGTTTTGCAGAAGGGCCTCGGTGTTACGCTCGGTAGTGACTCGGGAGTGCTTGGCCTCTCTGGTCCAGAACCTTTCGAGTTCAATACTATCACCGACACTATTCCGACTGCTCGGGTTGAGATGTCGTCATCTCCTACCGAGCCAAACAAGGAAATCGGCACTCGCAAGGACATCCCAGGATCGGCCCAAGAGGAGACTCCACAGGAACGTCAAGCGGCCGCTTTGAAGAAGTTCGAGACGCGTATTGCTAAGGCGCGTGAGACTCTAGGCAACGAGATCGTAGACTCCATCATCTCGAAAGCGATGGGCATTGTGGCTCCTGTACAGGACCTGTAATGGTTCTCACTCTTGAGGAAATCAAGAGGACCGTTTCCCGCGTTATCGCGAACGACGCGAAGGAGAAGGTTCGTCGTTTCACACCGTCGCGCACTCTAAAGGATGCCTTGCGCGTTACCTTCGAAGGTGGACGGTGGTGGATCGGAGTGCCCCACTATTGGGCTGTGTTCTATCATGACGGTCGAGGTCCTGTTCGCTCTTCACGTCCTGGAGGATTCCTTGTCTGGTACAAAAACCCTAAAGATGACCCTCGCCACGGTGGAGACTTTCCAGTCAGGAAGAGCCAGATTCGCTCCCTACGACAATCTGGTATTTCTTTGGAGAGACTCCGAGCGGATATCGAATCTGGGCGAGCAGTCATCGCACGCACTTCTCCTCGATCTGGCGAATCTGTTGCAGGGAAGCCTTTCTTCATCAGAGGTCTTCGTAGCTACTTTGCTCAAGGCGGCAATGCTCGCTCTCAGGATGCCTTCAATGCCCTGGTGCATAGAGACATGCCAGATGCCTTTCGCCTGTCCGTCATCAAGCAACTTGTGCGTGTGTGACTAGTCCCCTAGCCGATCCTTCAGACGTTTCGCGAGCGTACGAGCGTCTATATTCTCCTCGTACTCGATAATTGAATACGTCTTTGTAGCACCGCAGGACGTACAGTAGCGTTCTTGTGTAGCAAAACCCTTGCCTGCCATAGTACGGTAGACATGCATCTTGCCCTTACAGTTCTTTTTCGAACAATCCATGTTTATCTCACTGCAACGCGCGCACCAGCAGTAGCATGGGGGTAAAACGCAAGAACGATGGCGTCTGCGTGATCGGGACTGCTATCGTTAATCCCTCGATGCTTGAAATCTTCCTTGCTCTCCAGTTTAATGCGACCTCCTCCGGATCGTCCGGATGCGATATGATATTGCCGCGTAGAGAGTTCGCGGATCAGGTTGCTGTCGTTGGGAATCGAAACAGCATGTTGCTTCACCAATTCTCCTAATGAGAAGTATGCCTCTGTGACACGATCAAAATACTCCTTTGATGCACGGGCTCGGCTTTGATTTTGGAACTCCAATATCTGCTTACCCCGCCGATGAAAGATATGCATGACGCCTTGTCCCATGCCGCCCGCGTCAGCCACATAGAAGGTCTCATTGTCGCTCCACTTCGCGCTCTTTTGCATCTCGAATGATTTTGCCACCACAACATCCGGCTCGGTTTTGGAAAATACCGCGCTACCGACCACAGCAAGGCCAGAACGGCGGTAGATCACGCTGCGGTCCGATCCAAAGCGCGCGAAGTCGATCCCGAACTGTTTAGACTGCATACCAGCAGGTGCGAACTTCTTGAAGTTCATCATAGCCGTAGCAACATCGAGGTTCGCACACTTCTCGAGATCATCCGAATTCATGACAGAATTCGGATCCTGCGTCGGAAACTCGCCGAGAACACGAACTCGGTATACATCGGAGTCTCTTCCATATAAGTCTTCCATTCGACTTAGGTTTGTCTTATCCACAATGTAGTCTGGCGCTTCTTCACAGTTGAACGTGTGTAGTGACAAGAATGTTGAACGTTGTTTATGGAAGAACTCGTAGAACGGTCCATCTCGACGTGTCGGGTTACCACACGTCAGAAACAAACGATCGTGGTTCGTCAAAGTGCCGAAAATCGTCTCCATGATCTCGGGTTCGATGCCAGAACCTTCATCCACGATGAAACTCATACTTTCATGGTGCAGACCTGCAATGTTTTCGTTACGGGCAGCAGACAGCCCAATAACGCCCCAGTCGCGGAAACCGAACAAAGAGGCGCGCTGTGTCTGAATATCCCAGATGCGGCGTAAAGACGGGTCTGCTTTTTCAAGATGTAACGCAAGTTCCTTGATGAATACATCCTTGACCTGTCGCATCGTAGGTGCTGTTACATAGGTCGGTGCCATGAAAGAACGGAACGCACGAAATGCGGCGATCCACGTTTCTACTAAGGTTTTTCCGACTCCCTGGCCTGACTTAACAGCAATGAATGTAGGATTACCGAGATTACCTTGTATATCGTCAAGTACCTTGCGCTGATGATGAGACGGCTCAGGAAATCCGAATGCAGTACCAAACTTGTAGATATCGTTTCGCAAGTGATGAAATACTCGTTTGTATGTCTTCAAGTTAATCATCAGAAATTGTCTCCTCTAGTTCTTCGAACTGTTCTGGAGCACTCCATTCAATGAGTTCCTGTCCTTCCTCTTTGTCATCGGTCATTTCGACTACTTGTGTCGGATCTGGTCCTTCAGATCTAGCTATTGTTCTCAACACCTTTGCTAGATCTCCCAGACCTCCTTCTTCAGTCGGATAGATTCCTAGGATACGAGCATATTCCTTGAAGGCTTTGATTTCGTTGGAAAGATCGCAAGCATCCTTCGCACGTCGCATGATGCTCTCTAGTCTGTTGATCGCGACGCTACGAGCTAGGTCTGTTTCTCCTTGCAGTTTAGAGTGAATCTCTTGTTGTGCTTCGCGTACAATGGCATGTGCTATCTTTCTCGAAAAGCGGAAAGTACGCCGAATATAATCGAGAGTGTGAACAGTCCCGTCCAAAGTTAGACGTTTGGCCACGTCGGCAATGAATAATTCCCGTCGTAGAAAATCATCTTCATAGACAGAAAGCTGGGACGGGTTATGGAGAGGTAAAGGTGAACGCTCTCGCACGATAGTCACAATGCGCTGTTGTGCTTTGAGCTTTTCCTGCTGGAACAGCAGGTCTATCAGAGCATCAGCCTCTTCTGGCCGTATTTCAACGAATTCAGAGATGTTGATGTCATAAGTGTCATCCACGCCTTGAATTATATCACGTCATGGCTACTTTTAACCATTACCTGTGATTGCGCTTGATGACGGCTTCTCTAATGTCTGCCCCGCACCACGGACAGTAATATGGGATCAGGAGAACTGTTCGGAGCGGTGTCGGTAGAAGACTCGGTCTTGCCTTCCCGTTTTCATTCAGGGGGGCGTAGACCATGTCTTCTGGCATGGTCGGCCTCCAGTCAAGGGCGTGGTCTGGGCCTTGCTCCCACGGCCACGCTTCGTCGAGGTTCTCTCGAATAATACCGGTGTCGAAGCGCCTAGCCATCTGGCAGCACTTGCCGGAGTAGATCACGCGGCGCAAGAGTTTAGGCTGCGGGGGTATCCAGAAGATCCAATTGATTGCTGACAGGACAATGAATCCTGAGTTCAGGACAACGAATGCTGTCTGCCCCGCACTCAGGGATACCCATAGCCAGAGTGATGAACCCACCAGATTGACTAGCCACCCCCATCGACTCTGGTGCCCAATAGCCAACACTCCCACAAACACAAGGGCGGACGCGATCCACGGCATCATCAATCGAGTGATAGGTCGCGGGCAGCAAGAAACGCCTTTCCGGCGACTTCCATGGCCTGCATGTCACCTGGGAAGTTCTTCTCTACGAAACGTGCGGCATCGAGGAGAGCCTGATCGACCTCCTGCTCTTTTGTGACTAATCGCAGTCCTTTTTCTACGCCAGGTTCGTCGAGTGCGGGATCACTGAAAACAACGCCTGTCTTACCGGGGCCTTCCTGGTAGACTTCTCCGGTTTCGGGATCGCGCATACCGTAACCTACTCCAACCCCATTCTCGATCTGTTCCTTCTTTGACAGTAGGCTTAAAATATATTCTTCTGCGGCTTTTTTAGCATCTTTCTTGCTCTTGTAGATTCCGCAGCCTGTTTCAGAGATCTCACTCTTCCATGACCAACTCCTGCAATTTCCTTCATCCCGATAGATGCGGGCTACAGGTGACCACTTCTTGTAACCTATCGCTTCCTCGGCGATCATCAACTTCGCACCTCGCATATTGAATAGATAGTTGTGGCTCATAGACTCCTCCGGTGTTTCAATAGTTCAAGTTCTGGCAGAATTACCGTATCCAAAAAGCGTAGTTCAAGTTTCGCGAAAGTCAACAAGAATTCTGGTGCTAGATCTGTGATGCGAGGAATCACTTGGCATAAAAGTGCTATCCTGTAGTTGACTATCACGTAATCTTTAAGAATCTTCTCGTCCTGTTCGCTCATTTAGAACCTCCATGAGTCTACCGCAGTGCGAACACTTGATGTGCCTTATGCCCTTAACGATGATAGGCCGGAACAGTCGAGTACTAAGGCAGCAGTGGCAATATTCGTTCCGCTCGCCCGTCTCGTACTTCTTCGGACCCATTACATCCCAACTTCTCGTAAAGCAGTTTGCCTCGCCTGCTCAACGGATGCAGAGTTTGCGCCTCGCTGCTCGATGATGATTTTGCGTCCTGTCGGCTCTCCCGACTCGTTGTCCGCATCCTCATACTCGACCAAGCACAATCGCGTGAACCATGCGTTGTTATGTTTGAAGAAGCAGTGTACTTCGACATAGAACATCAAAGTTAGTTTTGTAGAAAGTCCCAAAGACTGATCTCGCGTCCGAGTGCTTGTAACAAGCAGTTAATTATCTCTTCGGACACAGGTTCATAGCCTGAGATCTCGAAAGTTGGCTTAATGATCCCTTGTACGTCTTCTTTTGTGCTGGCGCGCTGTACGACAAGCATATCTCCTCCTCGCAGAGGCAAACATAATTCAGTCGCTGTTCGTTCCCACGGCAACTGCGATGTATGTGCAATGCGAAACGTCTTCTGTTCGAACAAGAATCGTGAGCAGCCGAGGATGAAATGATAACGTCTCATGTAGCTCCATACGTGTGAGTCAACTTCTATCGTAGATGTTACCTCTAGCACGCCTTTGGATCACGTCAAGGCTTTCTGCCAACTTATTGCTGGTCGTTGCAGTGAGGACAGGCGGCCATGTCGTTGCCTTCTGCTTCTAGTTCCTTGTCGGCTAGCACAAGAATCCACTTCGGAATCGGTAGGCCGTTCAGGACATAATGCAGGTAAAGAGCCGTGTCACTGCGCCATTTCGCTTTACCGAGCATCGGGATGGCGTATCTGTATGCCGAACCCGTCGCCATGATGCTCTTCTCGTCATCTTCCATCTCGGTACTGAGATGCCGAGCCCCGAGGGTGTGGGCTATCTCATGCGCCACGAGCACGCCTAGAGCGATCCCTGCTTCTCTCTCCGTGACTCCACGAAAGACGACTCCTCCAGGCAACGACGGATCAGATGCCCGGCTCTGGTCTCTACGCATGATCTCGATCAGGCTCCCGAGATACGCAAAGATGACGTGGGTCTGGTCTCTGTTTAGACGGTCGATTCCATCTGCGATACCCATCAGGTTGGGCATTCCTTGACGTTCGCCGACCACCCTCACGACCCTCTTTGCATCGGCAGGGGCCTTGTCCACGAAAATAAAGTTGACCGGCAGATCATGGAAGAGTCTGCGCAATTCTCCTTCGACCGCGACTTTCAGTGCCGGGCCTTTCAACTTCTCCATTGGCGCGATCTTCTTGATCTCGACCAGTGGGGACACGGGAGACAGGTGAGAGATTTCAGATTTTCCATGCCTGGCCGCGATAGCCTGTTCGAACTCGATGCCGAGTTCTATGTGCCAGACTTCCATCCCTCGACTCTCTCGACTCTCTCGATTGGCCAAGACTGCCAGAGAAAAGGGAGCGGCACAGGCTGCTAAAGCCACTGAACACGCCAAAATAGGATGACGCAGGTAGCTCATATCCTTATTTTACTCGACTAATGTTCTGTATTTTGTTAGCTTGCATGATAATCGTCGCTGAACTGCATCAGCATTTCAGTAAATTTCCGGTCTGGGAAAATTGTGGGCCGGGGAAAATTTCCGGTCTGGGAAAATTGTGGGGTGTGTAATTAGGTAGGACACTAGGATGTCTTTTAGCGTTTTCACGTAGGTATGCTTTAGCGCCG
>Ga0100403_1002276_pt1 | contig 15623 bp, 15 predicted proteins | sample CryGeymet201501t_FD_83663 | JGI IMG/M metagenome (GOLD analysis project Ga0100403, IMG submission 83663) | Groundwater microbial communities from Crystal Geyser aquifers in Utah, USA - Crystal Geyser metaG 2015-01t | ecosystem: Environmental > Aquatic > Deep subsurface > Groundwater | place...
AATGTATTAAAGTATTTAATGCCTAGGTTAAAAGTAATGTCATCAAACCCCTCAAATGTCGCTGGGTTGTGCGATACAATGAGAGGTATTATTTCATCGAGGTGTTTTATGTTTGTAAGGTATGCAAGTAGTAGTCCTGTATGTTTGGCTTTTGGTACAGCTTCAATTTTTATATCTGTGACTACACCTAAGGTCCCTTGGCTTCCGGTAATTAGCTGAGACATATCGAAGATACCCGTATCTTTATCCCAAGTAGTCCATAGGTTGTATCCCATGGAATTTTTATGGACTTGGGGGCGTGCATTCTTTATAAGGTCGTAGTTTTTTTCTATAAGGTTATACACCCTACTATAAAGTTCACCCTCTAGGTCTTTTTGTTTCATTTTGACTTCAAGTTGTTTGCGATTTATGGGGCCAAATGTATATTCTTTACCGTCACGTAGAATAACTTTTAACTCTTTGACGGTTTTATCGGCGTTACCGTATCGAAAAGATTGTTCACCGGCGGAGTTATTGGCTACCATGCCACCGATTGTATTAAAGGCACGACTTGCTGGTACGCAGCCAAGCATAGCACCGTGAGCCGCAAGGGCTGGATCTATGTCTCTCATAAAAACACCCGGTTGAGTGTGTAATAATCTCGGGGACGTGCTAAATATTTGATCGAAATACCTTGTCATATCAAGAACTATCGAATCACTAATGGGTCCACCTGACATATCGGTTCCGGCGCCTCTTGCGGTAATAGACATAGATGGATAAAGGGGTTTGTGCGCATCTACAAATTTTACAATTGATTTTATATCTGATGAATTTTTTGGGAAAATAATTAATTCCGGGTGTAATTCATATATACTTGCATCATGACTGTATGTATCTAAATCGGTGCTATCAACAGATACATCGCCATCAATTATTGTCTTTAATTCTTCGTAAATTGGTTTCATATTAAGTATAACTATAACTTAAACATAAGTGGATTGTCGAGGGTTCTATCACCTCTTGACTAAACAGTGTATAATACGCAATATGAAAGTAAAACTTGAAATTGACACAAGGACATTCGTCCGATTTTGGTTAGTAGTTATTGGATTTGCTCTAGGTTTATACCTGCTATACAGCGTACGAGGCGCTTTATTTATAGTTGGTGCTGCTATTTTCTTGGCTTTAGCTTTAAACACTCCAGTTACCAAACTTGCAAAGCGCCTTCCAGGTAGAAGTCGTGTCGGCGGCACCGCTATATCATATGTTGCGGTTGTGGCATTTCTTGTTAGCTTTATATTTTTGGTTGTGCCACCTATAATCCAGCAAACCGCTAAAGTGGCTGAAACTTTGCCAGGTTTGGTAGAGTCTGCTACACAGCAATATGACGGAATCCAAACTTTTATTGATAAATACGACATGCAGCCTCAGGTTGATAGTTTTGTTAATTCAATTAAAGATAGTACAGCTGCTTTTGCGAAGAATTTCGGAACAAGTTTGATATCGGGGATTGGGTCAGTGATCACAACTGTTGGTACTATAATTATGGTCCTTGGTCTGTCATTCTTTATGTTAATTGAAGGTCCGGCGTGGATGAAACTCATATGGAGTACGTATGAGGACAAGAAAAGAATGAAGTATCACAGAACTGTAGTTAGGCGAATGTATGACGTTGTAAACGGTTATGTATTGGGGCAGCTTTCTGTCTCATCTATTGCTGGTGGTTTTGCTGGTCTGTCAGTTTTACTGCTAAGTATGTTTTCTAATGTACCCGCTAATTTCTCAATTCCTGCGCTAGCTATAATATTCGTATTCTCATTGATACCTATGTTTGGTGAAACTATTGGAGCGCTTATTATAACCTTAGTACTAGCTATAAACGACCCTACTGCCGCTCTCGTGTTCTTCGCTGTGTTTATCGCTTACATGCAAGTTGAAAATAATTATATAGTTCCAAAGATTCAATCAAAGAGGCTAGATTTGTCGGCGCTAACGGTGTTGGTTGCGGTAATCGTAGGTATATTCTTGTTTGGTATAGCTGGAGGTATAATATCTATACCTATAGCAGGATGCCTCAATGTATTGTTGGACGAGTATTTGAGTAAACGTCAAAAAAACGACAATGACTCGATTGATTCAGAAATAAAGACAATTCACGCTTAATTTATAGGTATTCCCAGATTGGTCCATGAGCGGTATCGCGAACTGTGATACCGCTTTTTTCTATATCAGATCGTATCTTATCCGATTCTTTCCAGTTTTGATTTGCCCTAACGTGTTGTCGACGTATTATCTCTCTTTTTGTATCATCATCAATATCGGGTGTGTTTTTTACCAGTTCTAATCCCAGTAGCTCATCAATAGTTTCCAGAAGCTCAATTAGAGAGTGTTGGTGTATATTGTTAGGTTTTGACTTAACTAGTTTTGAAAAAGCCTCGTCTATTATCGTTAATGCCTTTGGTGTATCTAGATCGTCTTGAAGCGATTCAACAACTGCATTTGATGTAGCATAGAGGTTTAGCTTAGTTTCATCGTTGTCTTTATCGTCGTCGTTATCTATCGTGTCATGCGTCTGGTGACGAAGCGCGGCAATATTGCGCCAGTTACGGAGTCTATTGTGGGCCGCCTGTAGATTATCTACCGAGAAGTTTGCCTCGCTTCGATAGTGTGACTGAATAGCGAACATTCTATAATCAAGAGCATCGAACCCTAATTTTTCTAAATCTTGTAGACTATATCCGTTTCCAAGTGATTTTGATAACTTTGTGCCATTTGATTTAATATGGTTGTTGTGTAGCCAAAAATTACTAAATTTTTTGTCGGTGGCTGCTTCTGATTGAGCTATTTCATTTGTGTGGTGTACGGGTATATGGTCTATGCCTCCAGTGTGGATATCTATAGTTTCGCCAAGTGTGGCCATTACTATAGCTGAGCATTCAATATGCCACCCAGGAAAACCCATAGCCATAGTACTTTCATCGTGAACATCTAATAAATCATTTGGCGTTTGCCATTCCATGTCACGTTTTTCTTCTTTGGGTGAGAATTTCCAAAGTGCGAAGTCGCTGTGATTTCTTTTTTCAGTGTTGAATTTTACTCTTGCACCGGCCTTGAGGGCGTCGAGGTCCAGTTTTGCGAAATCGGCATATTTAGGAAACTTAGATGTATCAAAATAGATACCGTCAGATATCTGGTATGTGTAATTTTTTTCTTTTAGTATTCTTATTAGTTCTAATTGCTGCTCGATGTAATCAGTCGCTTTTGCAATTCTACTAGGTTTGGTCATATTGAGATTATTCATTTGCGATACGAAATCTTGAGTATAAAACTCAGCAATTTCCCACGCTGTTTTAGATTCTTTATTGGCTTTTTTGGCTAACTTATCGTCACCTGTATCGGCATCACCTTCGTTGTCACCTGTTAGGTGGCCAACATCTGTAATATTAATCACTCGGTTAACTTCATAGCCTTCATGTAGTAGCAGGCGCACCAATATATCCCAAGCTACATAACCGAACCAGTTTCCAACGTGAAGATAATCATACACGGTTGGTCCACAGGTGTAGATACTGACCCTATCTTTTTCAATAGATTTGAAATCTTCAAGTTTACTAGATGCTGTATTATATAGCTTTACTGTCATGCGATTTTAATACCTTGTCTGTTGCATCGATTAATTCGTGAATAGTCTTATCGTATTCTTCATATATTCTAAATCCTGCTGCGTAACTATGCCCTCCTCCACCGAAATAACCAGATATTGCATCAGAGACCGGTAAGTTTGATCGTAATTTTCCAGTAAGTTTACCGTCAGGATATGTTTTTAGAGCAATAGCTACATCAACTCCCGTAACGAGTCGCATTTCATCAAGTACTAATACGCTAGGATTGTACTGATCGCTATATTGCTGTATATCTTCCCAGGTGACATGCACAAGTGCTAATCTTCCATCCAGAAAATATTCTATTCGTTCAATTAGTTCACCTTTAAATTTCAAAATCTCAGGTGATTTTTTCATGTACTCTCGACGTCGTGATTCTAAATCATACGGGCTTGCGCCAAGCTTAACAAGTCCTGTAGCGGCCTCGTAGGATTCGGCTGTCGTGTTTTGAGTTGATAGTCCAAGACTGTCGGCTTGAATAGCCGCAAATAGGCTTTCAGACGCCTCTTTGTTGATTTTCCAACCAGCTTCCTGGGCAAGGAAGAAGATTAGTTCGCCTGTAGCTACAGCCTTCTCATTTAATATAGAGTGTTCAAAGCTAAGTGTCGACTCAACTTTTGTATGATGGTCAATTACTAAGACGGGATGTGTTTCGAGGAAATGTCTTGCACCCGGTACCTGAAGAGCTTTGCTAATCAAAGTATTACTGGTAGTGTCGACTATAATAGCTAGGTCTACGCTAGTATCGAAGTCTTGCGTAACTCTATCCCAACCGTTTATATATCTTAGGTATTTCGGAACTTCAACGTCGCAGTATAGGCTGGTTTGTTTACCTAGGTCTCCTAATATTTCTTCTAGAGCCAAAGCACTACCCAGAGAGTCCCCGTCCGGGTTTTCAGCCTGGATAATGAGTACTTTTTGAGAGTTATTTATCAGTTCTATAGATTCTTTAAACATTACTAATTATTATAGCAGAGATATCTATATTGTTTTGCGACCTTCAAGTGCATGTCCTAGCGTGATCTGATCGGCGTACTCAAGATCAACTCCCACGGGTATACCGCGAGCCAGCCGGCTCATCTTTACTTCGATCCCGGCATCTTTCACTAATCTTTGTAGGTAAAGAGCTGTCGACTCACCTTCTACGCTTGCGTTGGTTGCAATAATTAATTCTTCTACCTTATCCTTAGTTATTCGTTTTAGTAGTTCTGGTATATGAAGTTGCTCTGGTCCAACTCCATCTATGGGACTGATAGCGCCACCTAGTACATGATAAGTGCCATTGAATTGTCCTGTTCTTTCGAGCGAAATTATATCAAGAGGTTCTTCAACTACGGCTATTAGTTTTTTGTCGCGTGATTCATCGCTGTAAAGCGCTGAGACGTCATCATCTGCATTAATTAGGGCGAATGTAACTGGACAGCTTTTTACGCCATCGTGAAGGTCTGTTAGGGCCGTTGCTAATTTCTCGCTACTATGACGATCGGTTCGCAGTAGGTATGTTGCGTACCTTTCGGCAGTACGTGCTCCAACGCCAGGCAATTTACCTAGCTCTTCGATAGCTTTAATTAGTGCTGATGGTAGTAGTTGTGACAAGGTAGATCCTTAGAGGCCAAGGTTTCCGAGTCCACCCATAAGAGGTTTCATCTTTTCTGCAGCTACTTCCTGGGCTTTTGCTAGACCGTCTCTTACGGCAATCTCAATCCAGTGTTCTAGTTCACTAATATCGTCTAGGTCAACTTGAGATGGATCTATTTTGATTGATTTAATTTTAAGTTCACCAGTTATTTGTACTACAACCGCCTCGTCGCCTGCCTCGACCTCAATAATTTCTTTTTTTAGATCATTCTGTGCTTTTCGTAGTTGATTCAATGTCTTCATTTGGTCAAATGCCATAATATACTCCCTAAATTTCTATTAAATTCATATATGATTATACTTTATTTAGTTATCTTTTTGTAGGTGTAAAAGCGTGCGCCGTCGTTTGCACTACGGGATGTGGTTATTGATTCTATTTTGTAATTTTTGAAATCTTCTTTGGCCTTCGCTGTAGAAACGAATGAATCACTTATGGGCTTGGTGCTAACGGAAATATTTGAGTTATATTTTTGAACTACATTATAAAAGGCAAATTCACCATCTGAAACCACAAGATTTTTGGTATTTTTTGGTAATAGTTTTAGGTCATAAGAAAAGTTGCTTACGGCTTGAGGGTCGTATCTATAGCCATCTATATACCTCTCGAGACCAGGCATTACTAGGGCGATTACAAGTATACTGAGCGGTATCAAGCCAGTGATTCGAGCGTATGGATTACGCGGAAATAGATTGTACCAATATCTTATTATTCCATCAATACCACTACATAAGATCAACACTAGAGGTAGAAATGTCATACTTATACTATCTGTATTAAAGATGATTATAGGGATAAGTGAGATTGTCCATAATAGTATCAGGTAGCTTTGACTAGATGCTCGATTTTTTATTAGCCTATAAAAACCGAACAATATTATAAGCACCGAACCTAGTCCAAATACAGGTACCATAGGTAATATTGACGATGACGAGTTGAATCCTAGGTATTGATCAGATAGGATAGATAAGTTTTTTGCAAAATCCGGCAAACTAGATTGAATTCCTAATATATCAGCTCTGAAGTCAGATGAAATGATGATCGCATAAAAGAATGGCACCAAGAAGAGGACGCCAATCAGTGCAGCTAGTAACAGGTTTTTCTTTGATAACTTTTTAAATATATACCTGAGGTGTGGGTGCAAAAGTGATGCTATAGATAGCGCTATGATAGCGTAGATACCAAATGGAGTATATAGACTCCAAGCTATAGCCGTAAATAGTAATATCTTCCATACAAAAAGCTTTGAGTGCAATCTCGCAACCAATGTTCCTAGCAGTAGTATCACTACTGGCCAGAAGATATTCATTATATTTGGATCACCACTCTGCCCTATATAAAGGAATTGTCCTGTGGTTAGTGCTATGGCAGCACCTATAACAGCAACGTTTCTCTTGTACCATAGTCTCAGAAGCAAGACTAGTCCGAGCGCTGTTGCAAGCGAGATGATTAATGATGGTAGTTTTATAGATAGGTTTGTAACGCCTAGTGCTTTAAAGCTTAAGTTTTGGAGAGTATGATAAGGTAGATTGCTAACCGTAAGACTACTAATATCAGACGTGCTCAAGCTTGAGCTAACTATGGTCGATTGTATTTCGCTTTCAGATAGTCCACCTGGAATATATAGTCCAGCAAATATAAGTAGTGCAACTGACGTAACTCCGATTAGTCCGTAGCCGATCCAATATCGAAGTCGATATAAATACAAAGATGAAATTTTTATACCCATAGGTTATATCGATTATAACATGTTAGTCGTCATGCTTGCGGTCAAGAGACATAAATCGTAGTCGTTCTGGGTGGAAGTATAACTCAATTTTTCCAGTAGGTCCGTTACGGTGTTTTGCGATGATTAAGTCTGTTATATTTTCACGTTCCGTCTCAGGGTTGTAGTAAGCTTCGCGATAGATAAACATAACAATATCGGCATCTTGTTCGATAGACCCTGATTCGCGCAAGTCTGCTAACTGTGGTATTTGCGGGTTACGAGATTCAACCGTTCGAGATAGTTGAGATAGGGCTATAACTGGTACATTAAGTTCACGAGCAATTAACTTAAGTCCACGGCTTATCTCACTTACCTCTTGTACTCGATTTCCATCACTGCGTCCTGAAGACTGCATTAGCTGCAGGTAGTCTACGATGATAAGACCCAGTGGCTGTTCGTGGGCGGCCCTACGCGCTTTGGTGCGCATTTCGAGTACACTAACGCCGGGTGTGTCATCTATAAATATCGGAGCCTCAGCCATCTCACCCATGGCATCGGATAGTTTACTAAAGTCATCATCGGACAAGTTACCGGTACGAATATTCCAAGAGTCAACACCAGACGCGTCTGATAACATACGGTCAACTAACTGTTCTTTGCTCATCTCTAGGCTAAAGAATAGTACCGGTTGCTTGGCGATAGTAGCAACATTATACGCAAGGTTGGTTACGAGGGTGGTCTTACCCATGGCTGGTCGAGCAGCTAATATGACTAGATCGCTACGCTGTAGTCCGGCCGTCATATTGTCTAGATCTCGGTACCCAGTTCTAACTCCTCGAAGCTGTCCTTTGTTTCTGTGTAGTTCTTCTAGACGATCAAAGCTATCTGTTAGGATACTCTCAATACTTATAAGGTCTTGTTTTAGTGATTGGTCGCTTACTGAAAATAACTCAGCTTCAGCTTTTTCGAGCAACTCTTGAGTAGTTGTTTCTTCATCGTAACCTAGTTCTGATATTTCACCACTAGCCTTGATTAATCGTCGACGAACTGCTTTTTGAGCTACGAGTTCGGCATATGCTTCGGCGTGGGCTGATGTTGGTACATAGTTTGTAAGTTCTGTTAAGTAGGCAGAACCTCCGATTATTTCGATTTCATTTTTTCGTTTTAGTTCATCAGATAATGTAAGTAGATCTACGGGTTTATGTTTTTCATAAAGGCGCATCATTCCAGCGTAGATTATTGCATTTCGTTTCTCATAGAAATCTTTAGCTGTGACGTGTTCGGATATGTCTGCTAGCGTTTCTTCGTCAATTAAAACAGCACCAAGAAGACTCTTCTCGGCGTCTAGATTTTGGGGTGGTATCTTACCAGCTGGAACTTCTTTAGTTGCCATCACTCTCTATGGTTACCTCTTCTCCTCCACCCATGATATCAGCAACTGCGGCAGCTTGGCTATTTTTTAAAGGAGCCTTTGTGGGAATAATGTGGATATCAAGTCCAAAAACTCCTAGTTCGTTAAGGCTTTTATGGATTAGAGAGTTGTATTTAACGTCATCCAGTTTTTTCTTATAAAACTTATTTCCAGCGTATATCGTTAAGTCTTTTTCTTCTAAGTCATAAGTACATTTCGACAATACACTATGTATGGCTACATAATTTTGTTTGACATATTCAATCAATTTAACCCAGTCGAGTTCGGCATCTGTCGCCTGTGTGTCGCTGGGTTTTTTGTTCTCGATGGCTTTAGCTATATTTTTATCACTTGGTTTTTTTCGTGTAGCTTGCTTTTCGAGCTCAGCGATTGAGGCGCTCACTTCAAGGACTGGAGCAGACAGGGCAACTGTTTTTTGTACGGACTTAGGTAGCATAGACGATCCTAGGACGCTAAGTAATTTCAGGTTCGGTTGAGTGCTCTTGCCTACATCAAGGAGGCTATCTAGTAGTGGTAATAGGTTGGGTTTTTCGACTACGAGTTCGAGTATGCGACTAGACAGTTGACTAGCTAAGACTGATCCACTGATACCTTCGTCAAATGCTTGATTTAGTTTTGATACAAGACCTTCAACGTTTGCCTCCTCGACTGCCTGAAGTATGCCATCTATCGTCTTTTGAGGTGCAAGACCTAATGATTCTTCTATAAGTTTGGCCGTAACTTCAGTTTCGGTATCTACGAGGCTCGATATTTGATCTAGTAGGCTTATACTATCTCTGAAACTTCCATCACCTCGTTTGGCGATTAGCTCTAGTGCTTCATCGTTTATCTTGATCTTCTCTTTTTTGGCGATAGATTTTAGATGTTTTACGGCGTCAACTGATTTTATAGGACGGAAGCTAAAGCGTTGTGTTCGGCTAATTATAGTAGCTGGTAGTTTTTCTATATCGGTAGTTGCCAGTATAAACACGACGTGTTCTGGAGGTTCTTCGAGGGTCTTAAGAAGGGCGTTGAAGGCTGGCTTTGACAGCATATGAACTTCATCAATTATGTATACTTTTTTTAATGCAGATACTGGAGCTATTTGAGCTTTTTCCCGTAGATCGCGTACGTCTTCTACACCATTATTACTAGCGGCATCAATTTCTATAATATCTAGATGGTTTGTCTCTTCGTTATAAGGAAGTTTGTTTATTTCGTGCGCCAGTATACGCGCTATAGACGTCTTACCTACTCCGCGAGGTCCGGTCAATAAATAAGCGTGAGAGACGCGTGATTGTTGAATCGCACGCCCTAGGATGTCTGTTACATGATCTTGGCCGATAATATCAGCTAAAGATTTACTCCTGTATTTTCGATACAATGCTTTTGACACCCTATTTCCCCTCTTTTGTATTTTTAGTATACGCTTATTTTTATGTTTGTAGTGTTGTGTTTTAGTCTAGGTTTTTGATTTTTCCTCTAAATAGCAGATTCCGCAAAGTGAGTCGTAGGTGGTAGTCGCTTCGCCGTCTATCGCTATTTGACTGCCAGTAAATACATACTTGCCGTTTAATTTACGACAGTTGAATTCTGCTTGCGATCCGCAACGACACATTGTTGGTAATTTTTCTATATTATCGGCAAGTTCAAATAATCTTGCACTACCAGGAAATACATTGGATAGGAAATCTGTCCTAAGGCCGTGTGCGATGACCGAAATTTTATAAATCTTTGATAATTCGTATAATTGATCAACTTGTTCTGTCGTTAAGAATTGTGCTTCATCTATCAATATGACATCGCTTTTTTTGTGCCGAAGTACTTCAGTTTTAAGATTTGTGCTTGTGTTGGCTACGATATCTGCCTTGCGTGACAAGCCGGCCCTAGCGACGATCTTGTCGCCACCTTTTGTGTCGACTTGTGGTTTTATCGTAATAACTTTTAGTCCTCGCTCTGTGTAATTATAGGCAGTTTTAATAAGCGAATCACTTTTACCACTGTTCATAGCACCATATTTAAAGTGTAATTTTGCCATTATTTCCTTACCCCTACCCTGTTTGTTTTATACCTCTTCGGATATAATAATCATAGCGCTAACGTTAAATTTTTGCAATCAAAAATAGCCCTAGACTTTAAGAAAAACTTGAATCTAAGGGCTATTGTTTAACTTGCTAAAGAGCAGCTTCGACAGCGGCCCATTCGGCGTCTGGGTTGTCAGCAGGAACGATTATAGTAACCTGGTCACCTATTTCAATCTTGAAGTATGTAACACTGGCTAGAAGGATACGGTATTCTCTTCCGTTAGCCTCTACGTAGTAGGCGCCATCATGTTGCACGAGCGTACCAATGATTTGTCGTCGTTCGATTGGACCAATTTGCTTATAGATAAAGCTTCCGTCATCAACAATAGTCAGTTTTAGGATGTCTCCTTCGACTAACTTAGATTTGCTGGCATAGTTTGCCGGAACTGGGTATTCTTTGCCATCAGGACCGGCCATTTTCTGACCATCAAAGATTCCTTCGACAATCTTGCCGCCAACATCCTCGTTATGACTTGTTCGTGGTGTTAAGACTGTACCGTCTTCACCGATAATACTGATTAGTAGCTCTTTTGCAGCTGCTAGGTTTGTCTCAGCCTCTTGAATAAGAGAATGCAGACGCTTTACTTGTTTTTCTGGTAATTCAGACATGGTTACTCGCAATTTCCTTTTGTCTATTTTTGTAGTGATATTACCTTATATATATCAATTTTTCGAGGTCATGTCAATATCTTGAGATTTTCCACAGAATTTTATGGGGTGTATGCAAAAACGTTGTATATTTTGCATACAAAACGCCACTCTAGTTTAGAGTGGCGTTTTGGAATAAATCAATTGGTCGAATAATTAATAAATTAGCTAAGTTCTACAGTTGCGCCAGCTTCTTCTAGAAGTTTTTTGGCAGCTTCAGCTTCTTCTTTGTTGGCTTTTTCTTTAACAGGTGCAGGTGCGCCGTCAACGATTGCCTTTGCTTCACCAAGTCCAAGACCAGTGATTTCTTTTACAGCCTTGATGACTGCAACTTTCTGAGAACCAGCATCTTTCAATGTAACTGTGAATTCAGTTTTTACGTCTTCTGCAGCAGCGGCTTCACCGGCTGGAGCAGCAGCTACTACAGCAGCTGGAGCGGCAGCGCTAACGCCCCACTCTTCTTCTAGACTTTTTACGATTTGACTTAGCTCAAGAGCTGTAAGTTTGTTGAGCTCGTCAACGATTTTCTGCTGTGCAGCAGATAGCTTGATTTCTGTATCAGCCATGGTATTTCTCCTTTAACGATCAATGATCGTGTGATTTTCAATTAATATTTTCAAGTTTAAATTACAAAACTATAGTGACTCGGCGCGTTGTGAAAGTACTTGCGCAAAACCACGTTGTGCGCCATTTGCCACGCCCAAGAATTGGGTAAGTGGTGTAGCCAGCACGCCAACGAGTTGACCGCGGAGTTGATCCTTGGTCGGTAGATTTGCAAGAGCGTTAACTGTAGCTGTATCTAGTGTAGATCCAGTTACGTCAAACCCAACAGTCAAAACTAACTGTGGGTGGGTCTTGGCAAAATTTGCAAGCACTTGAGCAGGAGCAACTTCATCTTCACTTGAAAAAGCATAGACTAGTTGACCTGTAAGAAGACTTGTATCTGCGTTTTTATATACTTCACTTTGCTCTAGAGCGACGCGTACAAGACGGTTTTTGACAACCTTGATGACCACACCGGCTTCACGAGCTTGTGCCCGTAGTTCTTGCATATCTGCAACGCTAAGACCGGTGTAGGCTGCGCCCGCACTTCCTTTTGCGCTAACAAATAAGTCAGCTAATTCTGTAACTAGACTCAGTTTTTTATCGCGGGTAATTGCCATAAAAATCCTTTCTGGTTAGTTTATTCGACCGAATTTTCAATGTTCTGACAACCTGTGGCGGAAACAAAAAGTCTTTGGACCTCGCACCGCCAAAGACTAAATTTAGAAAAATGTATATTTTACATGATCCTCGGTAGCAAATTAAGTGTTCTCACACAGCCACTGTCTTTGGTAATGTCTAAAGGTATTCTACCAGATGAAGATACTAGAGTCAATCCTTTTGATGTATTGACAAATGTATGCAATAACTGCTATAATATTAGTATATATGTACCCACAAAGTAAAGGGCCTGTAGGCTTTGAGTCCGAATTTATAACAACCGAAGCTTGTTTCGAACAGGGTTCGTCTTTTGTTGGAGAGATGAAAGTCTTGCATCTTGATGATCCGAATCATTTACGCTCTCCATATGCGCCTACACCTTTTAATGCGTGGAGGCTAGAGGTTCTTCGCCCAAATGATTCAAAGGATGACTTGAGCGCTAATATGGCTAGGCGTGCACTTGGTGATTACTCGGGTATAGAATCAGGCCCAGAGAGGACTAGTTTTTTCGTATACGGTAACGATACGATTATTAGTCGTATTGATGAATCGTTATCAGATATGCCGTCTGAGTGTCGTCCTAGTGATGAGCTTGCAGATTTTTTTAAGACTGCAAATGTTGGGGCTTTTGCAAATCGTATAGACAAAAATAGTAGTTTTAATATAGAAGCTAGCCAGCTCAGTATGGATGAGTATAATATCCTATCTTTAGGGGTAGGTACACCTACAGAAATTTCTAATATATTTGAGAATCATTACGATTCGTTATTGTCTATTGAACTTGCGAAGCAGACCGTAGGTATGCGTTGGAATCAAACTGCTGAGATGGATGAAGCTGTTGAATCGGCAGTTGAAGGTCTAGGGTATGATAAATCTAGCTCTAATGCCAGGTATTATTATACCGCTGGTTTGTTTAACGTCGGTGATTCAGAGACCGTTGAGAGAGCCGGTATATATGTCCGTAAAGATGAGGTTGCATCGAAATCTGTAGAAGGCGGACGACTAGTCTTAGTGCAAAGAGATTCTTTTATGGCTGATTTTAGGCATAAAAATATGAGAGACTTATTACCTTCATTTTGTAGGTGGTACGGTGAGTCACTATCAAGAAAATCTTCCAATGATGATTATGAGTATTTTAAAGGGATTGATGTCGATGAAGAGGATATCGTCATGCGTATTCGTGCAAGTCGAGACAGGATCAATACAGGCGGTAACTTGAGGGGCGGATCGGGACTAAAGACGCCAATATATGGTGGTAGGGTTGATCAATCTGTAGATAGTTTTGGAAAAAAGATTGCCGAAAGGATTGAAACTGTTAGAGATAAAGCTAAAATTTCTGGAACCGGATACTCTCCAGATTTTGGAGTTTACCCAGCTAATAGGTCTTACTATCTTTTTTTTGAGAAGGTCTAAAAATTCTTATCGTAGGTTTATCTCGAACTTTTTCATAATTTGAGACAATATTAAATCTTCGACTTCTCGCATAGTACCTGAACCATTTATTAGTGGAGTTTTATATTTTTCAGCGATTTTAAAATAACTGTCATTAACCCTTTTTTGGAAATCAGACGTTTTTGATTCAAATGTATCTTGTTTGTGGGTGTCGTCTCTTGAAGTCATTCTTGCTATTCTGTCGGTCTCATCTAGATAGACAATACATTCGAAGTCTGGTTTGAAGTAATCTTCTCCGAGCAGTGTCTTTGTGGTAGATTCTATGGCAGATATATCGTAACCTTCTCCATAGCCTTGATATGCAATTGTAGACTTCCAGTTTCTCGAAGCTATGACCCAAATTCCTTTGTTTAATGATTCGAATGCGCCATCTTTTCTGTTCCAAAGTTCATTTCTAGCTGCTGAAAATAATAATATATTAGTAGAAGGAACCCTGTCGATATCTTTATTTAGGATAATCTCTCTAATCTTGTTAGGCATTGTCTGCGATGTTTTATCAGCTTCTCCTGGTTCATGAAATTCGATAGATTCGATACCGTTAGATTTTAGTCGTTTTCGCAATCTTTCAACTTGAGTAGACTTACCCGTACCGTCCTGTCCTTCAATAACTATGTATTTTCCACGAACCATTTATTATTGGATGCCTTTTTGTAATCCATCGATAATTTCGGGTTTCTTTCGTGTGTCTTTGAATGATCTTGGTAACATTTGTTCTGGCCCCCAGGTTCGTATGAGCTCATCGAGATCATCGGTGTGTTGGTATTTACCACTCATGCCACCGCGACCATCACTGTAGTCACCTTCTACTTCTCCAGTGTGGTGAAATATAAGTTGTCCAACCCGCTCACCTACTGGCAATACAACAGATTCGTGCATGTTGAGGTTGTATATCTCAAGTGTGATGCGGTTTACGTAGCCAGGATCTATCCAACCGGCGTCAAAACATATTGCTACACCGTTTCTTCCCCAACTGCTTCTAGAGCGCACCTCAGAGGCCCCACCATGTGCTCGGATGCCCACGAACTCATGAGTATGTGCCAGTATTCTTTCGCCTGGCCGAAGGACTATTATCGGGTGGTCTTCGGGTATATTTTCAAATAGCGCATGATCATTTTCTTTACACCATTCTTTATGGGTTATAGCCTTTAGTGGACCTTTGAAGTATCTCTCGATTTCGGACTTATCGAAAGGATTATATACTAAGCGCTCAGGATTGTATTCTTGTTTATAAAAATAATAGCCTAGAGTAAAATCTAGACTAGCTTCAGATACATGCTTTGGGTTAAATGGCACGCAAACAATAGTGCCGTCGGCAATAGCAGATTTAATCTCTTTATTGCTGTAAACTCCCATAACTTTCACTAGTATACCAGATGTTTTCTTTGACACACAAAAATCTGTTAATATTAGGTATATATGAAGAATATTATCGTCGCATATGATAAAAACTTTGGTATTGGTGCTGCCAACGATCTCCTTTGGCAACGTGATCTACCTGCTGACCTTGCTCATTTCAAGCAGATTACTATGGGTTCGACGATTATTATGGGCTATAACACGTATCTATCTATAGGACGAGCGTTGCCCGGTCGTCAAAATATTGTTATTAATTGGGAGTATGAAGACATAGATGGTTTTGACGTTGTTACTAGTCTTGATGAAGCCTATAGTATATCAAAAAGTGAAGATGTATTTGTAATTGGTGGCGGCAGTATATATAAACTTGCTATTGATACCGTTGATAGGCTATACGCAACCGAAGTACAGGCTATGTTTGAACAAGCGGACGTATTTTTTCCTGAGGTGGATAAAGATATTTGGCACGAAGTATCTCGCG
>Ga0100403_1002277_pt1 | contig 15622 bp, 13 predicted proteins | sample CryGeymet201501t_FD_83663 | JGI IMG/M metagenome (GOLD analysis project Ga0100403, IMG submission 83663) | Groundwater microbial communities from Crystal Geyser aquifers in Utah, USA - Crystal Geyser metaG 2015-01t | ecosystem: Environmental > Aquatic > Deep subsurface > Groundwater | place...
AAAATGTTTTGTCAGTGCGATGCCGATTATTTTGGTAAAGAGCCAAATTCAAATACCTGCCCAGTTTGTCTTGGTTTGCCTGGGGCTCTTCCTGTACCAAATAGAAAAGCGATTGAATGGACTATAAAAATTGGTCAAGCATTAAAATGCACTATAAACAAAAGTAGTAAATTCGATCGCAAACACTATTTTTATCCAGATCTACCAAAGGCTTACCAAATCAGCCAGTATGACGAACCATTTTGCATGGATGGAAACCTCATGGGTTTTGGTATAACTCGTGTACACCTTGAAGAAGATACGGGAAAACTTAGCCATGTAGGGAGTGATTCACTAGTCGACTTCAATCGTTCAAGTGTTCCGCTTGTTGAAATTGTCACAGAACCTGATTTTGATAACTCAGAAGACGTAAAAAAATTCTTAGAAGAACTTCATACAATCATCAAATATTTAGATGTCTCTGACGTAAATATGGAAGAGGGAAGTATGCGGATGGAACCAAATATATCTCTTAGTATTATTACAGACAAGAAGGAGCGAATGAAAAACTTGCCAAAGTATAAGGTTGAGGTCAAGAACATTAACTCCTTTAATTTTGCCAAGCGAGCAATTGACTTTGAACTGAAGAGGCAAGCTAAAATTCTTGATGAAGGTAAAATTCCTGATCAAGAGACAAGAGGCTACGACGAAGACAAGGCTATTACTTATTCACAAAGATCAAAAGAAAGTGCGATGGATTATCGATATTTTCCAGAGCCAGATATTCCTACAATTACATTTACCGAAAAACAAATTGAAGATATTAGAAAATCTATCCCAGAATTACCAACTGAAAAACGTTTAAGGTTTATTAAAGATTTTAATTTGAAAGAAGATGAAGCGAGAATACTTGTACGAGATAAGTCTGTATCTGAGTATTACGAAACAGTATTTCCAAAGATTAAATCTAAACGCGATTCTTTCCACATTGAGAACGTTGAGAAACTTACTGCTAGTGCAATAGTAAATGGTCGCATTTCAACAAACCAATCTCCTGATGAATTTGTGGAACAATTTGTCAAAATGTTCAAACCGGTATTAGTAGACGAGGATAAATTGAAAAGGGTAATGATATCTGTCATCAATAATAATCCCAAACAAGTTGAGCAATATAAAGCTGGTAAAACTGGGATCCTTGGATTTTTTATTGGACAAGTCATGAAGGAGATGAAGGGTCAGGCAGATCCTCAATCGATACAAAAAATTATTAAAAGTAAGTTGCAATAGATTCTGCAAGATAAGTTATAATACTTTCATGTCTTTCGTCCATCTTCACGTGCATTCAGAGTACTCACTTCTTGATGGGATGTGTCGTGTCGAAGATCTTATTAGTAAAGCAAAACAGCAGAAAATGCCCGCTGTGGCAATAACTGACCACGGAGCACTTTATGGAGCTTTCAAGTTTTTCATCCAAGCAAAAGACGCTGGAATTAAACCAATTATTGGTTGTGAGTTGTACAAGGCTGAAGGATCCCGCACTGAAAAACCAAAAAAAGGAGAGAAGAACTCATTTCATCTTTTGGTTCTTGCGAAAAATCTTACTGGTTATAAAAATCTTATCCAACTTGTTTCCAAAGCAAATCTTGAAGGATTCTATTACAAACCGCGGGTTGATTGGGAACTTCTTGAAAAGCATCATGAGGGACTCATTGCAACTACAAGTTGTCTCGGAGGTGAGGTGCCACATCTTATTAGAAATGAGCAATTAAAAAAGGCAGAAAAAATCCTACTCCGTTATAAAAAGATATTTGGCGATGATTATTATATCGAGTTGCAAAGACATCCAGATTTGCCAGAACTTGATGCAGTAAACATTGAATTGGTTAAATTTTCAAGAAAACACTCTATTCCACTTTTGGCAACAAACGACGTTCATTACCTCGAAAAAGAAGATGCATATGCTCAAGAAATCTTGCTTTGTATTCAAACGCAGAGAGCGATTTTTGAGAAAAATCGCCCGATGTCTATGATTGATATTCCAGACTATTACTTCAAATCTGCGACTGAGATGAAGGCTTTGTTTCACGATTATCCAGAAGCAATCGAGAATTCATTGAAAATTGCAGATCAATGTAATCTTGAAATACCGTATGGAAAATTAATTTTGCCAAAGTATGATTTGCCAGAAGATTACACTAATGAATCATTATTGAAAAAAATGGTTTTTGAACAAAAGTCAAGAATTAAAGGGTTTGACGAGCAGGAAATTATTACGAGACTTGAGTATGAGTTAGATATTATTAACAACAAGGGTTACGCTCCTTACTTTCTCTTTGTTCAAGATATTGTGAATTGGTCAAAGGATAACGGTATTGCAGTCGGTCCTGGACGTGGATCTGCTGCTGGCTCATTAGTGGCTTATGTTTTGAAAATTACAGATGTAAATCCGCTTCTTTATAAAATCCCGTTTGAGAGATTCTTAAATCCTGGTCGCCCGACTCCACCTGATATTGATATTGATTTTTCAGATAAAAGACGCGATGAAGTCATAAAGTACATTTCAAGAAAGTATGGGGAAGACCACGTCGCGCAAGTTATCACTTTTGGGACAATGGAAGCCAAAATGGCTGTTCGGGATGTTGCTCGAGCACTTGGATACTCGTATTCTCAAGGAGATAGAATTTCTAAGATGATTCCAACAGGCAAACAAGGTTTTAAAATGTCCCTAACTGGTGCACTGAAGGAATCTGCAAATTTGAAACTTTCATACGATAGTGAAGAAGATGTTAAAAAGGTGATTGATATTGCCCTAAAAGTTGAAAGTCTTCCTCGTCATTTTTCAGTGCACGCTGCAGCAGTTGTCATCGCTGATAAACCATTAACCGAGTATGTACCAATTCAAAGAGACAATAAAGAAGATCGAATCATTACTCAGTACGATATGTATAGCTTGGATCTTAATGCGGTCTCTGATAATAAAGCTGTCGGGCTGATGAAGGCCGATATTCTCGGTTTACGTAATCTTTCTATTTTGGAAGAATCCCTTGCCTATGTAAAGGACTTTTCAGGAGTTGAAATTGATATTCATGAGGTGCCGCTAGATGACCCAAAAACATATGAGTTAATGGGACGTGGTGAAACAATTGGGGTGTTTCAGTTAGAATCAAGTGGAATGAGACGTTTGGCACGTGAATTAAAACCTACCAAAATAACCGACGTTACTGCTATGGTGGCACTGTATAGACCTGGTCCGATGGACATTATTCCACAATTTTTGGCTTCAAAAAATTCGTCTCGAAAGATACGTTATCCTCACAAAGATTTACGACCAATTCTTGAAGAATCATATGGTGTGATCGTATATCAGGAGCAATGTATGGAAATTTCAAACAAAATTGCTGGGTTTACAATGGTGGAAGCAGATTTTTTACGCATGGCTATGGGCAAAAAGAAAAAAAAGATGATGAAAGAGGGAAAGGAAAAATTTTTAGAAGGAGCTGTCAAAAAAGGATATACGAAAAAATTTGCTACAGAACTTTTTTCAAAAATCGAAACGTTCTCAGCATACGGTTTTAATAAACCTCATTCTGTTTCATATGCGCTCATTGCTTACTGGACAGCTTACATGAAAGCAAATCATCCTGTCGAATTCATGACTGCTCTTATGACAGCAGAACTTCATGGCTCAGCTGGTCCGCAGCGCGAATTTAAGATGGCTCAAGCTCTTGAAGAGAGTAAGAGTATGGGAATCGAAGTAATTCCTCCTGGCATCAATAAATCTGTTTATAAATTTTCAATAGAAGGAAGGTCGATCAGATTTGGACTATCAGCTATCAAAAATGTTGGATCTGCTGCAATTGAGTCAATAATCAACGCTCGTAAAAAAGATGGACCTTTTACATCTTTTAGCAATTTTTTAAGCAGGGTCAAACTGCGCAAAGTTAACAAAAAGTCTGTAGAAAGCTTAATAAAATCAGGAGCATTTGTAGAATTTGGAAATATTGCTACTCTTCTTTTACATTATCCAACAGTTGTTGCTGAAATCGCAAAGTATAAAGATCAGCAAGATCTTGGTCAGTACGGATTGTTTGGAGGTCAGGATGTTGTAAGATACCAAAATGATTCTTTCAGCGAGGTTCCAGAACTCCCCGATGAGAAGTTGATTGAGTATGAAAAAGAAGTAATTGGATTTCTTATTACTAGAAATCCATTAAAACGACATAATGAAATTATCAAGAAAAAAGTTACTAAATTACTCGGGGATATTGGAGAAGATGACGTAGATAAAACGTTTGTCTTTGCTGGGACAATTTCTTCAATCAAAGTTGTAAAGACAAAGAAAAACAATGACGATATGGCCTTTGCTCATCTAAATGACACAACGGGATCAATCGAAGTAATAATTTTCCCAAAGACATATCAACAAGTGAAAACAATTTGCGAAAGCGGATCAGTGCTATTATTTCGCGGAAAAGTTGCAGAGCGAGACGGAGAATATAGCATAATTCTTGATAAGGCAGTGAATCTCGATCACAGAGCACAAAGTTAATACATAACAGATATGCTTGTATAGTTATAATTCTCTTGTTATTATAAACATGAAAAATAAGAAAAATGTCTATTCGAGTATCGGTCAAAATGGAGAGATAGAATTTAAATCTAATAAAAAAATACAGAAAAATTTGCGATGGAACCTACCAATTGAGTATGGTAATCTTGGATTGTATTTAGTTATTCCATTATTGATTGCTGTATTTCTTGGAAAATTCTTAGATGAACGTTTTGAAAAAAACGGAACATTCACGATTTTACTAATTATTTTAGGTACTATTTCGGTTTTTTATAATTTATTTAAATTGTCTAAACAAAAATGAGCCCACATATAAGTATAAAGGCCGAAACGATATTTGAACTTTTTGGCTTTCCTATAACTAATTCTTTTCTTACTACTTTGATCGTATTGTTTGTTTCCTTTTTTATTGGCAGGTATTATTTCGTACAGATTTCTAAGAAAGAAAGATCTCTCGTTTTTTATGCGCTACAAAGTTTGTTCTTAGGTATTTATAATATGCTTCATTCGGTATTGCATAAAAACACGAATAGATTTTACTCACTATTGGGAGCATTTTTCTTTTTTATTTTGATGGCAAACTGGTCTGGACTTATTCCCGGCGTTGGATCGATACTCATTAAACCATTCGTTCATGAAAAGGAGATCAAAGAAGAGTTGACAATTCCTGTTGATGAACCTGTAGTACATCTTGAAGAAGAGAGCAATGGGGAAAATGTAGTAGAAAAAGAACATGTTGCAAAGCTAATTCCACTCCTTAGAGGTGGTACTGCAGATTTGAATTCAACTATTGCACTTGCATTGATTACGGTTTTTATGACTCAGTTTTATGGGTTTAAATTTTTAGGACCGATCGATCATTTAAAGAAATACTTAGATTTTCGAGATCCAATCATGATAATGCTTGGGCCTTTAGAGATAATTCAAGAGTTTGCTAGAATAATTTCATTTTCATTTAGGTTATATGGAAATATTTTTGCAGGCGAAGTGTTGCTAACTATTGTGCCATTTCTACTCCCAATAGCCTTTTCTTTTGTTGTTGCGCCAATGTTTTTCATGGAAATATTTGTAGGTTTTGTTCAAGCTCTAGTATTTGTCATGCTGTCGGCTGTGTTTCTTAATATGTCAATTTCACATCATTGAGGTACAATATTTACTATATTAAGTATTTGTTAATTATTATTTAAATTTTTTTTATGGAAACAGAATCAATGAGGCTTCTTGCGACTGCGATTGCAATTGGTGTGGGAGTTATCGGACCGGGTCTTGGTGTTGGACTAATTGGTAGTAAGGCAATGGAGGCATTAGGTCGAAATCCTGAGGCTGAAAGTGCAGTTCGCACAACTATGATTCTAGCTGCCGCTTTTGCAGAATCTATTGCTATTTTTGCTCTGGTTGTGGCACTTATTATCAAATTCGTAGTCTAAAAAATACGAAAAACGTTATTAACGATTAGAAACAATTATGGAGAATTTAGGAATAGACCCAAAGCTCATAACAGCTCAAATTGTCAGCTTTGTTATCTTTTATCTAGTATTTAGCAAATTTGTATCACATCCGCTGATTAAATTTCTTAAAAAGCAGAAAGAGCAAGACAAGCTACGTGATGAACTTGCTTTAGAATTAGAAAAAAGAAAAGAAACGCTTGATAAAAAGGGTCGCGAAATGGATCAAAAAAGAAAAAAAGAGTATGAAAAAGCGCTTACACTTGGCAAAGAACAGGCAAAAAAACATAAGGTGGAATTGATTGCTGAGGCAAAAAAAGAATCAGAAGCGATCATCATTCAAGCAAGGGAGCAAATGGAAGATGAAAAATCAAAAATGTATAAGAAGATTCGAGAAAAAATAGCCGATGTTTCAACACTGATTGTTAAAGCTGGTTTAAAAGACTATCTAAAACCAGAAATGCAAAAAGAGGCCACGAAACATATTTTGAAACAAATTCCAAAAGTTGAAATTTAAGTCAGTTACTAAAAAAATTATGAAGATAGATCCAACGATTAAAGAAGAGTTAAGAAAATATCTTATTGATCGAATGTCAGGCAAGAAGAAAGCAAAAGTCGTGATCTCAGCTCCTTATGAGCTTGAAAAGTCAGATATTGAAAATCTTAAGAAAAAAATTTCAATCTTGACTGAAGCAGAAATTGAAATTACAGTCGATAAGCATATTTTGGCGGGAGTAGTTATAACATTTGGATCAAAAGTGATTGATTTGACAATAAACACTGAGTTACAAAAATTAGCACACACAATTTATGAAACAGCTTGAACAGTATCTCAAAGAAATTGAGAAAGAATTACAGTCAGAAAAAGGATTAGACGTCAGTACAAAAGAGGTTGGAAAAGTTGTCGAAGTAAAAGATGGAGTGGTAACTCTTGAAGGTCTTGATAATATTGGATATGGTGACTTGATCGAGTTTGAAAACGGCGAAAAGGCCATGGTTATCGATTTAATCGAAGACTCAGTAGGAGCAATTGTCCTAGGAGATTATCTAGGAATAACAGCTGGTCAAACAGCAAAAGGAACAGGTATAACTTTATCTATTCCAGTTAGTGATGAACTTTTGGGACGTGTAGTTGACCCATTGATGAGATCTGAAGATGACGGTGTAGATATAAAATCTGACACTTACTATCCGATAGAAAGAATGGCACCTGGTATTGTTCGACGTAAATCAGTTTCTGAACCAGTTCAGACGGGTATAAAATCAATTGATTCTCTTATTCCCATAGGTCGAGGACAACGAGAACTCATCATTGGTGATCGAGGAACAGGTAAGACAACAATTGCAATTGATACTATAATCAATCAAAAAGATCAAAACATGATCTGTGTTTACTGTGCAATAGCCCAGCGTAACTCAAAAGTTGCAACTACTATCGAACTTCTTCGAAAAAAAGGAGCAATGGATTATACAGTAGTTGTTAGCGCGTCGGCTTCTGATCCAGTCACACTTCAGTACATGGCTCCATATGCAGCTACAGCTGTTGCAGAGTATTTTATGGATCAAGGAAAAGATGTGCTCGTGGTTTATGACGATTTGTCAAAACATGCTTGGGCATACCGTCAGGTTTCCCTTATTTTGAGACGTCCTGCAGGTCGTGAGGCTTATCCTGGAGATGTTTTCTATCTTCATTCACGACTTCTTGAAAGATCAGCAAGAATACATCCTGATTATGGTGGCGGCTCAATAACTAGTCTCCCAATTGTAGAAACACTTGAAAATGATGTCTCAGCATATATTCCAACAAACGTAATTTCGATTACCGATGGTCAAATATTTTTGGAATCTGATCTCTTCAATGCAGGTGTAAGGCCAGCAGTAAATGTCGGCTTATCTGTATCTCGTGTTGGATCAGCGGCTCAAACTAAGGCCATGAAACAGGTTGCTGGAAAGCTTAAACTTGATTTAGCTCAGTATCGCGAGCTTAGTGCGTTCTCACAATTTGAGTCTGATCTTGATGCAGAAACTAAAAAACAGTTAAATCGTGGTGCCAGAATGACAGAAATACTTAAGCAGAGACACAGTAATCCGTATAGTTTAGCGGAGGAAGTTTCTATTATTTGGGCCGGTTCAAAAGGATTATTAGACAATGTACCACTTGATCAAATAGTAACATTTGAGAAAGCATTACTTTCTGACTTGAGATCTCGAGGAACTTTATTACTCTCAAGTATTATGAAAGAGAAAGAATTAACAGAAAAAATGGAAATAGAGCTTGAAAAATTTGTAAAAAATAATTTACCAGAAATACCAAAGGAGTAATCGACCATGAATATTCGAGTAGTTCGAAAAAAAATTAAATCGATCAAGAACGTTAAAAAGATCACAAAAGCGATGGAGATGGTTTCCGCCGTCAAGATGCGTAAAGCTCAGCAGCTAGAAAAGGAAAGTCGGCCATATCGCGAAGGTCTTGCAGATCTTATATCAAAATTAGCAAAAAAAGTTGATCCGTCTCAAGCTAGATTGTTGCAAGTTGACACAAGTCTTGCAAAGAGAAAACTTGTTGTCGTAGTGACATCAAATAAGGGTTTGGCTGGTTCATTTAATATAAATGTTTTACGTTTTTTCATGGCTCAACACAAGGACTTGAATGATATTGACTTTGTCACAGTCGGAGATAAGGGTGCACAGTTTTTTGGCAGACTGGAAAAAGCAAATATTTTAGCTGATTTTTCAGGAGGAAATTTATTGCTCGAGTCTTCAGCATTATTTGATTTTGTACTTAAAAAATTTGAATCAGGATTATATAAAACAATTTCGATTGTTTACAGTCAATTTATAAGTACATTGAGATCAAACCCAACTGAAAGTGTACTTTTACCTTTGACCGATGTTGAGAGTAAAAGTAGCAACGATGTGTCATACGATACTGTTAGAAATAAAAGTTTAGAAATTATTATTGAACCATCACCAAAAATAATTCTTGAAGAGTTGCTTAAAAGTTTTATTGAAAATATTATTCGTGGGGCACTCATTAGTAGTGAAGCGGTAGAACACTCATCTCGGATGATGGCGATGAAAAGTGCTACTGATAATGCAACAGAACTCATTTATAGTTTTACATTGCTTGCAAACAGACTCAGGCAAGAGAAAATTACAAACGATCTTTTGGACATGGTGACAGCTAAAGAAAGTGTTGAACAAAATTAATAATTTGAATTAAAAGTATGACAGAAGGAAAAGTTGTATCAATCCGTGGAGTTGTGGTTGACGTCCAGTTTCCGATTGGAAAGACGCCAAAAATCTATGACGCACTGATTGTTTCACACAAAAAATTAGGAGAAGTTACGCTTGAGGTTGAAGCTGTTATAGGAGATGGTTTAGTGAGGTGTGTAGCACTAAAAGATGTATATGGTCTTCCTCGTGGCGCGAAAGTCATGAGTACTGGAAGACCTATCGAAGTACCAGTTGGAAAATCAACACTTGGAAGAATATTAAATGTTGAAGGAAAGATAGTTGACGAAGGAGAAGATCTGGTTGTAGAAAAGAAAATGCCAATTCACAGAAGTGCACCTGAACTTCGTGAGCAATCAGTAAATGAAGAAGTTTTTGAAACTGGAATAAAAGTAATTGATCTTATTGCTCCACTATCAAAGGGTGGAAAGGCTGCAATTTTCGGAGGGGCAGGAGTGGGAAAGACTGTCACAATCCAAGAGCTCATAAATAACGTTGCCAAACAACATCAGGGTGTATCCGTTTTCACTGGAGTTGGAGAAAGAACTCGAGAAGGTAATGACCTTTGGAATGAAATGAAAGAAACAAAAGTTTTAGCGAGTACCGTTCTAGTTTACGGACAGATGAACGAACCACCTGGAAACAGACTTCGCGTCGCACTTACTGGGGTTACAGAGGCTGAGTATTTCCGTGATGAAAAAGGTATGGACGTACTATTATTTATAGATAATATTTTTAGATTTGCTCAAGCAGGTGCTGAACTGTCAGCTCTACTTGGACGTATTCCATCAGCAGTTGGATACCAACCAACACTTGCTTCTGAGATGGCGGCACTTCAAGAGCGTATCACATCGACAAAACAAGGATCTATTACATCGCTTCAAGCTGTTTATGTACCAGCTGACGATTATACGGATCCAGCCCCTGTTGCAACGTTTGCTCATCTTGATGCTACGATCACACTTGAGCGCGCACTTGCAGAACAAGCCTTGTTTCCTGCTGTAGATCCACTGACATCTTCATCTCGTGCCTTATCACCTGAAATAGTAGGTGAAGAGCACTATAAAGTCGCACAAGACGTATTGACGACACTACAGAGGTACAAAGATCTACAAGATATTATTGCAATTCTTGGAATGGAGGAGTTGTCTGATGATGATAAATTGATAGTATCAAGAGCTCGAAAAATTCAGAGATTTCTCACTCAACCAATGTTTGTCGCAGAACCGTTTACTGGTCGACCTGGGAAATATGTATCGCTTGAAGATAATGTCCGTGGATTTAAAGAAATATTAGACGGTAAGCACGACGATAAATCAGAAGGCGCATTTTACATGGTTGGAGGAATTGAAGAAGTTAAATAATATGTTGTTACTAAAGATAATCACACCGAAAAAATTGGTTCTCGAAAAAGAAGTGTTATCTGTCTCAGCGCCAACCGCATCTGGTGATATAACCGTTCTTTCAAGACATGCTGATTTGCTAACTTTATTAAAAGAAGGCGTCATTACAATCTCAACTGATGAGAAGGATGAGTATTTATCAGTCGGAGGTGGTTATCTTAGAACTGATGGAAAGACTATCGAAATACTTGTTTCAAGGGCTTATGGGCAAGATGAGATAAATGAAGAATATACGCAGAAAGCAATTAACAAAGCTAAGGAAGTTCTTTCACAAACTAAAGACAAACAAGAACGTGATGATGCACTTCAAACCATGCGACGTTCAATGGTGGATATGAAACTACTATCAAAAGTCCGGCGCAGGAAGAAAGATTCTTGACTCATGTTATACTACCTAAATATATGGCACTTATTGTTGTTGAATCACCAACTAAAGCTCGTACGTTTAATCGCATTTTAAAATCAAAAAATTGGGGAGACAAATACTTTGTTTTTGCAACGGTTGGTCATTTTCGTGATCTACCTTCAAAAGAAATGGCTATTGATTTCAAAAACAACTTTGCTCCAAAATATGAAATGATGGAGAGAAAGCAGAAAATGGTGAATAAGCTACTTGAGCTGGCAAACGAGCACAAAGATATTATTCTTGCTACTGACTTGGATCGTGAAGGAGAATCAATTTCGTATCATGCCGCCTACATTCTTGGACATGTAAAAGAGGAATGGCCTGATTTTGAGCTCCAACATAAGTCGCGTATTTCAAGAATTGTATTTCACGAGATAACTGCCTCAGCTCTTGAGGAGGCTTTAGCAAATCCCAACGAACTTCGTGTCGATCTTGTAAAAGCTCAGCAAGCCAGAAGAATTTTAGACCGAATTGTCGGATATAAGCTATCACCTCTCCTTTGGAAAAAAATGGGTAAAAATTGGTTGTCAGCAGGTCGTGTTCAAACTGTGGCACTCCGAATGGTCTGTGAACGTGAAAAGGAAATTTCAAAGTTTTCAATAGAACCTTTTGTTCAAATATTTGGTAATTTTGGCGAAAACGATGACATTGAGGCAAAGTTGATTGCGAAAATTGGCAATATTTATGAAACTAAACAGAAGATCGAATTATTTGATGGCGATTATGAATTTTCAAAAACAACCATAACTTCAGATTCTTCCAAAATTATTGAAAAAGAATTAAAAGAGGATTCATTTAAAATTACATCAGTCAAGCAGGACGTAGTTAATAGTTTTCCACCACCTCCATACACTACTTCATTGCTCCAACAAGACTCATTTCGAAAACTTAGATTTCCTTCAAAACTCACGATGAGAATTGCTCAGTCTCTATATGAAAAAGGGTTAATCACTTATCATCGTACAGATTCATTTAATCTTTCATCTAAGTATGTATTTTCTGCTAAAGATTATATTACTAAAACTTATGGAAAGAAATACGCTCTTGAAAAGCCACGTGGTTTTCGTACGAAATCAAGAAATGCTCAAGAAGCTCATGAGGCGATACGTCCAACGATGGCTGAACGTAAAGTCTCAACAATTAAAAAGAAATTATCTCCACAAGAGAAAAAACTTTATGAATTGATATTTCTGCGAGCTCTTGCTACTCAGATGAAAGAGGCCGAGGTAAAGGAAACAACATTTACAATAAAAAGTGATAAAAAATACGAATTCGAAACTGTTCATAAGCAAATATTATTTGATGGATTTTTTAGAGTACTGTCACCTGTTTATGCGAAAAATAATGACAAAGAAATAGTTCTTAAAGAAGGAGAAAAAATTAGTTTAAAAACTCTAGAGATCGAGGAAAAGGAAACAAAACCACCTTATCGTTACAGTGAGGCATCACTTATAAAAGCGATGGAAGGAAAGGGAATTGGAAGACCTTCGACATATTCAAGTATTATATCGCTGATTATTGATAAGCATTATGTTGAAAAAGAATTTAGAAATTTGAAGCCAACATCTCTCGGTATGTCTATTTCAGATTACCTCTCAGAAGCTTTTCCAAAGCTTTTTGATTTGAAGTTTACTGCAGAAATGGAAGATTCATTAGACGAAGTTGCAAACGGAAAGATGAAACTAGTTGAAGTGTTAAAAACATTCTTCACACCATTTGAAAAAGAGCTAAAACTTAGAGAAAAAGATATCTCACAGATTGAAGTCGAAGAGGATAAGCTCGATGAGCCATGCCCAAAATGTGGGTCAATTCTCATCGCCAGATACGGTAAGTACGGAAAATTTTATGCATGTGTAGGTTATCCAAAATGTAAATATATTAAGCCAAATCTACGCTTCGTAAAAGATTATTTTTGCCCTTTATGTAAGGGTAAAATAGTTGTTAGATATAGTAAGACTGGCAAAAGATTCTATGGTTGTGAAAACTATCCTGAGTGTAAACATATGCAATGGGCGCTGAATTTAACAAAAGGTGATGAGAAAACAAAGATAGTTTCAAAAACCAAAAATACTTCCCCAAAAGCCTCATGATTATCCTTATTTAAAAATAAAAATTTGGATTAAAGTTTTTCGATCTATATAGTACAATTGTTTATGCGAAATCTGAAATATATTTTTGTTTCAGGAGGAGTGATCTCCGGTATCGGAAAAGGAGTCACGACAGCCTCGATCGCTCTTCTTTTAAAAAAAGCGGGGTATAGAGTTACACCCCTAAAATTCGAAAACTACTTAAATATTGATGCCGGAACTATAAATCCGATTGAACACGGTGATCCTTTTTTATGTGAAGACGGAACAGAGGCGGATATGGATATGGGTACTTACGAAAAATTTATGGATGAAGATATGGGTAAGGAAAACTTTGTTACCATGGGCAAAATTTATCAGACCGTCATCGATCGAGAGCGCAGATTTGAATATAAAGGAGAAGATGTCGAGGCAATTCCTCATATTACTGATGAAATAATAGATAGAATCCATATTGCAGCAAAGAAGAATAAAGCTGAAATTGTAATCATTGAACTTGGCGGGACAGCTGGAGAGTATCAAAATATTTTTTATTACGAAGCTGCTAGAATACTTACTCTTCGAAAACCAGACGACGTCATTCATATTCATGTCAGTTACGTCCCAACTCCAAATCATCTCGGTGAACCGAAAACGAAACCTACACAACTCTCTGTTCGTACATTAAATTCAATGGGTATTCAGCCTGATTTTATTGTCGCAAGATCTAATAAGCCACTTGATAAGAGGCGAAAAGATCGATTTGCTTTGTTTTGTAATATTCATCCAGTTGATATAATTTCAAATCCTGATCTCGATACCATATACGAGCTACCAATGACCCTTCATGATCAGGAAATAGATAAGCGTATAATGGAAAAGCTTTCACTGGATGTCCGTGAACCCGATCTCAAAGAATGGTCAACATTGATTAAAAGAATCAATGCTCCAAAAAAGAAGACCATAGAGATTGCAATTATAGGAAAATATTTTGGAACAGGGGATTATCAATTGAAGGATTCATACGCAGCACTTTTTGATGCGATCGATCATGCCAAATGGGAGGTGGGAGTTGAAGTGAAAACCAAGTGGATCAACTCTGAGCTCCTAGAATTTAAAGGAAAAAATAAGGAACAAATCGATATTGAAATAAAAAAAATTATTGGAACTCCAGATGGAATAATTGTGCCTATTGGTTGGGGTAAGCGAGGTGCTGAAGGAATGATTGCTGCTGCAAATTATGCACGAGATGCAAAGATTCCATATCTTGGACTATGTTATGGAATGCAGCTTGCATGCGTTGCATTTGCTCGCGGAGTAATAGGCCTTAAAGATGCAAATTCAACAGAAATTAATCCAAAAACAAAAAATCCTGTAATTCACATGATTCATTCGCAAAAAGCATTAATGGAACGTCGTGCTTATGGTGGAACTATGAGATTGGGATCATGGGAAGCAAAAATTAAGAAAAACAGTAGAGCTCATGACATGTATTCAAAGTATGGAAATATTTCTAAAAACGACATAACCTCTGAAAGACATAGGCATAGATATGAATTTAATAATAAATACGCTTTAGATTTTGAAAAAAAAGGCCTAATAATCTCTGGTAGATCAGTAGTTGAGAATCTGGTCGAAATAGTTGAAATGCCACGTGACTTTCATCCTTTTTATGTTGGTACTCAGGGTCATCCGGAATATAAGAGTAGACCTACAAAACCTCATCCGATTTTTATTTCATTTATTGAAGCTTCGTCTAGGTAATGAGGCTAATATTCTTTTGGAATTATTACCTACTTACTGTATAATACTAAATCTATGGCAAACTCAGTGATACAAAAAGACATCAGACTTTCAATAGGCGATACCGTTGTTGTAAATTACAAGATCAAGGAAGCAAACGACAAAGTTCGTATTCAGCAATTTGCTGGAGTAGTGATCAAAATACGAGGTGCATCTGAAGAATCAAGAAACATCACAGTCCGCAAAGTATCAAAGAGTGGTATTGGAGTAGAAAGAATTTTCCCACTTATCTCTCCATTTATAGAGTCAATTTCAATGACAAAGCCTTCAACGTTTGGCAAAGCTCGAGCTTACTTTGTAAGAGATCTTTCTGCTAAAAAGACAAGACAAAAACTTTACAGGAACAAATAATCTACGTTTTTATTTTTCTACTCTATTTGAGACTTTATTTTATATATGTAATTATGTATAATTAATATGATGTATGAAAATAAAGTTGTTGGTTCACTCGGTGAGAGATATGCAGCCGAATATTTGGTAAAAAAAAACTTTAAAATAATTGAGTTAAATCCAAATTCGAGATGGGGAGAGCTTGATATTGTCGCAGAGAAAAACAATATTATTTACTTTATTGAAGTAAAAACAAGAAAAGACATTCGCCATGGAAGACCTTACGAAGGGGTAACGCGCACAAAGATTCAACACCTTAGACGAACAATCGCACATTATATTTTATCGCATAAAACGTTACAAAATCGGAAGTTTCAGCTGGATGT
>Ga0100403_1002282_pt1 | contig 15602 bp, 29 predicted proteins | sample CryGeymet201501t_FD_83663 | JGI IMG/M metagenome (GOLD analysis project Ga0100403, IMG submission 83663) | Groundwater microbial communities from Crystal Geyser aquifers in Utah, USA - Crystal Geyser metaG 2015-01t | ecosystem: Environmental > Aquatic > Deep subsurface > Groundwater | place...
ATTGGATACAAAACGGCTATGCCCTTAATATAATCAACGTAAGCTAACCCGTAGCCGCGCGGCGCTTCTTGCCCCTGCTGTGTTTTTAAATCTAGTGTTTTTTTAATTGTCATTAATCAATAACCTCAATATTTAGTACTTGATCTGTTTTTAACTCTAAAGCGCTTGCAACTGCTGGCACTACGTCGATTATTCTACCGTGTCTTTTAAATCCGCCTGTATCGGTAACCGTTGCAATAACTGTTTTGCCCGTGTTTGGGTTTGTGATTTTTAACATTGTGCCTAGTGGCTCATCGTTAAAAGCTACTGTTAATGCGTTGTCGTCAAGCGGTTGCCCGTTAGCCATAGTTAGCGTTGGGCTACAACCCAAGCAGCCGGCGCGTGAGTAAATACTTGCTTTGCCCTCATAATTTGCACGTGGCATAAATATTGGCTCTGGTGTAACTTCTGTGGCTTCTGGTGTGGGGGTTGGGGTCAGCACGGGCGGTATAACCTCAATAGCCTCAATAGTGGGTAATGGGCTAATCAAAGTATTACCGCCTGCTGCATCTGCTGGGTTTGTAGAAAAAATGGATATACCAAGTGCAATACCTAGCATAATACCGATTGTAAGACCTAGTATACCTATTTTTCCTACAAAAAAATAAAAATCTTTACTCTTTAATTTCATATTGACCCGATTTAATTTTTAATAAAATATCTACTGCCTCTTGATTAAAAACACGATAGTTATTAATTGGGTTACGGCTACAACTTACATAACCTAATTTTACGTATTTTTTAATTGTCTGTTTACTAAAACCGACCTCTAAAGACACGTCGCCTATCGAGTATGTTTTATTTATTTCTGTCATCTTTATAATCCCCTTGTGCTTTTGCTACTTCTCGATAATTTGTTACTAAACGATCAAGTAATGGTAACTCTATAAAAAATGGCTCTTTACCTTTTACGTTAAAAATAACGTAGTAAATACCGTTTTCTTTTTCTAAGTTAATATTACCGCCCAAGTCTGTTTTTAATAACTTGCTCTTGACTTCTGGTTTTGTTTTTTTAACTTCTTTTACCATATGTTTATACTAGTTTATATATCTTTTTATACGCTGTCAAATAGCAAATTATTTAGGCAGTATTAACCCGCTTTTTTTCTTTTTGTCAGCTATCCACTCTTTAGGTTTTGGCAAGTATGCTGGTTGCCTGCCCGTTAAAATCCCAAAAGCTAATAATAAGCCGTTAGCTAAACCGTATTGGTATGGGTCATAATCCCAATTACCCGTTTGGCACTGTGTATTAATTATGTCCTCAAGACTGGTCATTTTTTCGTCAAAATATGTCTGCCTCTCACCGCATTTACATTTTTGTACTACCCCGAGTTTATCAGTTATAAGCACGCTAGATGCCTTTTTTACGGCTTCTTTTTTTGTTTTCTTATCGTTGGTCATAGTGGTTACTCCTCATTGTTTTTTAGTACTGTGGGCAGTCAATCCGCCCCTATTTAATTGTTACTGTGGGTCATAGCTTTTAACAATATCTCTAACGTAAACTACGTTGCGCTCGCTGTTAGTTGCAACGTACCTAATTGTTTTATATTCGTGTTCTGGGCAAACGTGCGCGATTATTGATAATGCGTGTGGTGTTTTTTCTAAAACTGCCTCAACTACGGTAATTTGTCTTGTACATTTGCCTTGAAAACCACATTTACCAAAAGTACCCTGCGTTACGTTCTCACAATCGACAATCATTTTGCCAATTGTATTTAAATTAGCTGGTAAATTATCTACGTTTTGCTTTAAACGCTCCCACGCTACATCTTGTGGCTGCATTGGTTTTGCTTTTTTAATTTGTACATCCATTGACTCTGCACGCGCTTGTAATGCCCCTAGTAACTGATTGCTCATTTTGCCCCCTTATCTGCTAATTGCTCTAAAATACTTTTGCCGACTCGTTTAGCTCTTGGCTTGTACTGCTGGTCTTTTGCCAAAAATTGACCGATATAATCAACGTCCTCACCTCGAGTATTCTTACGTCGCAGTAAAATTACTGGTGTAAGTTTATCGCGCCAATACTCATCGTACTTAGCAATTTTGATAGCGTTTTTAATATCGTTTGCCGTGTAGCCCGACTCTAGCCAAAACTGCAAATTGGTTGTTAGCGCCACGTGGCTTTTTAATTTTTTCCCAAAAACCTCGTTAAAGGTTTCCAATACCCATTTAGCTTTATCGTTAATTGTCAGCTCGTTATTAGTTTCTTTTTTCTTGCTCTTAGTATCATTGTTATTATCATTAATATTATTAGATTTATTATTTCTTATTTCTTGTTTCTTATTTATAGCTAGTATCAAATCTTTTGATACTAGTATCATATTAGTATCATTTAAACTAATTTTACCCGAGTGCAATTGTTGGTGTTTATCTTTATCCATTACTACTAAGTTTGTGGGGTGATTATTTTCTGGGTTATTATCTAAGTGATGTACAATCTCATTTTTTGCTAATTTTCTGTTTAATAATTTCTCCGCAATTGTTCTATGCACATATTCACCGCCCTGCTTTTGATAGGATTTTTCTTTAAAATCATCCATTGTAAAAGTAAGCCCAAAAATCTCGCGTATATATTCTGGGATTAATTGTAATTCTCTATTAAAAGCCTTTTCGTTACGCTCTGAAAATCTGTAATTATTATATTTATCTATGTTGGTTATTTTTACCCAACCGTCAATAAAAATAAATCTACCGTCTTTTTGTAATTTTTCTTTAATTTTCTGTAAATCTGTGTCTGTGATACTAGTATCAAAACAAATCCGCCTATCTTGTACCTCATAAGCACCGCAAATATTAACATACTCATTACTTATTAAATAAATAAAAAATAGTTTTTCTTTATTGTTTAATTCTGAAAAATAAGTATCTTGCCAAAGTTTTGTATGTATAATTCTGGTTTTCATTTTTTATTGACCCCTTACTAATTCTTTACAATTGCGCTGCTTTCATATTTACATACTTTATATATGTTTGTCAATGTTTGTTATGTGCGCACATAACGACCCTGATAAAGTTTATACTCGGGGGCGTTGGGGCGTTGTCGCTTCTTAATGAGCTTAAAGCGGCTGTAGTCATACATTGCGTAAATATCCTTATCCCTACCCCTGTCATAGCGTGCCACCATAGTATCTACACTGTCAGGTTTTTTCCACAATTCAAGTATAGCTAACTGGTCGTACCAACTCACTAAATAGATTGTTTTAATGTTATCCTCACGCATAAAATAAGCAGCTACGGCGTGCTTGCGTATTGGCATTTTTTCTTGATTAAATTGCCCGCCATTGTGCCTACGGGTCTTTACCTCTAAATAGTGGTGTAAATACTGATCTACATAAACGTAGTAGTCAAAATCGGCATATTGCGGTGCGTCTATTATCTGTACATCTGCGCAGTTTAAAGTATCGTATACCCACTGCTCGTACTGTTCTATTGCCTCTTTTGTGTCCTCAATTGAGTTATTAAACTCCTGTGTAGCATTTGCCATTTTAAAATAATTCTTTACTTAAAATAAATCTTAACTGTTTTTTAACCTCGTCGGTTAATTCTGGCTTACCTAGATATTCTTTAGTTAAAACCTGCTCTATTTCGTAAACTCGTCTATCTAAAGCCCGCTCAATTTTTACACTAACCATATCTACTGCACGGTGGCTGTCATTTTTCCATTGGCTCGGGTGATATTTTTCTATGTATTCAAAAAAATATACTTCTAACTTTCTCAAGTTTTGAGCATCTGCAAGCATAATACAATTAGCAAGCGCCTTTACAAAGCTGCCACCGTACCTATTCATATTGTTAATAATGTCAAGTTTTAAATCTTGGTTTAGTCTTAAATCGTACATTTTGATTATCCTTTACTTGTGGGCGGTGCTTACACTTATAAAGCTCGTGATTTACTGTAACCGCTCGGCTACTTCTTGAAAAATTACAGTATAAGCAACGCCACCTAATTACTCTTAATATTTTTGGCATCTTTTTTAGCCTTACATTTGCCGCACCTGCGTTTAATGGTTTTTGTCATACAAAAGCAAGCGCGGCATAAACTTATCATTATCCAATTGCGTTAAACGCATCCTCGGCTATCTGATCGCTAGAGTATTCGCGGTCTTGGTTTTCTGTTTCAGCTTCTAGCGCCTCAATCTCTTTTACTTTTTTATCAAGCGCTTTAATCAAGCCTGCAATTTGCACTTTAGTTAAATCGTTAAAGCTCTCTACTTTAAAGTGGTCTTTAGCAATTGTTTTAGCATCGTCGGGCGCATAACCAGCCTTATCAGCTAGTGCAAAAAAAGCCTTGCGTTGCTCTACAGTCATTGGTAAAGGCTCTGGCTCTGATTGTTTGCCGCCGCTAATATCTTTATCGCCAGTTTGTGCCATTTCGTCATCAGTGTACAAACCGCTTAAATCTTGTGGGAACGCTTTACGTAGTGCCTGTGCCTCTGCACATTTAGATAGCATTACGTGTGGCATTTTTTGCCACATAAAATCTTGCCCGCCCTGTGGTTTAAACTCATCCCAAAAAGCCTCGCCAACGGCAGCTAAATAACGCTCACCCGTTCTAACGTTAAACTTGTAAACATTAACAATGCTTTTATATGGTGCAAACTTATTACCTATTTTTTTAGGCTCTTTACCGTAAAAGTGCTGCGGTGCGTCTTGACCAGCATAAATACCCGTGCGCTCTGCAACTACTCTAAAGCCGTCAATACTTGTCTGTATTGTCATCTTGCCTTGGCGCTTTACGCAATAAATCTGCCTTGCTAGTGGGTCTAGCGCAGTGCGTTTAGCTTGGTGTAGGAAAAGTGCCAGCTCGTCATTAGTTGCGCCCTCGGCTACTGTTCTTTTCATTAAATCTATTTGGTCTTGTGAAAAACTTAGCGTAGCTGGTGCGTTGTCTGCCTCATTTACTTTTTTTAATGCAACTGTTTTTTTAGTTTCAGTTGTCGCACTCTCTTGTGCTTCTGTTTCTACTGCCTCGTCGGTAGTAGTTTTTTTTATGGTTTTGGCTTTATTTGCCATATTGACCCCCTTTATTTGTTACTATTTATTAATACAGTATATACACGTTTACATATGTTACACAAGGGTGTAATTTTGTACCTGCTTCCAATCAAGTACGATATATTGCCACCTCTTATGCATCTCTGGTTTACCTCTTAAAACCCTGCCGTAAACCTCAAAATATAAATCTCGGTAGTTATCGCCTAAATCCTCTTTTAACTGCCCATAAACTACCTTGCGGTCAGCCTCGCGCTCTAACTGTAGACAGTCATAAAAGCCGTTTACCTCAAGCACCTCAATTTTAACGTTATCTTTTACTAGGTATTGCCCTACTTTTGGGCGTTTAATTACTGTCTGCATATTGACCCTTTCATTTAAAACCGTGCTAAATCTAGCCTCTGGTCGTAAATTGTTATTAATAAATAAATATCCTCACCACTTCTATAATCTTGTGTTTCGCCAGCTACCATAACAAAAGTGCCGTTTCTAAAATATCGTGTTTGCTGGTGGTACTTAGTATGGTTTTTTTGTGCATTTCTACGCAAATCTTTTGGCAACTTTTCTTTTACACTGCCCCAAAAAAGCTCGGGTATAAGTTGTTTGCTTACTCTAAACTCCTGCGCTCTCTGGTGTGCGTGTGCTGTTATTATTAATTTGCGCCTCTGGTCTGGCGTCTGCATTTTCATTACCCCCATAAACTACCTGCCAGTCTTTAGAAAATCCCACCACGTCGCTATATCCTAAGTTGGCAGCACAATTACTACTAATAACAATATATCCCGCTTCAATCCAAGTAAACAAATCGTAAATGTGAAAATGGCGGTATGTGCCTGTGTCTTTACCCAAGTATCTTGCTCTAATTGTTTTTACTGTTTTTGTCATATTGACCCTTTACTATCTTGTAATTTTTACTAATCTTTATTACTCTTGATATGCGCTCACTTATTCGCTATTTCGGTAATTGACCCCCGATTTTTTTTGGGTAAGTGGGCGCAACTCAATTTATTTATATTTTTCTAACTCTTTATCAATTACTTTTAAAAACTGCTCATCTAGTTTTATATTGTCAGCATTAAACTTTATTTTATCTACGGCAAATAGTGCCTCTGGTGTAGTTTTTTTATGTTTTTTTGCTTCAATTTCCCAAGATATTTTATTAATTCTATTGCGCTGTAGTCTGGTAAATACCTCGTCGCGGTATTCTTGCGTAGCTTGTTTTGCTGTTTTCATATTTTTACTTTCTTACGTAGCACTCTACGTAGTCCCAAATATCTTTAATATCTCGTTTACCTAAATTATCTTGCCCGCCCTCGCTGTCGTCTATAAAATACGCTCTAAGCTGTTTAAACTCGGTAAGTCTGCCACTCATTGCATCACGTACCGCGTGTTGTAGTGCTTCTTTAAAAAAGCTGGCTTTAATAGCGCTGGTAGCCTCACCCTTAGTAGGGTACATAAGTCGCGCCTCGTCTTTAGCAATTTTGTAATGTTTTGCTATCGCATTGTGTTGCTGCCAAGTACTAGGCTCTAGCCACCATTTAGTATTATTCTGCATTTATGACCCTCTCTTTTTTAGGTTTATACTCGTATAAATATTTACCGTTAATTTGATTTATTAAAAACCTTAATTGCCAATTTTGTACTATTGCTGCTGGTAGTCTTGTGCCGTGAAAAACCACCGCTTTTTTATTGTTTGCTAATTTAATTATCTCTAGTGGGTCTGTAATTAATTTACCTTTAGTATTTGTGTTAATTTTTTGCATTGTTAAAAATCTCCCTTATACTCTCTAATTCCTCGTCTTGATCTGATTTACTCATATCACTAATATCACCTACATAAACCCAGCTAACTTTTTTTAACAAATCAAGCGCAAATAAATCTTTATCCTCTAAAACTAAAATAGAATATTTGCATTTACTCATATTGACCCCCTTTATAATTTACTAAACCACTTGTAATAATCGTGCTTTTTACTCTCATCAATTACCAATATTGGTAACCCTGCTTTAACACGTTGCCAGTTTAAAAATATGCGTCCCGTTCTACCGTTACCGTCTACAAACGGGTGTATCTTTTCATACTGTACGTGCATCGCCTTAAATATCTGCTCGCCTGCTTTTGCACGCTCTGGTGTCATAGTTAGCTCGCTGCCGTTTTCTTGCAAATAGTTACACTCATCGCACCAACTCATAAGCGCGTAATAAATTAAATTACTATCCATTGCCTCACGCCCACCAATATAAACGGGTACTGTTCTCAAATATCCCTTTTCATTTGGCATCAAATCTTGATGTAGCATTAATATTTTGTGAGTTTTCAGCATTACACCTACGGTTAGTTTGTCTTGAGATATACAGTACTCCCAAGCTACTTTAGCTTGCTTATAGCTATCGGCATCATAAACGCCCTCAATTGCGTTACTTTCCTCTAAAAAGCGTTGTAGATTTTTCATTTTAAAAGTTTCCCCTCAATAGTTGCTAAGTATGTTTTACCGTTTTTATCACACCTAATAAAACCAACCATTTTACTAACTCGTGGCTTGGTATACGTGCCGTCTGGTAAAAGTGTTTTAGATGTGCCGTACTCAATATTATGCTCGCATCCACACTGGCATTTAGCTGTTTTACCCGCTTTTGGTTTACTTGCTAACTCATTATTGCCGATAGCCATATATGGTATTTCTTTAACTAGCTCATCAACTACCATATAATCATCGTCCCACTGTCCCGCTGCCTTTAATTTTTTGGCAAAGTTGGGCGCTATTACTAAAAACTTGCCGCCAGTTTTTAAACCCTGTGGCTTTTTCATTGTGGTAAACCCAATCTTAAAATACAAATTGCTAACAGTAATGCCAAGCTCATTAAGAAGTGAAAAAAGAACTTACGCATAAAAACATCTGGCATATCGACCCCCTTATTTAATTTAATGTATAACTACACTTTATATATGTTTATCTACGTTGTCAATACCAATATTACTCGAGTAGCCGTTTTTGTATACTTCTAAACCAAGTTACCAAAAACCACGCCTCATCATCGTTAAAATTACGGTGTCGCTCTTTATGGGTATCGCGGTTTATTACACGACCATTTTTAGGGGATTTTAAAAAAGAGGTGGGTATATCTGGTGCGTTTAATAGCGCCCAAGCAAGGGGTATTATGTGGTCTACTTCTGGGTATTCGCCTAGTGGCTCGCCCGTAATTTCGTCTTTACCTTTTGCACGACTAAAAATAATATCTTTTGTTTTGTCATTGAACTCTGCGCCCTTACGCCTCATCACCAAAAACCTCTAAAAACCAGTGACTAAATGCGGCATCACCGCCCGCCTCACTCCACATTTTTTTACTCATTGCGCGCCCCTGCTCGTAGGGGTAGTTATTAACTATCGAGCTGGGGTACTTTAAATCGTTGCGTACAATTTTCATATGCACACAATCTGCCATATTTAAACCCAAGTACTCGGCTAGTTTCCAAGCCCAATACCGTATATATCTCAATTCGTCTGGTAATTCGCCCTCGGCGTGTTCATATTTAATACATAAATATTCTACGTCGCCAAGCTCACTAGCTACGGCAAACGCTGGCTCGTCTAGCTCAATTGATGCTAGTAGCTCTATATTTTCGTCTTTTATGTACTGTGCTAAGTTTTCTGGGGTGTCGTGTTCGTTCCAAACGGGGCGTCGGTCATTTTGGTATATTACTTGCTCTTTTATTTTTTCAATATTATTAGGCATATATTAAGTATGCTTAACAATTTTAAAATCTACCACTATATAAAGAGGGGAAAAGTATACTAATTATTCAGTTACTTTAAAACTTGTGGTTATAAATCTGTAGTTTTTATTTGCGTTTTGTACTTCAAAGTGAATAATGCCGCTTATAACATAATCACCAATTGGTGCATTACAAGGTATATCCCACTCGCTCGTAATTTTATTTTTACCCGTGGTTATATTAATATCTTGTTTGCGCTGTGCAATATCTTGCTCGCCGTCCTCGTAAATTAAACTTAGCTCTAAAAGACTCTCTGCCTGTACATCTACGCGACTACTTCTATCAAGCTCTATTTTTATTGGCTCACAAACTTTATAAACTGGCTTATCTACACTTACTGGCTGCTTAACATCATAAAAGTATTTAGCTGGTATAACCATATATACGCTAGTAGGCACAATATAGCCAAGAACTGCAAATATTAGCCCAAAAATAGCCATTGATTGTATTCTGTCAGTCATATTCTTATACTACTACTATCTACTATTAAATCAAATATACGTATTCAATATGTGTTATTTCTTACCAAGTGGTTTATAGAAAAATCCAACTATTGCACCCATTAACCCGTGAACTAACGGGCTAGTTGTGTATTCTGGGCTAATAATATCGACAAGCATTGAGGCTGCCCAAATAAGAGTAACAACGGTAAGCACTAACGTATTGCCATTTTCTGCTAATAAAACTTTTTCCTTAATTGTGCCACGTAAAAAATAACCACTTAATAATCCAGCGGTGTAACTAGTTATCCCAATTATTAAGCTAGATATTAATTCACTCGACATTATTTACGTTACCCTCTTATTGTTTTTTGTATGTTGCTACCCTCATAAATAGCTTTATATCCTAATTGTGCCATACCAAAAACCATAAGTACATCAGTAGCCCAAGCGTCAAAGCTCACAAAGCCGCTAGTAATGTAGTGTAAAAACGTGCCAACCAAAGCACAAACAAGTACGCTAATCCAAAACCTAGCATCGCTGCTAATAATTTTTCTATTAATTAAATCTATTAGTGCTGGTAATAAAAATGCTACAAGTTTTATCATAATTTTTTACTCCTCTAATTTAATATTAGTACCCTTTAACTTAGCCCACAACGCCGCCCATAAAGCAGTAAGTAATTTACTTGCTGGCATCTCTATACCTCTGCGTTTTACTAAAGCTAAATACTTACTCTCTAAATCTGCTAACTGTTCGGTTAGTTTTGCGACCTCGTTAAGCGCTCTACCCTTAGCTTTATCCGCCTCGTCGCGTGCTTCACGCTCTAAAACTAGGCTAGTTTCCAAGTCATTGACACGTTTTACCAATTCTGGGCTGTCTACTTCCACGGTCTTGACATTTTCTAGGGCTTCTTTTAGATTGATACGTAGGTTATTTATCTCATTTTCACTATTTAGCAGTCTGCCTTGCTATTTGCTAACCTGTTCTGCCCTGTTTGCTATCTCCTGCCTAAGCTCGCCACCCGTTTTAGATAGCTCTGCTTTCAGCTCGGTAATTTTCTGTACTAAAGGCTCACCAATCAACTTAACGCCCTCGTCGCGCTCGGTTGATTTTCCTACTAATTCCTCAAAAAGTTTATTAGGTATCTCCATAGTTTCCCCCCCTGTATTATTGTCGTTATTACTCCCCGATTTTCTTACTACTCCAAAAATCCTAAGCCCTAAGAGGTTGCCTAGATTGCCGTACCTGTCGGTTACTTTTTTTAAATCACCAAACCACGGGTCATAAATCCAAGTTACGCCGTCTTTTATATATTCTACAAATACAAAATGTGAGCCGCTGCCACCAATCGCCTTAGCATTTACTTTAGCTACTATTATGTAGTCGCGTGATAAATACCATTGAATAGTAGCCATATCGGGGGTTGGCTCAATACTCTTAAATGACTTAAAAATATCAGGTAAAATATCATCGAGCTTATCTACGTTAATGTAGTTTTTAAACTCACCAGTCCAAGCGTTTTTATCTTTTAAAAATTGATTAAATGTTCGTGGGGTATAGTCGTAACCAAAAGCCGACAAGCCATTTACAAGTGATACTAGATAGCAGCCATAATCATAAACAGAACCAGTACCAAACCCCATAGGTAGGGTTTTGTAATAATCCTCGGTTTGTTTATAGCGTTTTATCATATTGTTTTATTAACTAAAAACTCATAAGCATAACTGCTGGATTTCCTGTTTCATATAACTCTATAATTTCATTGTTTGTCAAAGCTCTGTTAAAAAATCCTATATCGTCAATGTAGCCAGCCCAAAACTTGTTATAACTTGGGTCATATGATGCACCAATTACACAAGAGTTAGTGCCTGCTAAATAACTATATGCAGTTGAGTTAGTAGCTGTACCAACACTTACGCCGTCAATAAAGAACTCATAAGCATTACCGCTGCGTCTAACTGCAAAATGATGCCATAGTCCATCTGCGGTAATTGTGCCAGTAGCACTAGTCAGAGTAGTCCAACCAGTAGTCCCCAAACCAAAAGTTATAAGTAATTTATTTGATGTATTAAGTTGAACACTCCACCCACGATCATTACCCGCGCCGTCATATTGATTAGATATTATTGCTTTTGCTACGCCGTCGCCAGCTGTTTTTTTAACCCAACCAGTAATAGTATAACTCCCTGTAAACTTCCAAGCTGCTAAATCAGCGCCAAAATTAATACGTGAAGTAGTACCATTAAATAAACCACCTTGAAAAAACTTTCCATATGATGTGCTATAAGTAATTGCTGTGTCAGTACCATTATTACCACTTGGGCTAGAGTCGTTAGAGTTACCGTTAAGCCTGTAATAGCCTTTTAAATTACCGTCTGCTAGTAGTGTAGATGTATATAATTCTGCCATTAGCTTAAATCTGCGTTATATGCTACTAAATCATAAATAGTACTACTAAATGCCCTAAACGCTAAAATATCTCTGTTAGCTGCACCAGATGATAAAGTTGGTTCGGTTGCTGCTGGGTTTTTTGTACCAACTGGATATGTAAGTGTTCTTGAGCCTGTACCGTCCTGTATAACATATAGCGTTAAATATTGCCCCTCTTTTACGTTGGTAAAAGTTAAAGTACAGTTAGCAGTTAAAGTAATTTTTTGTGTGTCGCCATTACTCCAATCAATCGTAGCGGCTGCGCCACCGTCCCCATTATCATAAATTGGTCTACTCTCTGGTCTTGAGATATATGAGGCTTCTACCCTCTGGTCTGTAATATCAGCGTCTAAAATAGTGGTTTCGCCACTATCTACCTGCACATCAGCTATCACAATGTATGGGTTACTTGCACCTATAATTGCTGTAATTGCTGTGCCGTCTGGTGCTACTGGTGAGGCTGCGGCAGTACCTTTTACTGCTACCACTTTTGCAACGTTACTAATTGCTGGGTTTGCTGTAGCTCCTAAATCAATATATAAAACGATTGAGTCAATACGTGGGTTGCCTGCTGCGTTAGAGTCAATAGTTACAGTTGCGTTAGCATCAGTTAATCTAACGGGGTAAGTCATACCAGCGGTTGAATTAACTAGAAACGCGTAGCCTTGTGCAATTTGTATGCTCATTGCTGGCGTATCGCTTTCAGCTACAAGAAAATCACCGCCTACAACATCAAAAATACCACTAGTAACGACAAATCTTGACATTAAAAAATTAATTATTTCTTCTGGGTGCTGTGTACCTACGCCCTCGCGCATTGTTTGTAGTAGTGCTGGCATTGTGTTTTTTCCTTTATCTTAATATTAAACTGTTTACGGTCATCTTTCAATATTACACTAAATTGACCCAAGCGCCATTTTCATAACCTCTAAACTTATTAGTAGTCGTGTTGTAATATATCTCGCCATTTGTGGCGGTAGCTGGGTCTGCGTCTTTTCTTGGCACTCTAAATAACCCGTCATCACCCAATTTTAGGGTCGTTATTAAATTACCAGTTTCAAGCGCCTTTAATCGCTTCTCTTGGTTTGCTATTACTTTTACTATATCGGTGTAATCTTGCATATTTAAAGTATATCAAACGTCATTTGTACTATGCCGTCGTCGCTCATACCCCTTTTAACTACTCTAAAAAAACTATCAATTTCGTAACTTGGTATTATTAAACGCAGTCTATCGCCAACCTCAAAAGTAGTTATATCTGGGTCGTCATATCTGCAAGTAATGTTAATTAGTTTTTGTGGATATTTATAGCTATCTAAAACCGCGTCGCCTTTAGCTTGTAGGGCAGTGGGGTTAATTACGTCCTTTTCACTTAAAGTATCTTGAAGTAAGAAAAAATTACTTTTATAAACATTTTCTGCATCGCGTACCTCTACTGGCATATCCTCATCTTGCCCCTGCCCAAAAACAGTAATTTGATTAACCATATTACCAATAAACTTTTTACGTATTGTGTAAGTGAGTATATTAAAATCCTCTTGTAAAATAATGCTGTCGCGCTGGCTACCTTTTTCTGGGTAATAAACATTAAATGCCTTAGAGTTATCTACGTCAAAATCTATCCCGTCTTTAATCTCATTGCTACTAAGTTTTTCTATAGCCTCTTTAATATTTTTGTAACGGTACGTCCTATCGTGGTTACTTGTAGTTGGGTTATTGCCTCGAGTAATACCTAAATCACCATAGGTTAGGTTTTGTGTATAGTCGATTAAATCCCAAGCAATATCGCTAGAGTCCTCGGCTGTATAAAGTCGCTCTGCGTCTGTAATTCTTTTATCAAGTAAACTAAAAAAACCTTTACTAGCAATTTGTATGTTGCCTTTGTCGTTTTCGCCTCGACTAAATGTAACATCATCGACGTAGCCAAAATAAAGCACGTTATTAGAGGCATCTAATATTTTAATTTCTCTATAACTTGCCGATAAAATATACTCAACTGTGATATTTAAACTGTCTGCCAAGTCTTTAACATTTTCAAACTCAAATCTAAAGCTACAATCTCTATCCTTGTTTAAAGTTTCTGAAAAATAAAAATACTCACAAGGTAATTCCCATTGCTCGCTAGCATCGCTGTTTTGTACAAAAACTCTAAATAGCATATTTATTAAATCCCTATGTAGCTATCTCTATAAATAATCTCTGCTTGTGCCTCTGCACTACTTGAGCCTGCCGACAACCTAATTGTATTGTCGCCTGCATCTAGTACAAAAAACTCACCACTAGCATACTGCCTAATATTAGTAATGCCATTTAGCTTAACCGTGCGTCTGTAGGTGTCAATTTCGATATAATCAGTTGAGCTAGCAAGTGTGTAAGTTAGTGATAGAGTTTCGTTTCTAGTGGCATTTTTAATGCTTGGGTTTTCAATAGCCCCGTAAATCTTAATCGTTGGGTATGCTTTGCCGTTGCCGTCGTTAGTTACGGTTGTTTCACCAGTGCCACCGCTGCCAATTTCCATAGGCAACTCGGCTGGTATCTCTGCACCGCCGCCAGTATGTACAGGTACTGTTTCTGTATTTTCTGTAGCGCCCTCAATAAATGGGTAGGGGGCTACTAACTCTAATCTAAAGTTACTTAAAATTGCTTGCCCCGCTTCGTATGACGCCTCAAAATTACTACTAATAATTGCATCAACTTGTAAAGTTAAACCGTCTTTTGTATTAATGGTGATTGTTTGTAAGCCGTCGTATAAATCTATTGCCTGCTCTAAAGCCCTGCGCTTGCTAGCATAATCACTAGTATCATTACCAAATATTCTACCCTCAATACTAAAACCCCTTTTACCATAACTATAATTACCTAAGTTTGCGCCGTGATATGCGCCCTTTTCCTTAACACTAACTTTTACATCAGCACCACCAAAACCATTAAGCGCATCAAATAAATAACCGCTTGCTACTGTACCTATTGTTAGTGAGTTTATTACTATGCTTGTTATCATAAATCAGCCCTCGTACGTAATTGATACGCTAATTTTTCATTAAATTGCTGTACGTCTACATTATCATTAAGAGTATTGTAGTTATTAACCGTAACTTGTCTGCCATTTGCACCAGCTAGTGCCACTTGACCTGCACCAGCACCAACGTTACCAATATCTGCAATAGTTGCCCTAAAGTCCATATTACCCACCTTGTTTGCAAGTATTGCGTATTGGTCGGCAATTTCGCCAGTACCTTTAGTAACAAGCTCTACTAAACTTGGGCTATGTTTCTTAAATGGGTTAATCTCGCTGGCAGCTTCTTTAATTTTTTGTGCCACCTCTTTAATTTTATTGTAGGCATCTACAAACGGTTGTATTAATGCGCTATAAACTGCACCTCCCCAACCCTTAAAGAAGTTTAATATACCGTTAAATATATTTGTTAATCCGCCTTTAAAGCTATTTGTCATAGCCGTAATTGCACTGGTCATTGCTTCCCAATTACCTGTAAGTGCTGCGGCTAGTATTGTGATAATGCCAATTACCACACTTGCTAACAGTTGGAAAATACCAATAATTATCTGTATTACGCCTGTAATATGTACAATTATGTTAGCAAAAACAGTTACAAAAGTTTCCCACAACCAAGTAAAGAACGGCTGTAAAACATTTTGCCATAGCCAAGTAATAACAGGTGCTAAAGTCTGTAGCATTAATAAAAACTGATCCCAAAGTGGTTTAATTGCTGCCCATACCTCTAGCCATTTATCGCGTATGCCCGCTGTGTTATTTTCCCAAGCCTGTTTTAGCGCAAATATTGCTGCTGCAACTGCTCCAATAATCAGTATTAATGGTAAAAATGCTGGTAGGGTTACTGCACCAATAATGGCACTAACTGCCGTAAATGCACCGCCAATTGCTGTAATTGAGGTAATTAAAG
>Ga0100403_1002286_pt1 | contig 15591 bp, 12 predicted proteins | sample CryGeymet201501t_FD_83663 | JGI IMG/M metagenome (GOLD analysis project Ga0100403, IMG submission 83663) | Groundwater microbial communities from Crystal Geyser aquifers in Utah, USA - Crystal Geyser metaG 2015-01t | ecosystem: Environmental > Aquatic > Deep subsurface > Groundwater | place...
GCGGGTCGTCGGGAGTGAGATCCACGTCCACCTTTGCTTTGCTCGCTGTCACTGGAGAGACCGTAGCGTGGCCGTCGACGCCAGGCCATCAGAGCGCGCCGCGGCGTATCGTTGACGCGCGCGCTCGAAGCGTGCCGCGAGGAAGATCCCTACCGCGTCCCGTAGTAGGCCGCGGAGCTGCGCGCCGCTCAGCGCAAGAGACCCTGCCACGCGAAAGCGTGCGCGGGGTCGTCGTGTTTTCATGAGATGATCGCGCGTCGATGTCCGCGATCGTGCAGCTACAGCCCGGGACGATCTTCGCGAACGACTACCGCGTCGAAAGCTTGCTCAACTCCGGCGGCATGGGCGCCGTGTACGTCGTCGAGCAGCTCAGCACGTCGAAGCGGCGCGCGCTCAAGCTGATGCACCCGCAGCTCGTCGCCGATCCGACGCTGCGCAAGCGCTTCGAGCTCGAAGCGAAGGTGGGCGCGCGGATCGAGAGCGAGCACATCGTCGAGGTGCAGGCCGCGGGCGTCGACGCGGCGACGGGGACGCCGTGGCTCGTCATGGAGCTCCTGCGCGGCGAAGATCTCGCGAAGACGGTCGAGCGCCTCGGGCCGCTTCCGCCGAAGGCGGTGCGAAACGTCTTCGAGCAGCTCTGTCATGCGGTCGGCGCGGCGCACGCGGCGGGGATCGTGCACCGCGATTTGAAGCCGGAGAACATCTTCCTCGCGCAGTCGCTCCGCGCAGGGAGCGAGTTCACGGTGAAGGTGCTCGACTTCGGGATCGCGAAGCTCGCGGCGGAAGCGGGGACGAAGCACACCGCGGCGATGGGGTCGCCGATCTGGATGTCGCCGGAGCAGACCGATCGCGGCGCGATCACTGCGGCCGCCGACGTGTGGGCGCTCGGGCTCATCGCGTTTCATTTGCTCACCGGGACCTTCTTTTGGCGCGCGCTCGATCTCGAGCATCCGACGGTGACGCAGCTGATGCGAGAGATCGTGCTCGATCCGATCGTCCCAGCGTCGGCGCGCGCCGCGGAAAAGGGGCGCGCGCAGGCGCTGCCGCCGGGGTTCGACGAGTGGTTCGCGAGGTGCGTCGTACGCGAGCCGGCGCGGCGATTCCAGGACGCGCGCGCGGCGTGGGCGGAGCTCGCGCGCGTTTTGTCCGGCGCGCAGGGCGCGCGCGTCGCGTCGCAAGCGATGCCCGCGCTCGCGACGGCGCCGACCGCATACGCGGACATACCGCGAGCGAGCGCGGCGCCGGTGAGCGCGGCGCCGGCGTTGCCGTGGGAGCAGCAGGCGCGCACCGCGGCGCCGATCGGAGCGACGACGTCCGCGCCGCTCTACGGCACGCCGCCGATGCCGTCGCCGCAGCGCTCGTCGACGTCGCCGGCGATGGTCGCGTCGATCGTCTTGAGCGCGCTCGTGGTGGTGATCGGAGGCGGAGCGTTCGCGTTTCTCGCGACGCGCGACAAGCCGCCGCCGATCGCTGCGTCGAGCGCGTCGAGCGCGTCGAGCGCGCCTGCTCCTTCGGCGGCTCCATCAGCGCCGAGCGTCCCGAGCGCCGCGCCGTCGACGGTCGCTGCGAGCGACGCGATCCCTCCGGCGCCCGACGTGCCCGGCGCGAAGTATTACGTGCGGTTCACGTTGAAAAACGATTCGACGCTCGCGCAGTCGGTCTTGGAGAAGGTGCTGGTCGGCACGTTGCAAACCGATCTCGCGCGGGCGGCGGTGCAATCGGCCAAGCGCGATTTGTCGGCGGACGCCGAGCGCGATCTCATCAATGGCCGCGGTCTCGCGGAGTACCTCTTCGCGATCAAGGTGGCACCCGTCGAGCAGCTCGCCGGCAAGATGCGCGTCACCGTGAGGGTCGCCGTGTTCACCGGTGCCGACCGAAAGCCATACGCCGAGCTGACGAAGTCGGCGACGTACGATCCCGGCACGGCGGACGCGGACCTCGCGACGACGCTCGCGCACGGCATCGCCAACGACGCGATCAAATCGATCTTCGGCGGGAGCGCGTCCGCGACGAAAGGTGATCCTCCACGCGCGCAGCAGCCGGCGACGCCGCAGACGACGCCGCCGCCGAAGACCGATCCGCCCGCGCCCCCTCCGCCTCCGAAGCGTCGCACGTGCGGCTGCGCCCCGGACGATCTCATGTGCTTGATGGCGTGCTTGGCGAAATCGGCGCCCTAGGCCCAATGCCGTTTACTTGACGCGAGATTTGCCGCCGGGCTCGTGGCTCACAAGTATTCGTTCAAAGGAGACGAAGAGAGAAGGAGCCGAGACGAGATGCTGTCGCCCGACCGCAAGACCGGGCCCTAGGCCGACCGGTCGCCGCCAGCGCCGAGCCGCTGTCAGAGCCCTCCGCGCCCGCCGTCTTCGACGCACCGCCGCGTCTTGACCGCGGGGCGCTCTGCGAAATACGACGATCCAAGGAGGCTCGGATAGATGGGCAGGTACACGCGCTACTCCGCCACGGCGACCGTGACGATCAACGTGCCGTTCTCGTGCGTCTACTGCGGCTTCGCGTCGCAGCTCGAGGTGACCGAGAAAGCGACGACGTCGCGCCAAGTCGGCGGATGGGGGCACAGCCAAGACGTCGCGCAGCGCGAGTGGGCGCTCGCGCACGAGACCGCGCACAAGCGCGGGACGTCGATCGCGAAGGACACCGCGAAGCTCGTGCCGTGCAAGCAGTGCGGCAAGCGCAACGAGGGCGCGGTGCGCAGCCACGTCATCTTCATCGTCGTCGCGTCGCTCGTCGCGCTCGGCATCTCGGGCGGCCTGGCGTATGGCGTCGCCGCCGTCGATTCGACGCGCCCGCAAGTCTGGATGGGGATCTTCTCGCTGCTCGCGTTCATCGTCGCGATTGCGATCGTGTTCGGCGGCTACACGACGTACCGCGACGCGCCGTCGAAGGCGCGCTTCCTCGACGCGCAGCCCGCGCCCGCGCCCGCCTACGCGCCCGCGCTCGCGCCCGCGCCCGCGCCGCAGCCTGCGCAAGTCCTCGTCCGCGGGCCCGACGGTCGTCAGTATCCGGGCGTCATGGTCGCGCGCGCGCAAGGCCACGTGCAGGTCGCGTTCGCGAACGGAAGCACGACGTGGGTGCCCGAGACGGGCGTCACCTGGGCGCCGCGCGCGTAGACGCTACGCCGCGCGCATTCGCAGCTTCAACTACGCGGCGCGCGCGATCCGCAGCTTCTCCTCCTGCCCGAACCGATAGAAGCGCCGCAGCTCCGCGCGCATCCCGTCGTAACGCTTTTTCGCGACGTAATCGCGCTCGAGCTTTCGCACGTAGCGGTGCGCGAGATCGTTGGCGACGCGGTAGCGCTCTCCGATCTCTCCGTCGTGCGCAAACGCAATCTCCTCGTAGAGCCGCGCGCGCAGCGCCTCGCTCGCGTTTGCGTCGAAGCGCGCGAGGCTCCCCGCGAGGACGACCCATTTGTCGACCTCGGCCTGCAACTCCAATTCGAGCTGCGTCGCTTCGCGCTCGGCGCGCGCGCGCTCGGCGATGTAGACGAAGTGGCTCACGCCTTCGATGAGCTGGCACAGCGGATCCAAGTCGCCGCGCGCCACGTCGATCTCTTTCGCGCCGAGCGCCGGGACGCGCACCGCCATCTCGATCGTGCCGTTCGTCTCGCGCACGAAGAGCGTCTCGCGCTCGCCCTCGCGCGCCTCGTGCAGATAATCGCCGACAGGCTCGGACGTCTCGAGGTGGTAGACGCGCTCGAGCGCGCGCTGCACCGCGTGCGCGATCGATCGCTCGCGCACGAGGTTCGCGCCGTTGCCTTCGAGCAGCCGCTCTTCGCCTCCGCTCACTGCACTCCCTTCACTCCGCGCGTCGGCACGAGCCCGTGCGACGTCAGCGCTTGCGCGAGACGATCGTTTCCGGTCTTGAGCCAGCGCTCGTACACCTTGAGCAAGCTCTTCGCCGTCGCGCTCGCGGTGCCCATCGCGATCGTCGAGTCGGCGACGTCGTGAAGGACGTCGACGAACACGCCGAACTTCCGCGCAAGCTCGTCGAACAAATCGTTCGGCCGCGGCGCCGTGCGCAGGATCGATCCCGCCGCGTCGTACGCCGTGCGGCCGATGCCGAAGAGGTACTTCTGATCGACGCCGCGCCGCTCGAAGTGATCGCCGAAGAAGCCGCACGAATACAAGACGCCGTCGCCGAGCGCTCGGAGCCGTTCGAACCGCTCGCCTGCGTCGGGCGTGCGCAGCGCCTCGTCGAGCAAGAACGCGAGCGGCTTCTTCATCGCCTCGCCCGCTTGCTCGGCCGGATGCGCGTACTCGACGAGGAGCGCCACGATGTAGCTCTGCGCTCCGTCGGTCGCGTCGACCTGACGCGACCGCATCGCGTCCTCGACCACTTCTTGGAAGAACCCTGAAACCGAATCCGCCGCCAGAATCGCCGCGCTCACGTCTCGAGCCTCCTCCTTACTTAGGTAAGGCAATTTGGCGGCCCTTCGCAATTTCGCGCCGAGCGCAACCGCGCGAAAACGCAGGTTTCGCGCGCGTTTCTTGGCACTCGAGCTCGACGAGTGCTCGTCGCATGTGCAGCGGTTTTCGGCCGCGCCCGCGACCGGCGGCGCGCGCGAATGAACCGTTGTGCTTTCGCGCGCTTACGGACGAGCGCGAAAAGTCTTCGTCCCGTCACCGGTTGACCCTTGACGAGGGATTGCCGGGAGTTACCTTGCCGCGCGTCTGTTAGCACTCACCAAACCCGAGTGCCAACAATCGACAACTCATCGCGTGAGGGAACTCCCATGGCCAACATTCGCCCGCTGCAGGACCGCGTGATCGTGAAGCGCGTCAAAGAGGAAGAGAAGACGAAGGGGGGGATCATCATCCCCGACACCGCGAAAGAGAAGCCGATCGAAGGCGAAGTGATCGCCGTCGGTAACGGCAAGGTTCTGGAGGACGGCTCCGTTCGCAAGCTCGACGTCAAGGCCGGCGACCGCGTGCTCTTCGGCAAGTACAGCGGCACCGAGGTGAAGATCGACGGCGAGGAGCGCCTCATCCTCCGCGAGGACGACATCCTCGGAGTCATCGAAGGCAAATGAATTTTTGAACAGGGAGATCGGGAGATCGGGAGATGAAGCTCCCGTCCTCCCGCCCTCCCTGTGAAACCCAAAAAGACTTTTCGAGGTTCACAAATGGCTGCCAAAGAAATCGTTTACACCGAACAAGCTCGCAATCTCATTCTCGCCGGCGTCAACGCGCTCGCGGACGCGGTGAAGGTCACGCTCGGCCCGAAGGGGCGCAACGTCGTCATCGAGAAGAGCTTCGGCTCCCCGACGGTGACCAAGGACGGCGTCACGGTCGCGAAGGAAATCGAGCTCGAGAACCGCTTCGAGAACATGGGCGCGCAGATGGTGCGTGAAGTCGCCAGCAAGACGTCGGACGTCGCGGGCGACGGCACGACGACGGCGACCGTTCTCGCGCAGGCGATCTACCGCGAGGGCAGCAAGCTCGTCGCCGCGGGCCACAACCCGATGGAGATCAAGCGCGGCATCGACAAGGCGGTCGAGACGATCGTCGAGTCGCTGAAGAAGCAGGCGAAGCAGACGAAGGATCCGAAAGAGATCGAGCACGTCGGCACGATCAGCGCGAACGGCGACAAGGAAATCGGCGCGAAGCTCGCGCAGGCGATGGAGAAGGTCGGCAAGGAAGGCGTCATCACCGTCGAAGAGAGCAAGACGGCGGAGACGACGCTCGACGTGGTCGAAGGAATGCAGTTCGACCGCGGCTACCTCTCGCCGTACTTCGTGACGGATCCGGAGCGCATGGAGGCGGTGCTCGAGGACGCGTACATCCTCATCAGCGAGAAGAAGATCGGCAACATGAAGGATCTTCTCCCGGTGCTCGAGGCGATCGCGCGCTCGCAGAAGCCGCTCGTCATCATCGCGGAGGACATCGAGGGCGAGGCGCTCGCGACGCTCGTCGTCAACAAGCTCCGCGGCACGCTCCACTGCGCGGCGGTCAAGGCGCCGGGCTTCGGCGATCGCCGCAAGGAGATGCTCAAGGACATCGCGATCCTCACGGGCGGACAGGTGATCGCGGAGGAGCTCGGGCTCAAGCTCGAGAACGTCACGATCAGCGACCTCGGCCGCGCGAAGCGCGTCTCGATGGATAAGGACAACACGACGATCGTCGACGGCGCGGGCGCCAAGGACAAGATCAAGGGCCGCATCGCGGAGATTCGCGCGCAGATCGAGACCACGACGTCGGACTACGATCGCGAGAAGCTCCAGGAGCGCCTCGCGAAGCTCGTCGGCGGCGTCGCGGTCGTGAAGGTCGGCGCGGCGACGGAGACCGAGATGAAGGAGAAGAAGGCGCGCGTGGAAGACGCGCTCCACGCGACGCGCGCTGCGGTCGAAGAGGGCATCGTCGCCGGCGGCGGCGTCGCGCTCCTTCGCGCGCAGGCTTCGCTCAACAAGCTCGAGGTGAGCGACGAGCAGAAGTTCGGCGTGTCGATCATCCGTCGCGCCGTCGAGGAGCCCCTTCGCCAGATCGTTCAGAACGCGGGCCTCGAAGGCTCGATCGTCGTGAACAAGGTCAAGGAAGGCAAAGGCGACTTCGGCTACAACGCGGCGACCGACACGTACGGTGAGCTCCTCGCGCAGGGCGTCATCGATCCGGTGAAGGTCGTGCGCACCGCGCTGCAGAACGCGGCGAGCGTTGCTTCGCTGATGCTCACGACGGAGTGCCTCGTCGCGGAGCGTCCGAAGGAGGAGAAGCCGGCGGCCGGCGGCCACGCGGGTCACGGTCACGGCGACTTCTGATCTAGCCGTTAGCTGTTAGCGGTTAGCTGTTGGTGGAGAGGCCTCGGAGCGCAGTGCTCTGGGGCCTCTTTCTTTTTGTCGTCGCTTCTTTTTGTCCGCGCGTGGATCGCGCACGAACCAGATTCGCGAGCACTCGCGAGCAAATGTGCCCGGTGATCGGCATTTCCCGGCGGATCCGTACGGCCAGGTTCTTGGATGTAGGCAACGCTCCCATCTCTCTTCACGCCTCGATGATTCATTCCTAAACGAACGCCTTGCGTACATGTCGGATACGGAGTACTCCGCCCGCCTCTCGAGCCAGTCAGGAAGTGCCCTATGAGCTTGAAGCGATCCTTCGCGATCCTCGCCTTCGCGACCGGCGCCGCGATCCTCGGCGCCGCGTGCAGCTCGTCGTCGAACGGCGCGCAGCCTTTCGGTGACGACACCAACCACGATGCGAGCACCGTCGACGCGACGGACGAAGTCATCTCGATCGTCCCCGACGCCTCGAACGCCGAGTCGAGCATCTTGGACGGCGGCGGCGTGCTCAACGACGCGAAGCCCGACGTCGACGCGATGAGCTGCGTGCCCGACGCCGGCGGTCCCGGCCCCGTGCATCGTACATGCATCAGCTACGGCAACGATCAGAACGAGTGCGACGGCCACCACGACATCGCCGGCTTCCCCGCGAACGGAACGAACGGCAACGGCTTCGACGACAACTGCAACGGCCTCGTCGACGAGGGCTGCACCTGCACCGCCATCGGCACGACGAAAGACTGCTACCTCGTTCCGGCGTCGCAGACGCAGAACGGCGTGCCCGTCGGCTGGTGCACGCAGAACGCGAAGGGCACGGTCGACTGCGTGAAGATCGCCGGCGACGTCGGCGCGCACTGGAGCGGCCAGTGCCGCGGCGCGCAGGCGCCGTTCCCCGACGACATCTGCGCGCCCGGCGACTTCGACTGCGACGGCAAGGAGCAGAACTCGCGCGCGCAGGACTGCACCTGCAAGCCGGGGACGATCCAGTGCCCGACGATGCCGCTCGACACCGTGCCGTATCCGCCGCCGGCGAACCTGCCGCTCAAGGTCGACGCTACGTCGTGGTTCTCGCAGCCGAACGACGTGATGAACGCGATGAACTGGAAGTGGACGCTCCGCGGCGGCGACTGCGACAACATCTTGCCGCACCCGACGTTCGGCATTTACCCGACGCAGGACGGCACCGGCGCGCCGGTCGGGACGCAGGTCGACACGCTCGGCGCGACGATGAAGGAGCACGGGATCATCGCTACGTCGCCGTCGGTGACGACGTCGCTCTACCCGGCGTTCGCGCTGAGCGGCGACTACGTGCTGCAGGGCGAGTTCGATTTGTACAACGTGCATCATACATGCACCGTGAAGATCCAAGTGCGCGCGCCGGGCATCCGCGCCGAAGCGTGCTGGGACACCGAGGACAACGGGACGAACCACGCGGACCTCGATCTGCACGTCGCGAAGGTGAACGGCTTCTCGCAGTGCGCGACGTCGCACGGCTGGAGCGACACCTGCTCGCGCGAGGACTGCTACTACGCCAACTGCAAGGACACGTCGTTCGGCACGAAGCCGGCGTGGTACTCCGACTCGCCGGCGTCGGCGTGCGTCGGCTGGGGATCTGCCGCGATGGGACAGGCGTGCGGCAACCCGCGCCTCGATCGCGATCTCATCTCGTGCGATCGCACGGTGACGAACCCGAACGACGTCGCGAGCTCCGGGCAGTTCTGCGGTCCGGAGAACATCAACATCGACGCGCCCGGCGACGGCGACAAGTTCGCGATCGCGGTGAAGTACTACGGCGGGACGCCGCCGTCGAAGACGCACGTGAACGTGTACTGCAACGGCGTGCGCGTCGTCTCGACCGGGTACAACCCTGTCACCGGCAACAACTACCCGCAGCTCCTCCAGATGGGGTCGAACACGACCGGCGACATGTGGAAGGTCGGCTTCGTGACCGCGCACGTGAACGGCAACATGCTCTCGTGCGACGTCGCGACGACGCAGTCGCAGCTGCCGCACATGACGACGGACGGATCGAACGCGTACTGCGTCGACAACACGAACCTCGACACGACCGACAGCACGAAGTTTCTGACGCCGGGCGGGCTCCAGCCGCTCGACGCCAACGCGCTCTGCTTCCACTGAGCGAAGAGGTACGGCGATGCGGCTTTTGAATGGCGGGTGGATCCTCTTGTCGGCGGGCGCGGCGATCGCGGCGTGCAGCGCCGAGGCGGGCAGCGGCAACGGCGGCTTCGAAGCGGACGCGGGCGAGGACGCGAGCGCGGCGCACGACGCGAGCGCGGACGCGAAGCACGACGGATCGAACGCGGACGCGGCGACGCAGGACGTGACGCAGATGGATGCGTCGGTGGACGCGTCGAGCGACGCGAGCGACGGCGCGGCGGACGCGTCGAGCGACGCGCCGGCGGACGCCGCGGTCGACGCGCCGGTGGACGCGGGCCACGACGCGGCGATCGTCCCGCCGGGGACCGCGTGCTCGCAGATCGGTGCGACCGAGTCGCAGCCGTGCGGCTTGTGCGGAACGCAGACGAGCACGTGCGCGGCGCCGGACGGCGGACAACCGGTGTGGCAGCCGTGGGGCACGTGCACGAACGAGGTCGTCGGCGGGTGCACCCCGGGGACGCAGACGAGCGATCCGTGCGGCCTCTGCGGCACGCGCGCGAAGCAGTGCCAGCCCGATTGCACGTGGGCGGTCGGCGCGTGCCTCGGGCAGCCGATGAACGCGTGCATGCCCGGCGTGAGCGAGTACGTGCCCGGCGCGCCTTGCGACGCGGGTGGGCGCGAGCACACCTGCCAGCAAAACTGCACGTGGGGGAGCTTCGGGAGCTGCATCGTATTCGACGGCGGCAGCGTGAACGCGCTCACGATCCCGCTGAGCGTCGGCGCGCCGTCGACGTCGAAGGTGATCACGCTGAAGGCGCCGGGAATCGCGCGGATCGATCCGGTCGGATCGACGAACGGCTCGTGCGTCGTCGACACGCAGACGACGACGGTCGACGAGTACCTCGAGATCTTCAACCCGACGAACCTCACCGCGACCGTGACCGTCTGGCTGTCGGGCGCGACGAGCGGGACGTTCGACACGCTCGCCGCGGTCTACGCCGGCGCGATGAACCCGCCGGCGAATCGCCAGATGTGTGTAAAGTACAACGACGACTGCTCGACGTCGCCGTGCGTCGGCAGCTTGATGTCCGGCTTCGTCGCGGGCACGCCGGACAATCGGCCGGTCATCGGACCGGGGCAGAGCGTGATGCTCTACGTCGGCGCGTACTCGTCGACGACGATGTCGCGCGACGTGCAGGTGAACGCGCGCACCGACGTTCTTCAGTAGCGCGCGCATCCATCCATCGGAACGGATCGCCCATCGCCCGGGCCAACGAACCGCGCGCCAGCGCCGGCGCGAAAGTCGGCATGTCGCGTTCGCCACGCGCGCGCGTCAGCCGAGCAATTTCGGAAAGGCCTCGTGCAACCCGTCGAGGCAGAACTGCATCGCGGTCGCGGCGAGGATGAGGCCCATGATGCGGCCGATGACGTTGATGCCGGTCTTGCCGAGGACGCGCGTCAAGAGCGCCGCCGATCGCAACACGAGGAAGGCGATCACGCTGACGACGAAGATCGCGGCGTAGACGCTCACGCGCCCTTCGACGCTCGGCGCTTTTCCGACGAGCACCATCACGGTGGCGATCGCGCCCGGCCCGGATAGGAGCGGCAAGCCGAGCGGAATGAGCCCGATGTCCGTCTTCGATTCGGCCTCGTGCTCTTCTTCGCGCGTGCCGCGCGTGCCGGACGGCTTCGCGTTCATCATCTCGAACGCGACACCGAAGAGCAGGACGCCGCCGGCGATCTTGAACGCGGGGATCGTGATGCTGAAGAAGCTGAAGATGAAGCTCCCCGCGACGCCGAACGTCGTGAGCACGCAGAAGCAAGTGAGCGCGGCGCGCAGCGCGGTCTTCGCCTGCTGCGCGCGCGACTGACCGCCCGCGAGCGCCAAGAAGATCGGCACGGCGGCGAACGGATCGACGATCGAGAAGACCGATCCGAACGAAGCGAGCGCTTGGGTCACCGGCGAGGCCATGCGAGCGGCATCCACATGACAGAGGCGCGCGGGAAGTCAAACGCGCGCGCCTGGTGTAGCTTTCGCGCGTGGCGGGCGAAGTCGTGATCGAAGGGGAGGTCGAGCGCGTGACGTTCGAGAACCCCGACACGAGCTTTCGCGTCGTCAAAATCGCGGTCGCCGGGCGGAGCGAGCGGCTCAGCGTCGTCGGCGCGTTTCCGCCAGTCGTCGTCGGCGCGCGCGTGCGCGTGCGCGGGAAGATCGAGACGGACAAGCGGCACGGCGAGCAGCTCCGCGCCGAAGCGGTGACGGAGCTCGCGCCGAGCACGCTCGTCGGGATCGAGCGCTACCTCGGGTCCGGAATGATCCGCGGCGTCGGCGAGAAGTACGCGCAGCGGATCGTCGCGCGCTTCGGGCTCGATACGTTGCGCGTCTTGGACGAAGAGCCGGAGCGACTTCGCGAGGTCGAGGGGCTCGGCGCCAAGAGGATCGCGAGCATCGGTCGCGCGTGGGCGGAGCAGCGCGCGATCCGCGACGTGATGGTGTTCCTGCAGGCGAAGGGCGCGTCGCCCGCGCTCGCGACGCGCATCTTTCGGAAGTATGGCGCGCAGTCGATCGCGATCGTCTCGCGGCAGCCGTATCGGCTCGCGCTCGAGGTGTGGGGCGTCGGGTTCAAGACCGCGGATCGGATCGCCGCCGAGCTCGGCGTCGCGCGCGACTCGCCGGAGCGAATGGAAGCGGGGCTCCTCCAAGCGGTGCACGACGTGACCGAGTCGGGGCACACGTACGCGAGCGAGGACGAGCTCGCGTCGCGCGCGGCGCAGCTCTTGGAAATCGAGGACGCGCGCGAGCCGCTTCGGCGCGCGGTCGGCGCGCTCGCCGTGAGCGGATACGTCGCCGTCGAAGAGGTGCAAGGTGCACGCATCTTGTTCGCGTCGGAGATGCACGCGGCCGAGACGCGCCTCGCGCGGCGCCTCGTCGAGATCGCGCGCGCGACGCCGAGGCCCGTCGGCGGCGCGGCGCAGGCGATCGCGGCGTTCGAGGCGCGCGCGGGCGTTACGCTCGCGCCGGAGCAGCGCGCGGCGGTGGAAGAAGCGGCGCGCGCGCAGGTGATGGTGATCACCGGCGGTCCGGGCGTCGGCAAGACGACGATCGTGCGCGCGGTGCTCGCGATGCTCGACGGCGCGGGCGTGAGCGTGCGCCTCGCCGCGCCGACCGGGCGCGCGGCGAAGCGCATGAGCGAGAGCTCCGGGCGCGAAGCGACGACGCTGCACCGGCTGCTCGAGTTCGATCCGAAGCACGCCGTATTCAAGCGCGATCGCGATCACCCGATCGAAGCGGGCGCGGTCGTCGTCGACGAAGCGTCGATGGTCGACGTCGCCCTCGCGGACGCGCTCTTCCAAGCGATCGCGCCCGGCACGCGCGTCGTCCTCGTCGGAGACGTCGACCAGCTGCCGAGCGTCGGACCGGGCGCGGTGCTTCGCGATCTCATCGACTCGCGCACGGTCGCGTGCGTGCGCCTGACGACGATCTTCCGTCAAGCCGCGAAGAGCCTCATCGTGACGAACGCGCACCGGATCAACGACGGCGAAGAGCCGATCGCGCCGCCGCCCGGCAGCGACGCGGATTTCTTCGTCGTCGATCGCCGCGATCCGGAGCATGCGAAGGCGACGATCCTCGAGCTCGTGACGAAGCGCATCCCGCATCGCTTCGGTTTGGACCCGGTGCGCGACGTCCAAGTGCTGACGCCGATGCACCGCGGCCCCGCCGGATCGCTCGCGCTGAACGACGCGCTGCAAACCGCGCTCAATCCGAGCGGCCACACGATGACGCGCGGATCGCGTTCGTTTCGCGTCGGCGACAAGGTGATGCAGCTCAGAAACGACTACGATCGCAACGTGTTCAACGGCGACGTCGGCGTGGTCACGCGCATCGAAGGGGAAGAGGAAGAGCTCGTCGTCGGTTTCGATCAACGCGAGGTCGCGTACGAGGCGAGCGATCTCGATGAGCTGACGCTCGCGTATGCATGCTCCGTACACAAGTCTCAGGGAAGCGAGTACCCCGCCGTCGTCGTTCCACTCCTCACCACGCACTTCGTGATGCTCTCGCGCAATTTGCTCTATACGGCCGTGACGCGCGGAAAACGCCTCGTCGTCCTCGTGTGCGACCCGCGCGCGCTCCGGCTGGCGCTGTCGGCGGACCGCCGCGGCGAGCGTCGCACGCGCCTCGCGGCGCGCCTCCAAGAAGCGGCCGCGTCATGACGCGCGGTCGCTTGTTGACGCGCGGGCGCGTCATGGCAACCCTGTATCAGACATGGTGAAGCGTCTCTTCGTCGGGTTGTTGCTCGGGCTCGTCATCGGTGGGCTCGCGGCGGCCGCGCTCGTGAAGGGGCTGCACATGGCCGTGCTGGACGGCACCGGATCGGCGGTGGTCGCGTACATCGCGGCTGCGCTCGTGGGCGTCGTCACGGGGCTCATCGCGGGGAAGCCGATTTGGGCGAGCGGCGGTCAAATCGAAGCGGGGCTCAAGGCGGTGTTCGGCGCGCTCCTCGCGACGGGCGGGATGTTCGCGTTTCGGCAGTGGGTGCATTCGCCGATTGCGCTTCCTGCGGATCTCGGGAGCGGTGAGCTCGGGCATCTGCCGGCGCTCGTGCTCCCGGCGATCGCCGCGATCCTCGGCGGCTTCTACGAGCTCGACAACACCGGCACCGGCAAAGAAGAGGAAGAGAAGAAGCCGAAGGAGCTCGGCGCGAAAGAGAGCGGCGCGAACGGCAAGGCGCGCATCGCCGTGGATCCGGTCGAGGAAGAAGAAGTGGAAGTGCCTTCGAAGAAGGCGAAGCGCTGACGCGCGATGCCGCCCGCACGCGCGCTCGTCTACGCGGCGACGGCGGCGGTGCTCGTCATGGCCGGGCGCGCGGCGCTCGTGCGGCCGCCGCCGCTGCCGTGGGCGATCGCGGCGTTCGTCGCGTACGTCGTGCTCGTGTTGCTCGGCGTCTTCTGGCTGCGGCTGCGCGTGTTCGCGGACGCGCTCGTGCGCGGGCCGAAGGGCGCGCGCGGCGTCGTGCTGACGTTCGACGACGGGCCGGATCCGAAGTGGACGCCGCGCGTGCTCGACGCGCTCGATGCGGCGGGCGCGAAGGCGACGTTCTTCGTCATCAGGCGCAAAGTCGAGGCGCACCCGGACGTCGCGCGCGAGATCGTGAAGCGCGGGCACGCGATCGGTCTGCACTCGTACGCGCACGACCGGCTGTTTTCGCTGCGGAGCGAGCGGCGCGTGCTCGAAGACTTGGAGCGCGGGATCGCCGCGATCGATCGCGCGGTCGGCGTGCGCCCGTTCTTGTTCCGGCCGCCGATCGGTCACACCAATCCGATCATCGCGCGCGCGGCCGACGCGCTCGATCTGACGATCGTCGGATGGTCGGTGAGCGGTCGCGACGGCGTGCGCGCGGACGCGGCGCGCGTCGCGGCGCTGGTGAAGCGCGGCGTGCGCGACGGCGCGATCGTCCTCCTGCACGACGCCGCGGAGCGCGGCGATCGCGAGCCCGTCGCGGCGCGCGCGCTCCCCGAGATTCTGCGCGCGATCGACGCCGAGAACCTTCGCGTCGTCCCCCTGCAAGCGTGGCTCGATCAGCCGGCCGGGAGCTCGACGTAGAAGCGCGCGCCGCGCTCGTACGACGGATCGACCGCGATCGTCCCTCCCGCGGCCTCGACGATCCCGCGGCAAACCGACAGCCCGAGCCCCGTGCCCTCGCCGACCTCTTTCGTCGTCATGAACGGATCGAAGATCTTCTCGCGCAAATCCGCCGGCACACCCGGGCCGGTGTCGTCGATCTCGATGCGCGCGCGCTCGCCGCTTCGTGTGGCGCGCACCGTCACTTTGCCCTCCGCGACTGCGTTCGCGTCCTTCGTCGATGCGATCGCGGCGCCCGCGTTCAACACGACATTGAGCAAGACCTGCGACAAGCGCGCGTGCGGCAGCGCCACCGTCAGCGCATCGTCCACGTCCGACGCGAGCTCGATCCCCTTGAAGTCCTTCTGCGTCTTCACGAGCGACAGCACGTCGTCCACGACGGAACGCACGTTCGCCGGCGCGGTCGGCGCGCTCCCGGACTTCGGCTCCTCCGGCCGCGCGAAGTCCAAGAGATCGCGCACGACGGTGTGAATCCGCTCCGTCTCCTTCTTCATGCGCGCGAGAAAATCGCGCTGCGTCTCGACCGGCAGATCGCCGTCGAGGAGCAGATCCTCCATTCCCATCATCGCCGCGATCGGATTGCCGACTTCGTGCGCGACGCCCGCGGCGAGCCGGCCGACGCTCGCCATGCGCTCGCTCCGCGCGAGCTGCGTCTGCGCCTCGCGGAGCTGCTTCGTCATCGCGGTCAGCTCGTCCACCTTCTTCCGCATCGCGGCTTCGTCCGCGACGAGGCGCGCGGTCATCGCGTGCACGCTCGCGCCGAGCTCCGCGAGCTCGCGCGCGCCCGCGCGCGGAATGACGAGCGTGCGCGATCCGCTCGCGACGCGATCGGCCGCGTTCACGAGCGCGTCCACCGGCCGCACGATGAGCCGCGTCAGCGCGAAGTACGCGAACGTCAAAAGCGCGACCGCGAAGAGCCCCATGTAAATCGCGGTCAGCCGCACGAGCGGCATCCCGTGCTCGCCTTCTTCTTCGAACCGCAGCCGCGCGACGAGGACACCCGTCGGCGCTGGCAAGACGACGTCGACGATCCGCCCGCCCGCGCGCC
>Ga0100403_1002287_pt1 | contig 15570 bp, 12 predicted proteins | sample CryGeymet201501t_FD_83663 | JGI IMG/M metagenome (GOLD analysis project Ga0100403, IMG submission 83663) | Groundwater microbial communities from Crystal Geyser aquifers in Utah, USA - Crystal Geyser metaG 2015-01t | ecosystem: Environmental > Aquatic > Deep subsurface > Groundwater | place...
ATCTCGGCAGCGCGTCGCCCGAGATCGTCGCTACGGGCTGAGTGCCTACGGAAACCTGCCCGTCGGCCACGTACATAAGAGCCATAGCGTTGTTCCGGAAAACCCCGGTGACGTTCGCGTATTCCTGGGTAGCGGTCAAAAGATGCGGCCGGCTGCGGGGCTTTCCCGAAGGATCTATCCAAAGGTTCTCGAGCGAGTACCATGCGGGAAGGGGACACTGCGTATCGTCCGGCGCCATGCCGCCGTCAAAAGAAAGGTGCTCGTATTTTATTCTATCCGGATCTGTAGGCATGGCTCTTAGGCGGGAGGCACGTCGTCCCAATTCGGCTCAAAACCACGGGGAGATCCTCCGCTCGTGTTAAGCACAAGTCTTATCTCCTCGAGCTCCGCCGCGAGACGTCCGGAAGAGATCTTCTGTTCGTTCTCGTCCCTTCTCTCGCAGTATAAAAAGGCGTACTCGACAAGATAGTTGAAAACTATATCTGGAAGCTCTGTAATTATCTCGTCCTCTTTTACCACCCTGGCTCTCATTGCCTTGCCGTAATAAGTGATGGTCCCCGTCGACTCCGGAGGCTTATTCAAAACGAAGTACGGCAGGCTGATAGAGTAGTCGAAGACGTAATCGAGCCTTCGATCATCTACGCCGTCCGAGATAACAGGCCGCCAATCTCGGCCGGCCCTGTTCTTATCGGTAAAATAATTCGAGACGTAGAAGATCCTCTCGGCCAGATCGTATTGCGTTTCCTCGTCGGTCACGTTCTGTGCCGTGATGGTGATGGTGTACTTCTTCAGCCACTGGAATTCCGAGACGGACTGAAGCTCTTTGTAGAGCTTTTCAATAGCCCCGTTAATCCCCATCATAACGAAAGTGTTCTTAAAGAATTTCTCTTTGTCGTCGGCCGCGAGTCCGCGAACGACCTGGATAACTTCGTTTACTCTGATTCCCATAGAACGATTAATTAACAGAGAAATATCTCAAGTCAACTTGACAGAAAAATCCCTTCTCGTATTTAATAGCCGCATGGGAACTGTCATTGGAAAACCTAGTCTTCCGACTACGCCCGTAATCCCGGAAACCATCACCAGTATCGAACAGGTGCTCAAGGCCAGGCTCGACACGGCGAAGTGGGCGGCGGACGTCATTAAAGAAGTAGTCCGGTATCTTTCCGACTGGCAGGATCAGATCGCCGGCCGCGAGGTGCCGAACCCCTCCTTTCCCGGAGCGAGCGGCCAGGAGCTAGCTTCGAGGAACGCGATTTACGAGCTCTCGACGCAGATAAAGGACAAGACGGAGCCCATAATAAACAAGTACCTGAACGCTATAGATACGATCGTTCAGAACAATCCGCCCACGCTCGATATCTCTGCGATTGTGGATCTCGTAGAGCAGGCGCTCACTGCCGAGCTCGATGAGAATAATCCTCTTTCGGCATATTCCATGAGGGCTTTCGTGAAATCCTACGTCTCGACCCTTCTTCTGGACTCGACCTTCGACGTGCTGGCTACGGACACGACGCAGATAACCACAACGGTTGACGCCTACATTTCCCGGAGGCAGAGCGAAGTCGATAGACAGTACGCGCACACCGACCGGGAGAACTGGAATCAGCTCGCCTCGAGGGGCGCCCTCGATTCCGAAATCGTCGACACCGTTCAGGCCCGGAACGTCAACAGGAAGCTCAGGGACTACAAGGAGATCGACGATGCAGCCGAGGAGCTGAGGCAGCGCCTCTTGCTCGACGCCTTCGACCGTGCTTTCAAAAGAGTGGACGCGAGACTCCGCGGCATGACCCTTCTTCCGCTCGAGCTTCCGTCCGGAGTTTACGGCATGATAGCCGATATAGTATCGAGGCAATACCTGGATCCGAACGCCTTCATAGGGAATCTCCCGAACGTCATAGGCTTTGCAACTGAGGGATATGGCACACTTATCAACCATCTTCTTCAGGAAAGGACAACCCGTTACGAAGGCGCGAACAACGAGCTTCAGGCTTTCGGGCAGTATCTCGACGTCATAACGAAGGGGCTTTCCGAGATAGGCCTTGCAGTCGCAAAAATCTCCACTTGGGAGGCAGTCAACAATGCCACTATATGATAATTACGGCGTACCGCAGGGACTCGAGCAGAAGCTCGGCCAGCTTATCGCGCAGCGGGGCAGCAGCCTCGGAACCTCAGGCATCGGCATGGGTAAGCGCAAGGGAATGGGGAACGCGGAGAAACTTCAGAGCCTGAACGATATGCTGAAGACCCTCTTCAATATTCAGAGGGAGAAAATGAGCTACGGTAAAGAGCTCGCGCTTTTCGGCGGACTTAACCGGGGCTTCGGAGGAGGCGGCGGTGGCAGCTTCTAAGAAAGAAGACAAGTCGTATATAGACCTCTTCGATTACTACCGGCAGAATCCGGGACACGTCGGGACCGCGGCAGGAGCCCGGGCTCGAGACGCCTTCTTTGAGGCCGGCCAGAGCGTGAAAGGAGCCACTCCCACTAGGGGCTTCGCGCCTGTTGCGATCTACGGGAAAGGGGATGCGAAGAGCGGATTTAAGTTTCTCGAGAATATTGCCACACTCGGAGGCGGCAGCAAGAGGCTGGCCGGCGCGATAGCCGGCGCAAAGGCCGGAGCCGGCACGATCAACATTCTCCAGAAGAACAGACGATACGCTCAGTACGTCCATACTCCAGGAGCCGGTGATTCCATAAGCAGGAGAAATCAGTTTAGTGTTCCCGCGTACGGCGGGAGCTACGAAATCATGCCCTCCCAGGGGACGGAAGAGAGCGGCCACGCGCTTACCGCAATGATTCAACGAGCCGGCGATATTCACCAGAGGCAGTACAGGAAACAGCGGAACGCCGCGAGATCCTTAGCCGGCCGAAAGAGAAGGAGATAAAAATGCCTATCAACTACAGAAGAAGAACATCTCCGTCGCTTCGGAACTGGCAGCCGCCGCCCACGGATCCGAACAATCCGCCTCACGCCGCCCTTGCCGCTTACATCGACGCGGTAGGGCAGGGAGCCACGCCTAGTAATGTAGCGGTGAACGCCGCCATAGCCACGGACTCCGCCCGGAAGAAGGCCTTTAAAGCCAGGGGCGAGTTTACAGATCTGGCGTCCCTCCTCTCGAGAGTGCAGCCCGGGGAGTTTCCTTCCCTCGAGGACGAGGCGATAGAGACAGCGAAGAGGGGTTACGGACCCGATCAGGCCTTAGGTCTGGCGGAGAATTTCGCCAAGGCCCGGGCCGGCCGCGAGCAGTCGCTCGAGCAGGCGAGAAGCGCGGGACGCGCGGTAGGCGCCAGGCGGCCGCGAATCACGAACAACTTCACAGGACCGCTCAGGCCGGGAGAATCCCCGCCTCCGGTTTATAAGACGGAGAATCTTCCGGACGCCTTTAACCTTGCGACGTATGAAAGGAATCCGGGCGGAGCCCAGTCACTCGCGGAGTTTATCTCGAGGGCTCAGCAGCGCCAGCAGAATCTTATGCTCGAGGCTATGAAGAACAGGAACGCGGCCGCAAGCAAGCAAAAGGCTCCGGATATTAAAACGCTTTACGGGCTTACCCAGGATCCCGAGATAGACGAAGAGACGAGGAACATGGCACGTATGGTAATAAGGGAACAGCTCGGAGGCGGCCGGAGAATGACGGTCGAAGCCAGCCCGTCACCTTCTCCATCGCAGAAACGGCCCACGAAAAAACAGCAAGAGTCGAGCCCCCGCCCAACTTCCGAGGTTGGTGACGTACAGGGCGCCAGGCGATTCTTCAAGAAAGAGAAAAAATAATGCCGGCGGATCTCGGACAGTTCTTTAAGCGGTTCGTAAAGAGGCCTACCAATTTCGATCCGGAGGGAAGCGGCTACGACTACGAGACGGCCGTCACCTCCGGACTCAAGAAAGGAAGCGACGGTCATTGGCCGTCAAGGGATCCGCGTTCCGGACAGATGCTCAAAGGCCGCTCACATCCCACCTTCGAGCTCGGAGTAAAGGAGGACAGGAAGCTCGGATACATGACGTACCAGGATCCAAAAAGCAAAAAGTATTACTCTCATAAAATGCTTCCCCGATTTCCCGGAGGATTCATAAGGAAACGCAATGGCAAGGGATCTTAAAGAGATAGAGGACAAACAGCTCGAGGATATCGAGCTCGGCCGCGGGATCCAGACTCTCCTCGATTCCGGAGAAGAGAAAGAGGAGAACCTCTCGAACGAAGGCCGCATGAAGCTCCGCCTCTTCCGGAACTACAACGTCGGTAAAGGGATCCAGACCCTTCTCGATACGGGCGAGATCTCGATGGAGGAGGTCGCCGACAATCCCCGGGCCCGTGCGCGTTACCAGGACTTCGTGCATACTCCGAAGACCAGGCGGGAAAAACTCCAGCAGGCGGTAGAAGGCGGGGAAGAGCCGGACATAGGTCCGCTTGCGAACCTGGACAAACCAGGAAAAGGCTCGCTGATAGATCTCTCGGACATTGCCGGCGAGCAGACAGAGCCCAATCCTTTTCAGAGATACGTAGCGGAGAATCTCCCGCAGGGGGTACTTAACTACCTTTCGGATATTCAGCCCACGCTCGGAGTAGCAACGAAGGTAGCGACGGCGAACGCGGTAAAGCCTCCCATGCTGAGGGAGCCGGACTTTTGGGAAAACCTATTCGGCTATGCTCTCGGCGTTACGCCTCATATACTCGGAGCCAGGATATTGACAGGCGGAGCTATTGAAGGCCTCGGCCTTACTCCCTATCAGACAGAGCTCACGAAGGAAATAGTATCCACCGCTTTCGCTACGTCGGCGCGTGTTGCGGCCGAAGAGCAGGTAGCGCGTCCGGAAGACAGGCGGACATTCTCCGAGCTCGTGGGTACCGTGGGATGGGAAACGCTCGGGGCCGGCACAGGGCAGGCGGTGGTAGGCGGAGGATTCGCGGCCGCCGGCGGAGCTGCCCGGGCGCTTCAGAGAGCGCCGGGATCGAACATTCCCATAACCATAGACGATATCGTGGCGAACAACGTCGGGGTAAGGCAGGCGCTTAAAAGAGCCGAAGCATCTCTTTACGGTACCCCGGACGAATTCCCTCCGGGCGTTATGGACCATCTCGCGGACATAGTAGAGACGGAAGGACAGAGGGCTTTTAGAGAATCGCTCGAGCAGACAATCACTCGTCCGGAACAATTCCTTGCCTCGAGAAGAGCCCTTGCTCCGCCGGCCACGCAGCCGGCCAGAAGAGCGGCCGTCATACCGGAGGAGTTTCAGTCCCCGGATACGAGGAGATCGGCTGCCGAACAGGAATTCGGTATTCCGGGAAGGCAGGTAGAACCCGAGCCGGCACCGGCCCCTGCCCCGAAAGCGGAGCCCGAGCCGGCAACGAAGGCGGAGGCGCGGCCCGGTCCATCCGAAGAGCAGATCCGAAGGGTTCAATCAAACGAGGAATTCGTACAGAGAATCGACACGGTGCTCGAGCAGGTGGACAAGGAGCTCACGGACTTTAAAGGACCACCGAAGGCGAGAGCCGAGCTCGAGGCCAAAGCCGAGGAATTCAGACAGATCCGCTCTCAGCTCTCCGAGGAGAACCGAAATATCCTTCTCGAAGAGGGGAGAAAGGCAGCGCCTCAGGCGAACAGAGCGCCCACGATCGACGAACCGGCCCCAAAACGGGTAGAGGTAGCCCCTGAGCCCAAGATCGCGCAGCCTGTGGCTTCTTCTGGATTCGTAAAACAGGGCCGGCAGCTTCCGAAGAAGCATGTTGACGCCATTACAGAGCAGGGTATGAATCAGAGGGCGAAGGCGGATATCGAGGAGCGGCTCGGAATCAAACTCCTTCAGAAACAGAACCGGCAGGAAATAGATCCGGACAAGCTGGCTAAGTACGAGGAGAAGTTAAGGTCTACTCCGATAAAGGAGGGGGACCGGGTACCGGCGGAGATCTCGCAGGCCAGAATTACCAGACTCGAGCGCAGCACCATGACGGGACCGGAACGCCTCTTCAATAACTCGAGGGTCATGCAGGCTCGCAAGGCGGCCGGCAAAGCGGGCTTCACGAAAAAGGAGATCGCGGCCGAAAGGACCAGGCTCGGAAACGAAGCCTATAAGCTCGAAGGAGCCGTTAAGAATATCGAGAGGCAGAGAAAAATCATAGAGGCCTATCTCGGTACGGAGAATCTATCGGATGATGTACGTAGCATTTTAAAGCAGGAATTGATATCATTGGGAAAGAGAGAAGGGCCGACGGCCCGAGCCTCCAGTCCCTTACCCGAGGGGCTCACAGCCGAATCCCGCGCCGGAGCCGCTACTTCCCCTCTGAAGGAAACGCCGACAACCCCGGCGCGGGACCTCATAAAAGAGCAGGGGATCTCCCTTGGCAAGCCCGAAGAGGTAATCACTCCGAAAGGAACGAAGGCGCAGACGAAATTCGCAATCGTCGACGCCTCGTATCTTAAGAGCTCCTTCGATGAAGGATTCCCGGCCGAGCTTCAGAACAGGCTCCGCGGTACCAGGGTAGCCTCCGAAGCGCAGATAGAATCTATCGCCGGGCAGCTCGATCCGGGACAGCTTGGCAGCTCCCGTGTCGCGGCAAGCGGAGCCCCGATAGTGGACAGGGCCGGCAATACCCTCGTTAGAAACGGCCGGCTTACCGCGCTTCGCCGTGTACTCGCCGACGACGATACGCCGGCAATCAACTACCGGGACTTTCTCAAGGAACGGGCGGCCGAGCTCGGTCTGGATCCAAAGCTCGCCGACGATCTCGACGCTCCGGTACTCGTAAGGGTGCTCGACGACGACGCCGTGGACTCTCGCAGTTTCATAAGAGAAGCGAACGAAGACATTACGCAGGGGCTATCCGTAACCGAAAGGGCGATAGACGACGCCGGCAAGCTCTCGGACGAAACCCTGGCCAGGCTCAATCCGGAAGACTTCGAGCTCAATGAATCTACAGACTTCGTGAATCGTTTCTCAAAGGAAGTCGTCGGACCGAACGAGCTTAACGAATTCGTCGACGCCGAAGGGAATCTTTCGGCCGAGGGAGTACGTCGGATACGAAACGCGGTCTTCGCTAAAGCGTATAACGACGTCGGCGTAATCGAACAGGTAATAGAATCAAAAGATAAGGATTTCATAAACTTAGGGAAGGCGCTCTTCGAGTCGGCCCCGTCTATAGCGAAGGCGAAAGGCGGGGACTTCGATCTATCCGACGCAATTACTGGAGCGCTGCGCCAGATAAGGGAAGCCAGGCGCCGCCGAATCCGCGTAGACCAGCAGGTCTTTCAGCGCACGATAGGAGGCAAGGCTCCCGATGAAGTGACCGCCGAGCTCGCGCTTATCATGGATGCGAACATGAAGAGCCCTAAAAAGCTCTCGCGTTTTCTATCCGAGGTAGGCAACGCCTCGAGCATGGCGGACGAGCTCTCGAAGACCGAAGCCCTCTTCGGAGGCGAGGACAATCTGAGAGTGGGTGAAGTAATAGAAGCCGTAGTGAGGAGAGTCGCAGATGAAGAAGGCCTTACCGTTCCGCCAAAATCGGCCTTTCATGGTAGCGGCGTTCCGGCTGGCGCTGGAAGGCAAACTACCAAAGGGACCAAAGCCGGACGCGCCGGCGAAAATCTTGAAGTTTCCCCTGAAACCCTCTCTGTCTTCGCCGAAGCCCAGGGGCTCGGGGAAAGGGTAAAGAATCCAAAAGCCTATCTCGGAGGATTAGGCAAGGCCGGGAAAGAGGCCGGGGACGAAGGGGAGGCCGCCGCTTATCTTGGGTTCGAGGAGTCAAGGGGAGATGCGGCCGCGGAAGCGCAGGAGTTTCTTCGCCGCAACCTTCAGGACGCCGAAGAGCTCGTCGATAGTCTCACCAAGAAGAATCTTAAATCCGAGAAGGGCGCCGTCGGCAACGTGAGACGTGTCCGGAACGAGGACATTTATCCGGAAAGCCCGACGCCTGAGCAGATCCGCTCGCAGAACGAGACGATAGAAGAAGCGCTCGCCGCCTCGGAGAAGATGTTCCCGTCATTAAGGCAGGTCGCCAACTGGACAAAGGAAAAGCTCGTAAGCTCGACGGAGAATTTCTTTAAGTGGGAGCCCATGCTGAAGAACCATCCCGACATTCATCCGCTCGTGCGCCGGTTCCTTGCCGCTCCTCAGAGCGCGAACAGGTTCGGAAGGGATATGGTCTACGGCATCATGCACCCCATGCTCGGGGACTCGAGTCCGCAGGAATCCTACTCGGTATTCAAGCGTTACCTGGCCGTAAAGAACGAGCTCTATGCGTTCGAGGTGGGAGCAAAAGAGAAGGCGCTCGGAATCTCTTCGCTTAAGAAGAAGATCAGCAAGCTCTCGAGTCAGATGGAGGGATTCAAGGATAAGAGATTAAAGGCTGCCGAGCTCAAACTGAAGAGCCTGAAGAAAGAGCTGACAGAGGCCCAGGCTGCACCGGAAAGGCCTCTTCGTACGTTCCGGAATGTGACACAGGAAGAGCTCGAGGCCGAGGCCTCAAAACTCGAGTCCCTCTTCACGCCGAACATCCGGAAGTCCGTGCAGCTGCATCAGCAGGCCGTTGACGTGATGTATAAGACTCACCTTTACGAGCGCGGCCTGGCGGTCACGCCGACTTCTCCGAACAGGTTCTACTACACGAGGCAGATCCTCGATTACATGGACAGGTGGCGCGATAGTCTTCCGTTCCTTCCTCACAGGGTAAAGAGGCCGTCGAGGTTCTATACGAAAGAGCGCGTAGGTACGGCCAGGGATATCAATACCGACTACATGAACGTCATGCTTCACACCTTCTCGCAGATGGAGCTCGACAGGCAGGTTGAAGAGTTTGCCCGAACGGTAGCCAGGGAGAAGGCGCTTGGTATGGATGATTTCCTAAAGGCAGTCGCTCATACCGAACGGCTTCCGCTCGAGGAAGTCGAAGCATTGGTTCAGAAAACCGGGCCGGGAGCATTTCTCAGGACCGGCAGGATCTACCATCTTCCGGACTCGAGCTCGCTTGGAAAGGTAAGGCCGGGGGACACGGTACCGACGAGATCCTACAAGGTCTTCAGGTATAACCCGACATTCAGGAGGTTCACCGGCGGTACCACGGAAGAGCAGTTCATAGCCGACATTCTGATAGAGGTCGACGACGAGCTCGCGCTGCCGGCGTCCACGCTTCTCGAGACGAGGGGGGATTTTCTAGCCGCGCTCCCTATCGAGATCGCCGAAAGGCTCGAGGAATTCTCGAGGCCGAGGCAGTACATCCCGGTCGTCGACGACATAGTGGCCGCTACGAGATGGTGGAAAACCTTTACAACCTCGACGTCCCTGATCCCTTACCAGATGAACAACTTCTATGGCGATGCGTTCATGGGGTTTTACCTCGAGAATCCAGGCGCTATAAAGTATATTCCGAGAGCCCTTAAAGCTATAAGATCCGGACAGAGAAACGCCGGCAACCGGGACTTCGAGCTCTTCTTTAACGAGCGCATAGCGACGGCCGGGGCAACCGGCGAGCTCATGCCGGCTCAATACGACACCCGCTTCAGGCCTTTCATGAAGGGATCCGAGGTAGCCGTTGCCGAGGTAAAGAACCTTCTTACCGGAAACCCGGCGAACCTGATTCACACGTTTAACGAGCTGAGAGAGGGGACCGTAAGAGGAGCTCTTCTGCTAGATGCGATGGAGAAGATACACAAAGGGCAGAAGGTTAAAAGCAGGATCATTCCCAATATCGAAAAGTATTACGAGAAGGATATACCCGGGATAGTCGGCCGCGAAGCCCTCGTAGACTACGCGAAAATCGGGAAGGGATTTGCCAGAGTCGCAAGAGATCTCGTCTTCCCATTCGCAACCTGGTACTACCAGACGACGGTAAACCTTTTCTCCTATATCAAGCGCAATCCCGGGGACGCCCTGGTTAAGCTCGCCGCCCCGTATGTGGGGATGCAGCTCTGGAACAATCTCAAGCATCCGGACGTCGAGAAGGATCTCCCGAACTGGGCTCGATTCCAGCCGCACGTAAACACCGGGTACCAGGATGAAGACGGAAACAACGTGGTCCTTACCTTCGGGCTTCCGTTCAACCTTCTCGCCGATGCGACGGGCATCGGGTACCTGGCGGACACAGCGCCAAAGCTCGTAAACGGGGATGTCTCTCCGGAGGAAGCCGTGTTCGGCTGGCTTAATAGCGTAGAGGATGGAATGAAAGAGACGGCTTACTTTCTTTTGAACCCGCTCTTTGCCGCTTCGTATGAGATATCGCAGAACAAAGATTCCTTCGGCCGGCCGCTCGTCGAAGAAAAAGAGAAGGGTACTTCCCGCGCATGGCTTAAATACGCCGGCCACTTTGCGGAACGCATGTTCGCGCCGCTGGCTCAGATCCGGAGAGTAAGTCCGGACGCGCCGCTTATAGGAGGGCTAAGCGAGCTGGAGCCGGGACAGGAAAGAGGGGTGCTGAGAGGGCTTGGGTATAACCCGCTCTCCATAGAACGCGCTCTCCCGTTCATTATCAACCGGGTGGATCCGGAGAAAGGCCAGCTTTCTCAGGCCAATAGCCAGTATTTCGAGGCGCTCCCGGATTATAACTCGAAGCTCCTCCGCCTGAGATCCGCGAAGTTTGAGTCGATCGTGAAGGGGGATCCCTCCATTTACCGGGAGGCGTACAATTCCGTCAAGCTCGAGAAGGGAGTCATGCCCTCGGTGGAAGCCCTTAGCAGGGACCAAAGCTCTATCACCGCCCGGATGGATCTCGTAAAGATGCAGTGGAAGAACGCGAAGACTCCGGAGGAAAAGGAAAAGTATGCGAAGAGATACGAGATGCTTCAGAAGGAAAGGCAAGAGCAGTCCATTAAGTCGAAGCGCAAAGATCTTAGGGGAGTTTTCAAGAAGAGGAATTAATACCTTGACTCGTCATTATGCTTTCGTAGTTAATAGATTCAAATGTTTCCGCGGAGGACACACGAATGAATAGTTTCATGTCAATGCCAGACGGCGGCTTTCATCTCAGGCCGGAGCGCGTGAAGATCGCTACGATGATCGACATATGGCGCTACGCAAATCCCGAGAAGTGGGCCGAGTCAAAAGCCCTCGGGGATCTCGAGAAGAACTGCCTGAAACATTCCGTCGTTCACGGAAACCTTCTTCTCGATCAGGGCGCCGAAGTCTTTATAGATCGTGTTTTCGGTTTCGCGACGCCCGATCTCTATAACAACGCCAATGCCCGAATACTCGTCTCGGACAATACTTCGACCGAGAATGCGGCCGATACAGGAATAGGAGGGGCCAGCTCCGCAACCGCGGCGATGGAAGCGACGTATCCTCAGAAGTCCGGAAAGGATACGGTTATCCTCAGAGCGGTCTTCGGGGCTTCCGTCGGCAACTTCGCATGGGAATCCTTCGGAGTAGACAACGGCGCCACCGGTGCGCTTCTTCTTAACAGGAAGAGATCCTCACAGGGAACGAAGGCCTCGCCTAACGTCTGGACAGTAGAGATCTCCTTCGTGCTCGCCGGCGCGTAAGGAGGTAATACGTGCCGATTGAAGTCGGTTCTTTTACCCCGCAGTCTTCAACGGGGAATCAGGTTATCAACCATTCCCTCGGCGTCACGCCCAAGGCTATTATTGCATGGTTTACCGGAAAAGCTCCGGGATCTTTCGGGCCTGACGTAATTACTTCCCTGGGATTCTCGGACGGCTCGGCGAGCGCCTGTATAGCAAACACGATTGAAGACGCTATAGGAACCTCCGACACCTACCGCCGTATAGAAGATGATCTCTTCGCGATGATTAGCGTGACGGGGACTCTTTTAAAGGCCGGCACTCTGAGCGCATGGGATTCAACCACTTTCACTATCAATCACAATACGGCCGGAGCACAGAACGGGACGGTCTGCTACATGCTGATCGCCGGGGACGACGTAGAGGCAAAGGTTGGAAGTTTCGACACCATTACTACGAGCGGCGGAAGCCTGCCTGATACCCAGGCAATTACCGGGGTAGGCTTTCAGCCGGACGGTCTTATGATACTCCAGGTAGGGGGCTCGATTACTGGTTTTCCTCAGTTGGGATCGGGCGGCATTTTCGGTATAGGATGGGCCGACGTGGACGAGAGCCAGGCGGGGTTTGTGCTGCACGACCCCGACGCACAGGCCGTGACGGAGAACGCCAATATTCAGCTAACCGATTCGATGGTTCTCGATATAGCCCCGGACGCCTCGGGACCGTTCCGTAAGATCCTTCTGGATTCCTATGACGCTGACGGCTTTACGCTTCTCTATACTGCAAACTTCGCCCAGGCAAACCCGATGGTTTATTTTGCTATCAGGGGAGTAAGGATAAAGGCCGGCGCCTTTAATAAATCCACGGGCGCGGCTCCCGTCTCGCAGGGCATTACGGGGATGGGCTTTGAACCGACCGGCCTGCTACTGAGCTCGGGACAGAAAGCGACGTCGGCTTCCGGATCCGCGGGAGTGAGGCTAGGCTTTGGGGGCACAGACGGCACGAATGAACGCTCCCTTGCCTTACAGTCTCAGGACAATGTAACAACGAGCCAGGCGAACGAGATAGTTAAAACCGATAAAGTCTTCATGGTCTGCAATAATGACACGCCCGGTATAGACGCCGAGGCGGATCTTACGAGCCTGGATGCGGACGGGTTCACTCTTAACTGGACGACAAATTTCGGTGAAGCAACGGAAATTCTTTACCTGGCCTTCGGCGATCTGACGAAATTAGTGCAGCTCGAGGAGGATGTCGTTGTCACTGAGGCCGTCACATCTCCGGAACGGGACAGCTTTCTTGCCGAAGGTGTAACCATATCAGATCTCCTCTCTCTTCCGATCAAGTTTGTTTCCATCAACGAGGCAATCCAGATCCTCGATGCGGTGGCAAGGCTTGTGGTCCTTGCCGAGACTGTGACGATCACGGACCTCGTGGTTAAGGATGAAAACACGAAGCTGATACAGCTTACGGAAGACGTCGGGATAAACGATCAGACCGCCCGTATCGTTCCAATTAGCGAGATAATCTCAATAGTTGAAAGCATGGAATTCTCGGCTTTCGTATCCCTTCAGGAAGACGTCCGGATAGTGGATACGGTGACGCTTCTGAAGAGCATCATCCTTTCGGAGAACGTCTCGATCGCAGATCTCGTCGGCCGGTTCGTACCTCTTACGGAGAACCTGACGATCGAGGAGGCGCTCGTTATTTTAAAAGAGCTCAAGGGCAGGATCGACAGGGTTACAGTAGGCGACTCGGTTAAGGTATTCAAGACGTCGATCGCGGCCTTTCAGGAGCCGGAGGAAACGTACGAGGCCCGGACTAGAAAGAGGCACCTCGTCGTAGACCGGCCGATCAAGCTGCATTAAGGGGGAAGCATGGCCTTTCCGAATATAGAAGACACTGCCGATACAAACCACACGACCCCGGATACCGACCACATAGTCGATCTTCCCGGCACGATAGTTGACGACAACCTCCTTCTCATGATAGCGACGTCGTATCAGACGGGGACTAGCGAAGTTTCTATTACGGACGACTGGTATAAAATCCTGGCAGTACAGGCGGATGGACAGCGCCTCTGGATCTTCGCGAAAAAAGGTGCGGCCTTGGAGAGTAACCCGACTATAACGTTCCCCGTCTCTACCAAATTCAGATCTCGCGTTTATGAGATTTCAGGATGGAGGGATCACGTAGATTTCAGCATGTTGCCTTCACCTGGGCCGGGCGGCGCTCCATCCGAGGCGGTGGTATGGGCCTTCCCTGTTTCTACGAATCAGGATACTTCGGCAACGAATAATCAGCCAGATGCACCTTCGAGCGACGTCTCTCATGAAGACTGGATAGCGGAGGGCGTTGACGGCCTTCCGATAGTCCCGCCCCTGGGAGTTACCGAGATACTGTGGTTTACCATCTTCGTCAGTTCCGGACCCGCGGACGAGACGGGCACTCTTTCGGTTTCTTCTTACCCGTCAGGGTATACCGGCGATGTGTTTCTTACGGAGGCCGCCGCGGATTACGTCTTTCCTCATCTCGGCATAGCGTTCAGACAAAGAGATGCGGCCATAGAAGATGCGGGGGTTTTCACTCTGAATGAAAACGTCTCGTGGGTAGCGACGACTATTGCGATTCCGCCGCCGGCGCTTGCCCCTAGTGGATCCGTGGTTCTTTCCGAAACGGTCAGCATTACGGACGACGTATCGCGTATCGTCAAGATCGAGGAGCTCGTAAGCATTATCGAGACTATGGTCTTCAGCTCCTTCGTCTCGCTTCAGGAAAGCGTCACCATCACGGACAGCATCTCTACCCTGAAGAGATTCCTTCTCACTGAGAACGTGAGCATCACGGACGCCGTAGCCAGGTTCGTTCCGATAACCGAGAACATGACGATAGAAGAAGTGCTTCGGGTATTAAAAGAGTTGTCCGGATCCACAGACAGGGTGAGTATAGGGGATAGCGTTAAGGTTTTTAAGCAGCAGCTCGCCTCTTACGAAGAGCCGGAAAGGACGTACAACTCGAGGACGCGAAAGCGTCACGTCATAGTTTACCGGCCAAGGCGTCTTTCTTGAGTTTGTAGAGCTCGGTAATTTTCTTCTCGGTGGAATCGAGATCTCTCAGCCAGTCCTGGCCGAGCTCCTCCTCGAAGATATCCATAAGGGCTTTTGTGGTTTTGAGTTTGAGCTCGAGGCTAGGTCGGGCCCGGGCCGCCATGTTGATGAAACCTACGAGCTCGAAGAGGGCTTCTATCAGATGATTCGATTCTTTGGATTTGGTGCCGCCTATCCCGTAGCCGTAGTTTTGGGACACGCCATTGACGAGGTTCTGAGAAACCTTTACGGAGATGAGCTTATGTTTTAAGGGTGACGGCTCTGTCATTGGTTCCGGATCCGGATTAACACCTGTTCTATGAAGACGCTCTCCTCTTCGGTCGAAGCTATTACGTTCAGGATATAGTCCTTCCCCTGCTCGCCGCCCTGGATCCTGAAGGAAACGAGATCCTCGAGCCTCCCTCTATCTGTGTATATATCCACGGAATTACCGGACTCGTCGACTGCCATGAACTGCACGGTGTCAATCGTCTCTCCTCTGAGCGTATCGTCGAAGAAGATCCCGAGGTCCAATATTTGAGCGACTTGCTTTTCGATGATGATGTAAGGGGGGAAATTCGGTACGACGTCCAGACGGTAGTCTTTCTCGTAGACGCTCCCGTCCGTGAGTGTAACCCGGGCCGTGATCTTGTAGGATCTCCCGGGGATCCCGCCTTTGACGCGCACGGTAAGGATTCCGGAGCTCTCGCCTAGATCCTCGGCGACGGCCGCCGCCTGGCCTGTGGTGAGGTCTATCGACTCGACGACTTTGGATGTGATCGACTGCCCCTTGAGCTCGGGAGTCCAGTCGATAAGGATGGGATAAATCTCTCCGGGCAGCTTTTGTGAGAGTGCGTCCAGCTCCATGAAACTTCATTTACTACTGAAAACAAAGAGAAAATCAAGGGGTTATGCTTCAGAAGTGCCGGCGAGCTTACGTAAGAGCTCTATAGCTTCATGGGTTTCTTTCTCCGTCCATCCCCTCTCGAGAGGATTCTTTCTGACGCATCCGCATGAGTGCATAACGCGCCGGTTCCCGCG
>Ga0100403_1002289_pt1 | contig 15566 bp, 13 predicted proteins | sample CryGeymet201501t_FD_83663 | JGI IMG/M metagenome (GOLD analysis project Ga0100403, IMG submission 83663) | Groundwater microbial communities from Crystal Geyser aquifers in Utah, USA - Crystal Geyser metaG 2015-01t | ecosystem: Environmental > Aquatic > Deep subsurface > Groundwater | place...
CAGCGCGTCTGCAGCGATGGGTCGAGGGTTTGACCGCCTTCGCGGGGATACGCACCATCGACGGCGACGTATCGGCAGCCCGCGACTGGATGCGCGCGCATGGGTTCGACATCGGCGCCGATGCGCTCGCGATCCTCGAGGGCCGCGGCGAGCCGTGCAAGCGCGGCGAGCGCGCGGACGCAACCGGCTGCATCCCCAAGAAGCCGGGATCGAGCAAGCGGCGCGGCCAGCAGGGCGCGCGCCAGGGCGCGGTGGTCGACGATGCCGACGCAGCGGGCGCGACACCAGCCAAGATCGACGGCCGACGCGGCAGTATCATCACGGGGCCGGACGGCAAGACGCAGGCCGTCGCGCTAACGCTGCGCGCGCCGCGCGGATCGTCGACGACGGCCGAGGATCGGGACGCGGCTCGCAGGCTGCGCGACGACACGATCACCGCGCTGCTCGCTACCGGCGACCCGGCCGACGTCCGGCGTGCTAACATCCTGGGCCAGGTCTCCAATGGTGACTGGTGGGCCGACCAGACGGGCACCGAGGACCTCGGCGCCGTCGCCGACACGATCCGCCGCGACCCGACCGCGTTCGCGGCGATCCAGGGCTACCGCGTCGACACGGCCGCCGATCGGCAAGCGGTCGCCGAGGATGCGATCGCAGACATCGCGCAGTCGATGGCGCAGGCGGCCGCATCGGGCGACACCGCGGCGGTAGCGGCGCTCGAGGATGTCGGCAAAGCCGCTGACGAGATGCACGCGAACGCGGCGGGTGAACAGGGCCTCGAGCACGCCGGCCAAGCGTGCGCGGCCGGTGAGCGCTCGGATCTGACGGGCTGCACGCCGAGCGCTGAACACCTCGCAGGCGACACTGCCACTCCGGACGTGGCTAGCGTGGCACCGGTACTGGCTGAGGCCGACGTGCCGCCCGTCGCCGCCGCCCTATCCGAGATCGCCAATACCGCTGCGACGGGCGCGCTGACACCCGAGCAGCAGGCCGCTGGCGAACAGCTGTCACAGGACATGGCCCCGCTGGCCGATGCGATCCAGGCCAGCGGCGATCTCGCGCCGATCACCCAGACGGAGGTCGAGCGCATCCAAGCCGCGATGGATCGGCTCGATGAGCTCACATTCCCGGACGGCAAGGCGCTCGACCTCGACGATCCAGCGGAACTGCAGCGGTACTACGGCTACTTGGGCGCGCGCGGTGTCGACGAGCGCGCGCTTGACGCGGCGGTCAAGGCAGAGGCCGCCGCCCGCAAGGCGGGTGCTTCTGCCGCGCTGGCGCGTGCGGTTGGTTTCGCCGTGGCCAACGGCGCCAAGACCGCCGCCGGCGTAGCGATCAACGCTGCCCGGTATGTCGCGGAGCTTGGCTTCGATGGGGTATCCGCGCTGATGCAGTCGGTGCCGCGTCTCGCGGTGGGATTGCTCCAGCTGGCGGCCTGGCCGTTGACGCTGCCCCACTTCGCCGCGACGGCTGGGACGGTCGGCGCGGCCTACGGCATGTACGCGGCGTCGCTCGCCGGCGTGACCTCCATCCACCTCATGGCGGCGTCCGGCCTGGTGCCGCTGATCGGGCTGGGCATGGTGCCGATCGCGGTCCGCAAGCTGTGGTCGATGCATGTCGAGCAGGGCGACACGGAGCCGCCGGTGTGGTCTTTGCTGGTATCACAATCCGGCCTCAAAAATGTCGCTAAGGGGCTGGACATCCTGCGCAACGCATGGAGCATCGAGCGGGAGTCGGACGTGTTCGTCCGCCGGCCCCACCGGGCCGACCCGGTGATGACGCCGCAGCGCGAATCGGCGACCTGGCCGGTGCTCGGCACGGTGTACCAGCGGACAGACTACCCACCGGCGACTGACGCAGCAGCCGCAGCGCCCACTGTGCCGCCGACGACGCGCACCACCGAAGGCCGCCGCCGACCGCGGCGGCGGAAAACGCGGAGGCCGCAATGCTGCGCCTAGACCTGGACGGACCGCTCCGGCTGCTCGAGCGGCATAGCCTGGACGGGAGGCAGTGGGAGGTGTGCGTGATTGCGGCGGGGTTCTCCCTCAACCACGAGGGCGCGCACCCGCGGTATTACCCCGCGGAGGTTTTGTCGGCGGCCGCCGACAAATTCAACGGGCGACCCGTGTGCGTGTACCAGTTCGGGGGCGCGCACGACCACCGCACGCCCGCGATGGTCGATGAGCGGCCGCAGGGCGCGGCCGGCAACGTCGTCGGGTTCCTTCGCGAGTGCCACTGGTGCGACCAGTCGCGCGAGTTGCACGCGACACTGGTCGTGCATCACCAGCCGACCCGCGAGCTGTTGCTGGCCGCATACCACAACGGGGGGGGGCTCGGTTTTTCCATTGACGCCATGGGTAGTGGTAGGCTACACATGGCAGAGGGGCGTAAGGCGTGGGTCGTCGATGCGCTCGCGAGCGTAGACAGCCTCGACGTGGTGACACACCCAGCAGCGGGTGGCCGCCTACTTCGACTCGTGGCATCCCGGAGAATGACAGTGAACACATGGCAGCGGCTCCTAGCCTCGATCGTCAGTCGACGGCCGGCGTGGATGACGGGTTTCGACGCCGAGGGCCACGACGAGCCCGGTGCGCGGGACCAGGTGATGATGGTGCTCGGCGCCGCGAAGTCGCGCGCGCTCGGCCGGCTCGGTGAGTCGCGCCGAGGCACCCAGCGCTACGCCGAGGCCGCGGTCGAAAGCGCGGAGCTCGAGCAGGTGCTGGCGATGCTGCAGGCCGGCGACGCCGAGGGCGCGATGGCCGCGCTCGAGCAGCTGCTTGCCGCGGCGGTCGAGCCCGCGCCGGCGGACCCATCATCGGCACCGCCGGCGCCGATGATGGAATCGGCGATGGCGCGCGAGATCGTGCGCGACCGCGTCGAATCGGTGCTGAGCGCCGCGTCACTGCCTGCTCCGCTGGCCCAGCGGGTGCGCGAGTCGTTCGCCGGATCCGTGACCGCGACGCGGAGCGTGATCGAGGCTCGCGTAGCGGCCGAGCGAGAGCTGCTGGCGCAGCTGTCGCCCGCGATCACGACCAGTGTCGGCGTGCGAGAGGCCGTCAGCGTCGGACCCGACCAGGCGCAAAAGTACGCATGGGCCATGGACGGTTGGTTCAACAAGCGGTTCACGCTGGGCGACGACGGCGAACGGTACATGTTCGCCTCATTGCACGAGGCGTACCGTGTCATCACGGGGTCCCACATGTCGCAGGGCGCGGTGGGCAAGAAGCTCATGCGCGCTGTGGCGCACTGCCAGCCCAGCGGCCCGCTGACGGGCAGCGAAGGCTGGCGCTCGGGCGGTCAGGTCGAGGCGATGCGCGAGTTCCGCGAGAGCGCGGCTCAGAACCTGCGCCGGCTCGGCGAGGCCAACATCACCAGCACCTTCGCGGAGATCCTGGGCGACTCGGTGACGCGCCGGCTGCAGAAGGCGTACTCGCTCGGCGACTTGGACCCGTGGCGCAAGATCTACACGGTCGAGAGCTGGTCCGACTTCCGCACCCGGCGCTACGGCCGGCTCGCGTACTTGGGCGACCTCTCGACGGTCGCCGAGAATGCGGTGTACGCCGAGCACGCGGATCTGACGGACGAGGAAGCGACGGTCGCCCCGACAAAGAAGGGGAACCTGATCTACTTCTCCATGGAGTCGTTCGTCAACGACGACCTCGACGCCTTCCGCGACCTGCCGCAGCGCGTCGGCATCGCGGGCGCGAGAACGCTGAGCAAGGCGCTGCTCGACACGGGCATCCTCGCCAACCCGACGATGACCTACGACAGCACGTCGCTGATCCACGTCGACCACGCCAACAGCGGCGTCACCGCGCTGTCGTTGACGACGCTGGAGACGGCCGCGCTGCAGATGATGAAGCAGACGGAGTACGGCTCCTCTGAACGGCTCGGCGGCCGCAACCGGCCGAAGTACCTGCTGGTCCCGCCCGACCTGGAGCCGACCGCCTGGGAGCTGGTGTCGTCCGCGGTCAAGGTGACCGCGGCCGATACCTGGTTGCCCAACCGCGTGCGTGAGGTGCTGGGCCTCGAGGTGTTGGTCTCGCACTACACGGCCGACACAAACAACTGGATGCTGGTCGCGGACCCGACCATGATGGAGTCGGCGGTGGTCGGCTTCGTCGACGGGCAGGAGGAGCCGGCGATCTTCGTCGCCGACCAGGAGAACCAGGGGGCGATGTTCACGGCCGATCGGATCGGCATGAAGTGGCGATTCATTTTCGGATCGACGATCATCGACCACCGCGCCTTCGCCGGCGGTATCGTCGCCTAGTCGGCGGCGAGGAGACTCGAGATGCGCATCGAAGATCTGGCAGGGCCGCACCAGGCGTCGGTTGCGGTCGGAGCGCTCGCCGCAACGAGCGTCGCCGGCTCGCCCCAGTACGGGCTCACGTTCCTGCAGCCGGTGCTGATCACGGGGTACCACGTCATCGCCGGGTCGGCGGTGACGGGGCGCACCGTGAGCCACGCCACGCTTGAGCTGATCCACGCCGGCACGGGTGGATCGGGCACCAGCTCGGTCGCGTCGCTGAACCTGAGTTCGGGCGCCGCGCTGACGCTGGGGCGGCAGGCGATCGACGCCGCACTGAGCTACGAGGTGCCAGCAAACAGCACCGTGCAGGTCAAGTACACCACGGTGGACTCGGGCATGGCGCTGCCGCCGATCACCCACCTGCTCACCTACTCGTACTCGTCGACCGTATCTGCGTCCTAGCCGGAGGCCTCATCCGTGGCTACGCTCGCTGACTACGTAGTGGCGGTCGGCGCACGTGTCCCGGATGACGCTGGCCGGCTGTCGGATCTTTCGACCTCGCTGGGCGTCACCGACGTCCGTGAGGCGCGCATCCTCGCGGCCGTGCGCACGTACTCGCGTGCGCGGCCGCGAGTGATCGACGCCACGCTGACCGGCGACGGGACTACGCAGGTGTGGCCCGCCCCAACTGGCTGGTCGCAGGGCTTCTCGACGCTGTGCGACTACGAGTACCCTATCGACCAGATCCCGCCGGTGATGGTGCGGCCGATCAGCGACCGCCTGGTCGTGCTGCGCCGGGACGGCGTCGAACAGCTCGGGACCGTCCACGCGCTCGGCGCCGCCGAGCAAGCGCGCATCCACTACCAGGCGCTGCACATGGTCAGCGCCAGCGACGACACGGTGCCGGCCTCCGACTTCGACGCCGTCGCCGACCTCGCGGCGGCGCTCTGCTGTGAGACGCTGGCGACCTTTTACGCCGAGTCGACGCTGTCCAGTCTTGCCGCCGACACCGTCAATCACAGCGGCAAGGCGCAGTTGTACGCCGACGTCGCCCAGATGCATTTTAAGCGCTATGTCAACCATATGTCGCCGGCTGAGGGCGGCGATGGCGCGGGCACCATCTTGATGGGCGACATCGACATACCGACCGGCCGCGGCGGCGGGTCCGACTACCTGTTTGCGCGGCGGTCGCTGCGCTGATGGCTCGCGACGAGGAGCGGGTGACGCTCGACCTGCTAGCGCTGAAGCGTGAGCAGATCGACCGCGCGACCGCGCGCGGGCTCACCGACGCGATGCGCGTGCTCCAGGAGCAGCTGCGCCTCGACCTCGGCGTAGACGGCGCGGCGATCCAGGTACGGCTGCAGCGCCAGGGGGGCGAGCTGGTCGGCATCGTCACCGCCGGCGGCCGCGGCGGGACGGCGGTCAAGGGCGGTGGCGCCGGCCGGATGGCGCCCCGCCGCAATATCGAGGACTGGGTGCGCAAGAAGGGGATCACACCGACCGGCCGCCAGGTGCGTGGCAGTGCCGCGGTGACGTCGGTCGCGGTCGCGATCCAGCGCTCGCTGCAAAAGCACGGCCGCGCGCAGCGCGCGGTGATTGGCGCGCTGCGGGCCAAGGCGAAGCGCACCGGCACCGACCTGGGCGGCAGCCGTGCTGCCCGCCGGTCGCTGCAGCTGATCGGCCGCGTGATCGCGGACGCGATCGGACGGGCGGGCCGGTAACATGGCTGCCGACTACTCGTCGATCCGATCGGCGCTGGCCACGCTGGTGGGCGCGGTCGCGGGCATCACGGGCGGCGCGGGGAAGGTCATCACCTACCGGCTGCACGAGAGCCGGCCCGACGACTTCCAGGCGGCCGCCAAGGGCGCCGCGCGGCTGCACCTGTGGGAGATCTACCGCGAGGGCGTGACGGACCGGCAGGTCGAGACGGGGCTGCGTGCGGTCACGACGCACGACATCGTAGTCACTGGCCGGTATGCGGTGACGGGCGACGGGAGCGCGAGCGAGGCTGCGTTCGGCACCATCATCGACGCGGTGATCAACGCGCTGCGGTGCAATGTGACGGTCTGGACGCTGCAGCCCGAATCCGGCCCTATCGAGATCAGAGGGTTCATCCGCCACGATATGTACTGCGGCACCCTCTGCCACTTTTGCGAGCTGCGGATCGGCGTCGATCAGATCACGGTCCTGAGCAGCTAGGAGGCGCAGATGTCGTCCAGCCCTACCGTCGCCGAGTGTGACGCCCAGCTGCAGGCCGCGGTGATCCTGCTCGAGCTGATGAAGGACGCCGCGTCCGTCAGCAGCACCAACTGGCTCGCGCGGAAGGACACGCTGATCCAGGCGCTCGAGGGCGAGTTCGCAGGCGACCTGCTGACCGGCGTCAAGACGCTCGAGGGGCGGCTGGATGCGGTGCTGAGCCGGGGCGGCGCGCGGCTGATCCTCGATCCGATCATGCGCACCTACGGCCAGGCCATCGGTGCGCCGGTGACCGACCCTGAGTTGCTCGCGCGGGTCTACATCCCGCGCTACAACCATGACACTGGCAGCCGCACGATCAAGACGCGGGCGATGACCTACGGTTCGCCGACCGCGGACGGCGGCAACACGGGCGACGCGGTCATCAACCAGCTCGCCAAGGACGCCGACAACTACGACCCCGAGAACGTCTACGCCGAGGCGTGGCGGGCCGAATGCCTGACCGACGCGAGCGGCGGCGTGAAGCGTAACCGCGAGATCCTGCGGCTCACCGGCGCGTCCAAGTGGGCGACGGAGCTCCAGCGCACGGGCAGCGGCACGGATACGACGCTGGCGCTCGCGGACCACACGGACTCGATGGTACGCAATGCCGGCTTCGACCAGACCGACTCCGCGACGACGCCGACCGCGCTGACCGAGTGGACATCGAGCACGGCGGTAGTCGGTGACGGCAGCGACTACACATTCGACGCGTCCAACATCTACCAGGCCCGATACAGCGCCTCTGAGGTGCGGTACGCGATCAACGTCAAGCTGACGCGCGATCTGACGCAGCGGCTCGACGCGCGCGGTACGGCGATCACGCGGCCGATCTACGGCCAGATCGCCTACAACCGTGCGGTAGGGGCGGCCAGCGGCACGCTGGCGCTGACGCTCGGCGCGCTGACCGCCAGTGTGGCGGTGGCAGCGCAAGCGGGCTGGAATCTGCTGCGCCTGCCGCTGACCACGACGGCCTGGCCGCGCAACCTGTACGCGGACCCGCTGACGCTCACGATCAGCTGGACGCGGACCGCTGGCGAGCTGCTGCTAGATGACCTGGTCGTAGTGCCCTACGTGTCCGTCGCGAATCAGTACCTCTGCGCGGTCGGTGGCCAGTCGCCGCTGCAGGAGCGCGACTTTTTCACCTGGACGTTGGGGCACACGGGCGCCGTGATCCAGGAGTGGATTTGGCGCGCGTATGACGCCTACTGGCCGCATTCTGCCACCCCGGACATCGCGGACCCGAGCTAGGCATGACCACCCCGCTCGCTGACACGGGCTCGTTGCGCGTCCCCGGCCGGCTGTGCGCTGCGCCGACGTCGATCGGGACGTTTCCGCACGGCGGCACAGACCTCGGCAACGTCGTCGCGATCGACTTCTACCCGCAGACCCGCGTGCTCGACATCGAGGACGAGAGCATCGGCGGCGAGCGCACGGAGACGGTGCGCGCGTGCGAGTCGGCGCTGCTGCAGGTGGTGCTGGGCAGCATGACGACCGCGATGCTCTCCAAGGTGCTCGCGCACACGAGCGGCGGCGGCGGCGGGTACGGCACCGCCGGTGATGACTCCGTGCTGGGCAGCGCTGACGAGTTCGTGTTGCTGTTCTCCCCGCGGTCGAGCGCGCACCCCGCGCTCATCATGTATCGCGCCTGCCCATCTTGGGCCGACTCCGCACAGCTCGGATTCTCGATCGGGTCGGATGTCGGCGCAGCTGTGGCGTTCCGTGGCATTCGGCACGCGAGCAAGGGCGTCTACCAGGTGGACGTGCTGGGGAGCATCTCGCTATGACGACCACCATCGCCGTGGTTGCGCTCGTGGTCGCTGGCCTGGCGCTGCTGTTCGCGTTCGCGATGGCCGACGTCACCCGGCCGCGTCGCCGTGGGCTCTGGCTGGCGGCCGGTTTCGCTGGGCCGGTTTCGCTCGACGCGCTGACGGCCGAGCAGCAGGCGGCCGTGCGTGAGCTGCTGGTCTCAGCGGCCAACGACCTGCTCGCGGCCGGCATCGTGATCGTGGACGCGGCGTGGTGGTGCGCGCTCGATCGCGAGGAGCGCGCCGCGATGATCGGGGCCACGGCGGCGGCGGCGGACCGCGTGCGGATCGAGGCCGCGTTTGCGGCCGGCCGCATGCGCGAGGATTACCGGGTGGCGTACGATGGCGCTCGGTGAGCGCATCCGCATCGTCCTGGCCGCCGATGTCAGGGGTATCGACAAGCAGCTCGAGGCGCTGAAGCGCCGCGCAGCGGCTGGGAAAAAGACGGCGGATGCAGCGCGGGCCCAATCGCTGACGCAGCAGGTGACAGGGCGCGGTGTCGGCACGGCGTTCGGGCTCGGTTCGCGGGTCGCAGGCACTGCGGCCGCGGCGCTGGTCAGCAAGGACATCCTGGGATCGATCATCCAGGATGTGGCGCGCGCGACCGGCCGCCTGATCGATCAGACGGTCGGCCAGCAGATCAAGGACATTCAGCGCGTGCTGGCGAAGGCCGGCATCGTCGACGCACCGACCGCCGAGGATTTCGAGGGCAAGCTAAACGGCATCGTCGACGAGGTGCGCAAGCAGGTCGACGCCGGCATCGCAGCCATCCAGTCGGCAGCCGGTGCGTATACGACGGCGCGTGACGTGCTGACCGGCGCCCAGATGGCGGGCAGCATCGACCAGCTGACCGGCGACACCGACTTGCTCGCCGGCGTCGCCATCGCTGATTTTGGGTCCAGGATGCTCGATGCGCAGATCAAGGACCGGCAGGACCGCACCGGTGCTGACCTGACGCTGAAGGCGATGAAGGCTGCGCTGTCTCGGGCGCAGGGGCTGACCCAGTGACGAAGACGACCAGCTTCCGCGTCGACGGTATCCCGATGCTGATGACGGGGCCGCTGAAGTGGCGGCTCGCTACCGGCGTCCAGCCGGTGCGGGAGTCGTACGAGGTCCCCATCGCGATGCTCGACCGGTGGCGCGAGGTCGAGAAGGCCGTCAAGCCGATAGAGCTCGAGATAGACGCCGGTGATGCCGGCGGCATCCCGGTCAAGGTCAAAAATCTGTTCGTCACGCGGGTTTACCCGAGCGACAACCCGCGGCTCGCGCGCATCGAGATTAGCGATCTGCGCCACTTCTGGCCGAGCACGCACGTCTACCGGCGCTACAACATACGCACGCAGATCGGCACCAAGCGAATCACCTCGTACGGCGTCGACGCGTTGGCCGAAGTGCTGCCGGAGGTGGGGTACAAAGCCTACTCGCTGAACAAGGGCGAGCCATGGACCGGGCTCGAAGTCCTCGAGGACGTCGCCGCTGATGGCCTGACGTCATTCATCGGCCTCGTAAAGACGGCGACCAAGTTGATCGACTTCGGCGTGATCGTCACGCCGGCTGCGAAGTTGCTCAAGCCGGCCAGCATCGAGGGGTTGGTCATCGACGACCCGGGCGACGTGGCTGCGACACGCGCGCTATCCCAGGTCCCGGGCGCAACCGTCTATGTGAACTATGACGGCGCCATAGTCTTCGACTCGGTCGCGAACGCTGACGGCGAGTCGGACATGATTGGCGATCTGGGCAACGCGATCTGGGGGGGTGGCAACACGGGGTACACGACGCGCCCCGGCCAGCGGGCGGGGCACGTCATCGCATTGTTCACGCCCAAAATGGAGGTGCGCTTCGACTACGACCCAGCGGACGGATCCACCGAGTCGGCCGCCGGAACGCCCCGCCTCGAATGCGTCATCCAGAACCCATGGCCGTCGATATCTATCGGCGGTGTCGTGCATCCCGAGGGCTCATGGATCGAGCTCGGCGCGCTCATCGCGGCGCTCAACCTGATTGGCGGCTCGGGCAAGCTGACCAAGCTGAGCAAAGCGCTGATCGGTCAGATGATGGTGCCGGGTGTCGGCTTCGGGTACGTGTCCAGCCTCGCTGGCCTGGCCAGCCTGGTCGATCCGCTCAAGCGCAACTGGGTGGCGATGATCCAGGCGGTCGAGAAGCACGCATTCAGGACGTTCCGGATCCCGCGGGACTACCTCGACCGGTGCCTCCAGATCGAGGACCGCATGGCGGCAGGCATCGATCCGACCGGCGCGGGTCGCGCCAGCGCGATCGCCTACGGCAATCACTCGCTGGTGTGGTCGCAGCTGGGCCGCTACGCGAGCGCGCTAGGCGCAGGGCGCATCGAGCTGGCGACCTACGTGCCAGGCTACCCGGCCGGCGCGAAGAACGGGCTGGGGCAGCCCGCGATCACCGCAGGGCTGCAGCCGGCCCCCTGGAAGCCGCGGCTGATCGACGCGGACCAGGGCATCCTCCACCTGGAGGATGCGCGCGACCCCGCCGCCCGCCGCAATGAGGTGCTGCCCGGGAAGATGGCACCCGTTCCCGTGATCGAGGCCAACAACGTCGAGGGCAAGCCCTCGATCCACAACGGCTACAAGCGGGGGCATTCGGCCGACATCCCCAAGATGCTGCCGGGCACCATGCAGTTTGCGGTCATCCTGACCTGCACGCCGGCCTCTGCGCTCTACCGCATTCACGTCGACCCCGCCGACGTGAAGCCGCTGCTGCCCGCAGCAATGCACGCGTCGCTGGACACGTCGTCGGGCTACATCCGCTACATCCGCGTGCCGGCGTCGATCGAGACGGCCCGCATGCGGTGGAGCGATGCCAAGGCCAGCGAAATTGCGTCGCAATTCCAACGGGATCCGGAAATCGTCGACCTGAGCGAGCTGGTCATCAACGGCAAGGACAGCAGCGAGAAGGGGGCGTCGCTCACACAGATCGCGCTCGCCGCCGCGGCGTCCTATTACGCCGGCGCGCGCGACCGGTACGACGGATCGCGGACGGTGCTGCTCAAGGGGACATCGGTCCCGGTCGGCAGCGTCGACGAGATCGTGCACACGGTCGGCACTGATGGCAGCCCGACGACGTTCATTCGATTCCCCGGCCAGGGGGACTCACTGGACCTGTTCGGGTTCCTCGACGCGGGCACCCGCGCGGTGATCCATCGGGAGGTGCGGTGATGACCGCTGCCGTCACGTCGCAGTCGACGCTGGTCTACGGATCGCTGACCCTGGGCGGGGCGAGCAACTACGAGCCGCACGGTCAGTTTACGCTGACCGTCAGCTATGACCTGCTGACGATCAGCTACCCGTTCGTCGTCACGGGCTCGCTGACGACGGCCGCCGCTGCGCTCGAGACGGCACTGCGGGTGGTCGGCGCCGACCTGACGCTGACCTGGAACGGGTCGTCGCAGTCATGGAAGAGCAGCACGGGCACGGGCTTCAACCACCGCGGCCGGCTCGAGAAGCCGGGAAACGAGCGGGACACGCGGCTGACCCGATACTACCTCGCTGTGATCGAGGTCGAGCTGCCTGCCGACACCGGCAGCCAGGGCGGCAGGAAGAACGCCCGGGAGACGATCGCCTACAACCGGGATCGCCGGCGCACGCTGACGCTGACCGGCCAGTACACGGGCATAGCCGGCACGGTGTCTGCGGCGGCGAACTACGCCGCCAGCATCGCGACCTATCACGCGGCTGTGCGATCCGCGCTCGGCGGTGAGTGGGATCTGGTCAGCGAGCGGCGGGCGCCCAACGACGAGGACTCGCTGCTCGACTACGAGCTGGTGTTCGAGGAGGTGTTGTTCCTCCAGGCGGCGGTGACCACGAATCACGCGACGCTGGTCGACCCAAGATTGGTGATCACGCACTCAAAGAGCGGTAGCAGCGCGCAGAGTCCGTCCAGCGACTACGCGACCCTGACCGAGCCGGTCAGGGTCACGGCCAACTACTCGACGGGCGTCGACCAGTCGGTGGTGACATCGACGCGGGCGGGGCTGGAGTCGGTGTGGTCGTCAGTCGGCCGGCCATTCGTGGTCGGGCAGATCAAGGCGTACCTGCCGGGCCTCGAGCTGGCGCTGGTTGCGGATGCGCCGGTCTACGACCTGCGCGACGGCGAAATCAGCGGATCGATGGAGCTGTGGGGCTATGCGGCAGCCGGCCCGTACAAGATCCTATCGCGCCGGTTCACGGTCGCGCGTGGCGGGCGGCCGAGCCAGGTCATCATCCCCGTCGCTAGCGGGTCGCCGTATGCCGCGCACGTGGCGTACGGGCCGGCGATCAGCACACTGACCATCTCTGACGTATACACGGTGATCGGCGACAAGGGCAGCGAGGCCTGGAAGGCGCTCGTTGTCGACGGTGACGACATCATCGCCACGCCCGCCGACGTGGCCGCCTCGGCGGGGGGCGGCATCTGGGTACCGACGTCGGTGCCGCAGCCGCGTGTGGTGCTGCTGCGGGTGGGCATCGAGCCCGACGTCGTGCCGATGCTCGATATCACCTACGAGCAGACCTGGCGGCGCGTCGATACACCGGTTGAGATCGCCGGATGACGCTGATCCACGACCCGGTGTCTATGGGGGTGCTGCCCGCGCAGCACCCCACCTACGCGGACGATGGCGCGACGCTATGGGAGCGCAGCGTCCAGCGATACTGCCGCATCTTTGGCCGCGCGGCCGGCGACAACGCGGCCGGCCAGTGGGAGTACGACGCCGAGGGCGATGGCATCGGATGGTGCTACGTCGACCGTGAGAGTCCCTCGCTGCGCGACCACGGTGCATGGGCGCACGCGTGGCCCATGCTGGTCGTCGACGACGGCCCAGCCGGCACGACGGCGCGGCCGGTGCTCAGCGCGTCCAGCGCGGGCTGGACGCCGGACCCGCGATTCAAGGCGACCGAGGTCTGGCCGCACCCTGGCGCGAAGCTGCCGACCGGCACGCCGGTGCTCGTCGTCGATACCGTCGACGAGTCGGGGCAGACGCTCGTCGCGTACCCCGCAGGTGGCGGCCCGATCATCGACCAGTGGCGCGGCAAGGACGCGCCGACCTACTCGACGCTGTTCGCCGACCTCGACGGCGAGGGCGCCGTCGACAAGGCCAAGCTCGCGCGCGTGGACACGCTGTGCCGGGTGACACCGTGGGGCATCGCGCCGACCGGCAGCGTCGACCCCACGGCGCCGCCGCCGCCGAACACGATCGCACTGGTGCTGACGGCTGCGGTGGGCGGTGGTGGTCACTGCTGGGCGTATGGGCTGACCCCCGGCACCCTGGTGGGCCTGGACGATTCGCCGGCAACGCCGGCAACGCCGGCCGTGGCGGTCTGCTCGGTGGAGGGTGGCGGGCCGCTCAGCATCGGATACGGCGCGGCTGACCGGCACATGATGGGCACTAGCCCGGAGGGCTTGGCCCTCAACCCGCTGCACCTGACGACGGTCACGCCGTTTCATCCGCCGGGTGCGGGCGGCGAGCGAGCTGACGGCCCGCTCGAGTTCGAGGCTGGCGAGTGGCCGATGGTCAGCGAGCTGGCGATCAAGACCAAGGTGCACCTGCGCTGGCGGCCGGACGGTACCGACCCCGGCAGCCCGGCGCCGGGGTCGTGGGACTGGTACGCCTCGAGCGCGCTGCAGGCGCCTACCGGCGAGGGGGGGGCCGGTGGCGCGGGCGGCGGGGAGTGGGCGCCGCGGAGCATCCAGGGGGCGGCGTCCCCGAACGAGCTGGAGGCGCCGGCGGTCGCGTTCCGCGCACAGCCATCATGGCTGCCAGGCCGCGACCTGCGGTACGCGGCAGCCGTCACTGCGGAGGATCTCGCGGCGTGGGGGGCATTACCCGTGGTTGGCGTCCTGACCGCCGGCCTGCGAGTGGGCGACGGGCGGCCGGTGCGCAACCTGACGGCTGGCGCTGGCGGTGACACCTATGCCAGCGGCACCGGGCGCGGGTTCGTCGCGCTGCACCCGCCCGAGATGCCCCTGGCGAACTATCGCCAGGGGGCGCAGTACCCCGACACGCTTGCGCCAGCGGGCACAGCGCTCGCGCTGTTCGACGCGCGGCTGTTCCTCGCCGCGAGCTGGGACCCTTCGACGGGTGACCCGACCGAAGGGTGGGAGATCGAGCGCCAGGCAGACGCCGCGCTCAGGGTGCGGTACCTGGACGCGAGCGGGGCGGCTGACCAGTCCGTAGCGCTCCAGATCGCCAATGTGACCGTGTTCAGCGCTGCGACGCGCTACCCGATCCGCGCGGTCTTTGGGGCTGGCGGCTCGACGACGATCACGACGGCGGATCATACGCTACTCGTCGACCCGGGCGGCGGCACCCACACCGTCACCCTGCCCGCTGCGGCGGGCGTCGCCGGCGTGATCTATCAGATCAAGCAGATCGCGGCGGGTACCGTCGCGATCACAAGCGCGGACAACATCGACGGTAGCGGGGCGTACAATCTGGCAGCGGCCAATGCCTCGGTGGTGATCAAGAGCAGCGGCGCTACGTACTGGGCATTCTGACCGTGACCATGACACCGACCGACGCGCTCCGATTACTCGACGCGATTGCCGCCGCCTCGCCGGGCAACCGGCACGATCACGCTGCGCGGCTACATGCCGTCGACATCTTGCGCCGGATGATTAGCGATCACACACCGCCGGTGGTAGAATCGCCGGCCACAACACCGGAGGGGTAGTGCTATGCGCGCGCCAATCGGGTTCTTGTTCAGGGGATACAACCTCCCGGCGCCCGGGGCAAATACCGGCATCAGCGGCGGCGTGGTGCCCAAGGAGGGCCGGCTGCGGATCACGGTCGCGTTGTCGACGAGCAGCGTCGTCAACGTCACCGCGACCGATGGGACGACCACGCACAAGTGGGGGCTGTCACTGTCGGCGGCCCTGCAGGCTGGCGACCTGTACAGCTGGGAGTTCGACGTCATGGGCGAGCTGACCTATGACGTCGAGGTCGAGACTGACAGCGTGATCGAGTGCCTCACGATCACGAACCCGGTGGGGTCGTTGTCGTGAGCGGCATCAGCGGGCCACAGGGCTACCTGGCCTCCGCGCTGTCCTTCACGCCGTACGCGATCGATACCCAGACGTTCACGGCGAGTGGCACCTACACGCGTCCCACAGGGGCAGTCATGTGCATCCGCCGGCTCAAGGGGGGCGGTGGCGGCGGTGGCGGCGGGCGCGGGGCTGGATCCGGCACGCTGCGCCAGGGCGGCACGGGTGGCGGCGGCGCCGCTGGCGCCGAGGACGTGCTGCTAGGGACGGAGATCCCGGCGACA